>CESO01086376.1_pt1 | contig 11579 bp, 2 predicted proteins | sample 356341 | NCBI WGS metagenome assembly CESO01 (sample SAMEA2621812, study PRJEB7988) | marine metagenome | biome: marine biome (ENVO:00000447); feature: deep chlorophyll maximum layer (ENVO:xxxxxxxx); material: "saline water (ENVO:00002010), including plankton (ENVO:xxxxxxxx)" | depth 35 m
ATGGATAGAGTCAGGACCACACATGATGTTAATGCCTAAAGATGCCAAAACCATTGCACACATGTCGGACGATTTTATGGTTGGCGCACCCTATGTGATGATGCCAAATACACCAATAGCTCATGTAATGATTCCTTTAACTGGCTATTACGTATATCAGCCAGAGTCTAATCCAAAAAATTAACTACACTGAATAGCCCGGAATAACCGGGCTTTTTTTTACCTATCTTTTAAAAAATCTCTTGCTTATAAGTGTGTTTTTTTTAAAATTATAAAGAGGCCAGCATTAATGAATTCAAGACAAAAACTGATTTCTATTCTAAGTGTAGTTGTTCTTGTTTCATGTGGAGGCGGAGGCGGAGGCGGTTCCTCTGAGCCCACACCACCACCATTACCCAGGGCTACTGTAAATTTAACGGCTGACCCACTGTCAGTTCTTGCAGGAAATGATACAACTCTTACTTGGTCAACAGCCAATGCAACGACATGTAATGCATCAGGAGCCTGGAGCGGATCAAGAGCTACCTCTGGTTCAGAAGCAATAACCATAAATACTACAGGGGACAATCAATTTACATTGTCTTGTTCTGGTCCCGGTGGTACTGGATCAGACTCAGTCACTGTCGAGGGCTATGAGAATGCAACAGGTTTTGTAGTCGATGGTTACATAACAGGTGCAGAAGTTTTTATCGATCAAGATGGAAATTTTATTTCTGATAGTACTGATGAATCTACCCAATCTGATAGCTCAGGAAATTTTGTCATAAAAAAAACAGCTGGAGACTATGTCAGTATTGGCGGAACAGATTTTGATACACAAAATTCGTTAGATAATTTGCTGCTTTGGCATAAAACATATGAAGAGTTTGACCCCAAAGCTATAACTCCTGTAACTTCTGTAGCTTCATTTCTGACAGATCCTGCAGCTATTAACGATATGCTTGGCTTAGCTTCTGACATAAATGTATTTACCTTTGATCCAGTTGCTAACAAAGGTGATGCTGGACCCAACGATTTTTTATATGAAAAAGGTAATCAGCTCACAACCATAGCAATTACTTTGCAGAATGCTATTAATGAAGTTAATAACTCGTTAGACACCTCTCAAAATATTTTCCTTTCTGTTTCAAATGTTTTGAGTGACACCTTTGATGAGACAAACGAAATAGTAAATATTGAATCTTTTGAATTTTTAGGTGCTGTTATGACAGATCTTGAAAATACTCAAACAATCAATATTGCAGAGGAACAAAGGGAAAATATTGTTACGGCACTATCATCAATCTTACCAATGATACAAGTAAAAACTAATGATACTGTTACTAACGGTATATTTAATTTTGCTACATCTACCCTTCAAACTGATATTAGATTAATTGCTAATGGTTCAGCATCTGAAGAGCTTATAGGTAAGTATAAAGATGACATCTTGGATTATGTGGCAGAGGATCAGAATCTTGACCCAGCAGACATAGTTCCTGAGATTATTGCTAATGATGATACCTATTTTACTGATGAAGATATTGATCTTACTTTCAATATACTCTCAAATGACTCCTACCAAATTAATTCTCAGATAGACATTAATTTAGGCGTGCCTACAAACGGTACTATAGAGAATAGCAATGGCTTAATAACCTACAGTCCTGACGAGAACTATTTTGGCCAGGATGAATTTAGTTACACAATAGCACAAGCCGGATTTAGTGATAGTGCTGAAGTAAGCATCACTATAGATTCTGTTAATGATGAACCTGAAATCCTCTCTAGCACCTATCAAATAGATGAAAATACCAAAGAAGTTGGATCGATACGAGCGACTGATGTTGAATCTCAAGACCTTACTTACGATATAAGAGAAGGCGATTCAGCTGCTCTTGACCTAGTCGGCAATAATTTAACTTTTAAAGAAGATACTGACTACGAAGACAAAAATGAATATGAATTTGTTGCTAGCGTGTCTGATGGCACAGCAGAAAGTCAAAAAAATCTTAAAATCTTTATTAACGACATAAATGAAACCCCAATCATTACATCTAATTCAGAGTTTGCTGTAGATGAAAATACTAAAGCTGTTGGTCAAGTAGTTGCAACTGACCCTGAGGAAGATGATTTAACTTACACTCTTTTCAAAGCCGATGCTGCTGTCATGGCAATAAATGATGATGGCTTTGTAACTCTTAACGAGAATGCTAACTTTGAGACCAAAGAATCTTATTCTATCCAAGTCAAAGTTACTGATGGTGAGTTCACTGATACACAAGACATTCTCATAAGTGTCACTGATTTAAATGATGCACCAATTTTTACCTCCAATAATCAACTCACAACAAATGAAAATTCTGTCGTAGTTGGATCGGTCTTAGCAACCGATGAAGATCAAGACTCTTTAGTCTATACCTGGCAAGGGAGTGATGCAGCTGCATTTGATATTACCGAACTTGCTAATGGAGCAGGCTTGAGTATCTCATTTAAGAATGCTCCGAACTATGAAGCTGATCAACAAAGTTACAATTTCACCGTTTCAGTTGCTGATAACGATACGGTTGTGGATCAAGCTATCACAATAAATGTGCTGGATATAAACGATGCACCAACGGCGATTGATGCTTTCCCAACGGTCATAGAAATTCCTGAAAATGGCGGTATTCCATTCACCATTCAATCAACTTCATGCACTGACCCGAGATACTTTATTTGCGGGGGAACCATTCACCTTGGTAACAGTACAACGCAATATCAATTTGAAGATGAGGACGGTGACACTATTGTCTTTGGATTAAGTGGTGTTGATGCCAATAGCTTTTCAAGTACACAGAATGGTAGTTATCTCATTAAGGAATTTGCAAACTATGAAATAAAAAGCCAATACCTCATTAATTTAGTTCTTAGTGATGGCACCTTAACAACAGAAGTCCCATTAGTTGTAGCAATAACAGATGAGAACGAAGCTCCAGAGATCACATCTGTGGGCTTTACTGTTGATGAAAATGAAACTCAAGTAGGTGTGGTTGAGTACACAGATCCAGATAATGATTCGGTTAACTTCAAGATCGAGAGTTCGGTTGATTACCCAGATAATAGCTACTTCGAAATAGATCAGTTTAGCGGCAACCTAACCTTCAAAAACCCACCTGATTATGAAGTTAAGAACAGATTTGAAATTGCAGTCGTTGTTCAAGATAGTGGTGGGCTAAATAACTATGGATATTTAACAATCCTCTTAAATGACCTGAATGATACGCCGCCTGAAATTACAAACCCTGGTCCATTCACGATTGCAGAAAATCAAACAGCAGTTGCTACTTTACAAGCTACTGACGTCGAAGGTGGCACTATCTTCTTTACTTCAAAAAGTGAGGAATTTGTTGTTGATAGTGTTGGGAACTTAGCTTTTGCTTCAGCGCCTGATTACGAAACACAAACTCAATACACTGCAGTAATTAATGTTTCCGATGGCACGAATAATCAAGACTTTAACATTATTGTTAACGTCACAAACGTTAATGATAATGCCCCACTATTTACTGGTGATAGCGCAAGATTAGTTTGGGGAATCCAAGAAAATGAAACAAACCTAACATCGCTTTTGACTGCGAATGATGCAGATGGAGATGCTTATACTTTTAGTGTTTCTGGTAATGATCTGGAAGTCGTAAATGAGACTCAATTAAGATTTAAAATTGCTCCTGACTTTGAAACTAAGAGCTCTTATCAAGCTAATTTATCTGTAACAGATGGCATCTTCACTACTTCCAACGCTATTACAGTAAATGTTATTGATAGAAATGAGCCAGCAGTCTTTACTTCACCAAGCTCTTTTACATTAAATGAAAATGAAACTACTGTTGGCACAGTTACATTGAAGGATCCCGAAGGAGATCCCATTACAATTCAAGGCATTAGTGGAGGAACAGATAGAAATTTTTTCAATATCAGCACCAGTACTGGCATCCTAAGCTTTAAAAATCCCGGTGACTACGAACAACAATCCAGCTATCAATTAATTGTTGCAGCTTCAGACTCTGGTACTTTTGATCAAGTATTTCAAGAAATAACTGTAAATCTAAACGATGTAAATGAGGCACCAGCTTTTACTTCAGCCAGCACCTTTAGTGCTGATGAAAACCAAACAACTGTAAATTCTGTTACAGCCTCAGATCCAGAAAACGATACCTTAACCTACAGCACTACTTCTTCAGAATTTGCTATTGATGCAAGCAGTGGCGCGCTAAGCTTTATTGCTGCCCCCGATTATGAAACCACCAATGCTTACAGCTTAACAGTCAAAGTTACTGATGGTGAGTTTGAGGTTGAGCAAGCCATCAATGTTGCAGTTAATAATTTAAATGATAATCCACCGGTATTCACTGGAACTACAACATTTAATAGAGATGAAAGAGTTATTGCTATTGGTAATGTAAGCACTCCAGATGATTATGAAATAGTTCTTCTTGTCTTAACTGATGTGGCTGAAGATGCTGATGGCGATACTATAACTTTTTCAGCTGTAACATCAGATGGTGATGCAATTGGAGTTTATGAAGAAGATCTAGGAGGTACAGACATCAGGTTGAACCCCAATGCTTCCGTTATTGATTATGAGACCTCACCAGTTATAACAGAATCAATTCTTATGAGCGATGGGAAGTACGAAGTAGAAGTACCCATCACTTTAACTCTTAATAACCTTAATGATAATAGGCCTGAAATTACATATAGCTGTGCTCCGAACAAACGAAGTTCAAGCGATGTTGATGGTAGTGGTGATTGTTACGTGCAAGAAAATGACGAAGATTTAGTCGTTGTGCAATATTCCTTATCTGATGCAGATGGAGATTTAAATACACTGAGTGTAATAGCACGAGCTCCAGGTAATCCATCCATTCAAGATGGTGAGTCTTATATGGGTTTAGTTCACAATGCTCAAAATAAAACATTTAGCTTCCCAAGAGCTCAGGATTATGAAACCGAAGATTACTTAGGCATAAATGGTTTCGGGATTGGGGTAAATGACGAAAACATTACTGATTATGGTGATGATTCTAATAAGAATATTTACATATTAAATGAAAATGAGTTTGTGCATACTATCAATTTTGCTACCTCAATAGATGCACCAGAGGGAAGAGATGATGGTTTTGGTGCACTTTATGTCAATGATCAAGACCGAAATGCAGCTATAAGAATCTGTCTAAAAGGTTCTGATGCTGATAGTTTCTGGTTGCAAAGTTCTACAGGTTACGATGAAACAAGAGATTGTGGTGGTAATCAGGACAGCATAATGTGGAAAAATTCTCTTTCCAAACCAGATTATGAATCTGACAAGAAACAATATAATTTAACTATTGAGGTGAGGGATTCTGAGGGTGGTATTGGAGATGATCATCTTAGAAATTATGATTACACCATCAACATAACAGATGTTGACGACACCGCTCCAACAATTACATCAAGCTCAACTTTTAGCATCGAAGAAAATGTCGTAGATGATTTTGTGGGCACAATAACAGCCACTGATGTTGATTCGGATGATTCATCAATTATTTATAGCGTTGATGCTCCAGCAAATATTTTTCAAATCAATTCTTCGACTGGAAGGCTTGTTCTTTATGGTGGTATGGCTGATTACGAAACACAAGATACTTACTCTACAACAGTAGGTGCTTGCGATACTGAATCAAACTGCTCAGAAATGGATATAGTTGTTTCTATCATTGACGTTAATGACGCTCCTGTCTTTACATCAGGTGCAACCTTTGCAGTTGACGAGAATAAAACTACTATTGGTACAGTCACAGCCACAGACCAAGACAGTGGTGCTTCACTAACTTATAGCACTACCAGTTCAGAAATAAATATTGATGCTGCATCAGGTGTTATGACTTTTGTCAGTGCTCCAGACTTTGAAACTAAGACTTCTTACAGTCTAACTGTTGTTGTCACTGATGGAGAGTTAAGCGCTGAACAAGCAATTACTGTTAGTATCAATAATCTCAATGATACAGCCCCTGAATTTACTTCAGCAGCTACTTTTTCTGCAATGGAGAATCAAACTGACATAGGTACTGTTACTGCAACTGATGCTGAGGGAGATAGCGTCTCATTTGGTGTTTCTGGCACAGAATTATCTATTACTTCTTCGGGCGTATTGACCTTTAATAGTGCACCAGACTATGAAACTCAAAATACGTATTTAGCAACAATTACAGCCACTGATGGCACTAATGTGGCTACACAAGATATTACAGTTAATGTTTTAAATAATGATGAAACCGATGCTCCAGTTTTAAGCAATTTAACTTTTAGTGACTCATCAGTAGATGTCACAGATAGTTCTTTCGAGCTCGTTGTCTCTCTTTCTTTTACAGATGAAAGTGGTCTTGCAGAGAGTTCTTTACTTGCACCACGGATCTTAAAAATCGATGGTGGTGGGCTTGCTGGATCGTATTTTACAGCTACAGAAGCTTGGACTATTAGTTCGGGCACCAACAAAAATGGTGTATTGAATGCGACCTTTGTAGTTCCAGAATTACAGTCAACGGGGACTTATTATGTTTGGGCACGAAATATTAGAGATCTCGAAGGAAATTCAATCGATAAGTCTTTTACAGATAATGCAGATTTATTAGTTATCACAGGCTCTGAGGCAGATAAGCCAACAATTACTTTAAATGCAATTTCTCCAACATCTGTTGATGTTACTCAAGCTACAGCTGATGTCACCATAACTTTAGCTTTGGCAGACAGCTCAGGCATCAATTTAAATACTTTGCCTAAAGGCAGATTGATTAAAGTAGATGGTGGCGGTGCGGTAGATTCGTACTTTGATTCTAACTCTGCTTGGTCTTTAGTTTCTGGAGACAGCAAATCAGGGATATATCAAGCAATTTTCACTGTGCCAAAAGACCAATCATCAGGTAGTTACCAATTAGCAAGTGGACAGATAAGTGATATTTATAATAATACCGACGAACTAATTACAAGTGGCATTTTAACCGTAGCTGGTTCTGAAGGGAATGTACCACAAATTTCTAACCCAACCATTTCAAGCAGTACTGTTAATGTAATTGCAGCACCTAAGTCAGTAGCTGTAACAGTTTCGTTTACAGATGATTCTGGTATTAACGTCAATAATCTGCCGATTCCAAGGTTGATAGAAACATCTGATGCTGGTTTACTTGTAGATGCTAATAGTACATGGTCTTTAACTTCGGGAACAATTAAAGCAGGCGTGTTGTCGGCAGACTTTACTATTCCACAAAACCAAATATCGGGTAGCTACTATCTCTGGTCAAGATTCATTTTTGATATTTATGAAAATGCTGGGCAATTAAATTCTTCGCCTCTTTTAACTGTTATTAACAACGCCGCACCTGTTTTTACTTCAAGTACATCCTTTAGTGCTGACGAAAATCAAACAACTATTGGAACTGTGACAGCAAGTGACGCTGAAAGCGATGATATAACTTTTTCTATCTCTGGGTCTGATATCACTATCAATGCTAGTAGTGGAGTAATAGCTTTTGCTTCTGCTCCAGATTATGAGACTACCTCTTCTTATGCCGCCACAGTTACAGCCACTGATGGTATTAATACAGTTACGCAAGATATTACTGTTTCAGTGAACAACTTAAACGATAATGCGCCAACCTTTACTTCAAGTGCAACATTCAGTGTGGAAGAAGGCACCACAGCAATTGGTACTGCAACAGCGAGCGACGCCGATGGTAACGATCTGACATTCTCGATCTCCGGTTCAGATATATCTATTAACAGCAGCACAGGAGCAATGGTTTTCAATTCGGCTCCTGATTACGAAAAGCAGACTTCATATTCGGCCACAATAACTGTTACGGATGGAAATACTTCGGTTCAACAAGGCATTACAGTCTCAATTATTAATGTAGTTGAAGGCCCGGCACCAACAAATTCGACAGTTTTCATTAATGAACTACATTACGACATGATTGGTACTGATGAAGATGAATATGTTGAAATTGCTGGCCCAGCTGGTACCGATTTAAGTGGCTGGAAATTGATGCTATATAACGGCAACAATGATTCTTTATATGACCAACAAACCCTTTCAGGTATTCTTGAAAATACATCTGGAGGATATGGATTTAAAGCCTTTGATTTTGCTCAGATTCAAAATGGTTCACCCGATGCCATTGCTTTAGTAAATGCAAATGATGAATGTGTTGAACTCATAAGTTATGAGGGTGTGCTATCGCCAAATAGCGGATATTGCTCGGACTACATCTCAATTGATATAGGTGTAGATCAAAACAATAGTAACGAAAGTGAAAATTCTTTACAAAAAATTGGTACAGGTTTAATCAGCTCAGACTTTACTTGGGTTTCACCAAGGGCAAAGACTAAAGGAGCAAGAAATTCTGCTCAAACTTTTGCTGATCCAACTACTGTGACTGAGACACTATTTGGTAAAGAGGTTCTAATAGGTTCAGTGTCAGTAGGTTTTTATGATAGAGATGCAGACTATCCAACATGGGATGATGCAGATGGCGATGGCATATCGGATAGACATGAAGTTTTAATAGCTCAGCATATTAATGATAACTCATCTCGTCCCTTAGTTTATAACTCCGACAATACAGCAGTTGTCGCTGGTAAGTGGCAAGATCCATACGACGGTACATATTATTACAGCCCTTCTGATTTAACTATTGATCACGTGGTATCCCTTTATGAAAGTCATATAAGTGGTGCCGGTAATTGGAGTTCCACTTCTGAGAAACGCACTTATGCTAATACAGGGAATAAAACTAGTGGCACCTTACCTGAAACTTCACATCAATTTCTAGCAGTTGGAAGCGCAACAAATGGATCTAAGGGTTCTAGCGATCCAACAGACTGGATGCCACCTTTAGCAGATTATCACTGTACTTACTTAAAAAAATGGGTGGAAGTTAAATTTATAAATGGCCTTTATTTTGATCAGGCTGAATTTAATTTTATTAAAGCTGAAGAAGCGGATTGTGATAGTTCAGCTCTTCCAACACTTTCTGCTAATACTGATAATGCAGCTCCAACAGCAAGTTCAGCAAGTTACTACTTGAATCTACTGCCACAAGACCAGACATCAGGGACACTAACACTTGGCGCATCTGATGCTAATGATGATGCCTTGAGCTACACCATTACTCAAGACCCAACGTATGGCACTATTTCATTGAGTGGTGCTACAGTCACCTACCAAACAGCAGCTTCTACCCAAAGTGCTAATACTGAAACATTTAAATTTACTGTAAGTGATGGAATTTTTACTTCCAATGAAGCCACAATAACCATTGATTTACGTACCGATCCTCTCTACCAGTATCAATGGCATCTTAATAATACTGGGCAGAAAAACTTTGCTCAGAGTGGTGGTAGAGAAGGATTCGACTTAAATATTGATAGTGTTATCGTTGATGGTTACAGCGGTAATGGTGTAGTTGTTGCAGTTTTAGATGAGGGCTTAGAGCTTGCGCATGAAGATCTTGTCGACAATATTGTGAGTGGTTCCTATGATTTCTTAAACTCTGATACCGATCCTACTAACTCTAATAATGACGGTGATCATGGCACTAGTGTTGCTGGAATAATAGCTGCAAAAGGATGGAATAATAAGGGTGGAAGAGGAGTGGCACCTAATGCTTCCTTAATCGGATATAACTATTTAAAACTTTCAACTTCTGATAACCAGCTCAAGTCTTGGGGTATCAGTCCACCGGTTGCAGTAAGTACTGACATCTATAATATGAGTTATGGTTACGGTTATGCAACAAACGCTACCACCTTTGATCTGCCTAAATATATCTCTTCAACTTTAGAGTCAGCCCTCATAAGTGGTGTAACAAATCAAAGAAATGGCAAAGGTGCAATTTATATAAAGTCATCTGGCAATTACTTTCAATCCAATGCAGTTAATGCAGGAGGTAATGAAGGGTGCGGAGTATTTGCAGCATGTACTGAAATGATAATTGATAACTATCATACTTTGCCCTACATCATCACTGTGGGTGCATTAAATGCAGATGATGATAAAACTACGTACTCCTCAAGTGGAAGCGCACTATGGGTCTCTGGTTTTGGTGGTGAATATGGAGCTAATAATAGCTATGTAAGTGGTGGCGCAAATACCGCTTATACCCCAGCAATTATGACAGTTGATCAGACTGGATGTACTAATGGATATGTTGGAGTAAATAGCGATAAGGGAGTCCCATATAATGCTTTTGAAAACTTTTCAGGTGGAAATTCAGAAAATGCAAATTGCAGTTATACAAGCACTTTTAATGGAACATCATCAGCAGCTCCAACTATTGCAGGGGTTGTAGCTTTAATGCTTGAGGCTAATCCAGATTTAACATGGCGAGACGTCAAACATATCCTGGCAACCACTTCTGAACAAATAATGTCAGGCAATAATTTCTTAGATCCAGATTCACTTATACCCATAGTCCAATGGGTCACAAATAAAGCAGGCTATAAACACCATAATTGGTATGGTTTTGGAAAGATTAATGCTGCGGAAGCTATAAATTTAGCCCAGAGTACAACAGCAGATAATTTAGGAACATTTGTCTCTTCTGATTTTCAAGGTAGTGGAACAATAAATTCTGAGATACTATTTAAAAACCAGGGTATAAATACGACCACCATACCAGTTTCTAAACCTGCAGGTGCTGATGGTATTGTGGAGTTTGTTAGGGTCACTATTCAATTTGATCATGATGTGCCCAGATCAGTTGGCTTCAGGTTACTATCTCCTGATGGCACAGTAGCCTATGTCATGACGCCTTATCAGAATATTGGGTCTAATCCGAGCCAGGTGCTTTTTGATATTGGAGTAAGTACATTTTATGGTGAATCATTTGAGGGTAATTGGACCTTAGCACCAAATGATTACATTAATGATAATGAAGTTGGCACCTTAATTCAGTGGGGTATAGAGGTTTATGGGCATTAATATTATGAAAAAGATATCACTATTCTTTATTCTTTTCGTTTCAGCAATTCTTTCTGCTAATCCAGTACTAGATATTCAACCAAACATAGTAGCTACAGACGATAAATCAAATATAAAAGGGGCAAGCTGGCAGACCAATCTAGGTAAATTAGACATAGATTTTAGTAAAATTGTGGCATTAGAAAATGGTGAGATAGTCACTATTGCAGAAAATCGCAATACCAATACTGCCAATACCTTTGTTCTAGAGGGTAATCAATTTTTAGAAATAACATATCCAGATAATAGAAAAAAACTATTCAACGGTTCTTTGATAATAGAATTTCAAAACTATGAGAACCTTGATGCTTTCGCAATAAGCAATCAGTTAGAGCTAAAGTATGAATTTTCTATAATTAAACGAGCAGTATTCAAAATTATTAATTTAAATCAGTATGCCGAAACAATAAATAATTTAGCTACAGATAAAAATATTCGTACTATTGAGTTGAATGCTTTAGACCCATTGATCAAGCCAGATTAACTTTTTATAAATATACATAGCTTTAAAAATTAATTAAGATTTAAATATGGTTGCTATTTTTAAGAAACTAATTATTTT
>CESO01001807.1_pt1 | contig 11573 bp, 10 predicted proteins | sample 356341 | NCBI WGS metagenome assembly CESO01 (sample SAMEA2621812, study PRJEB7988) | marine metagenome | biome: marine biome (ENVO:00000447); feature: deep chlorophyll maximum layer (ENVO:xxxxxxxx); material: "saline water (ENVO:00002010), including plankton (ENVO:xxxxxxxx)" | depth 35 m
AATCAATTTCATCTTTAAAAAACCCTAAACTATTCATAGCTTTTACAGCTTTAATTTTATTCTTCTTACATATTAAATGGTCGTCAATACCATGGGCAGGTGCTGTATGAACGCATCCAGTTCCAGTTTCAGTTGTAACATGATCGCCATGAAGTATTGCAGACTTTCTTTCTAGAAAAGGATGAAGAAGTTTAATGTCTGTAAGTGCTTTACCAGATATTTTGGATATCTCTTTGGCTTCCTTTCCCCATCTTTCCATACATCCACCAATCATTTCAGATGCTACTACCAGGTATCTTTGATCTGCAATAATTAATGAATAATCCAACTCAGAGTTAATACATACTGCAACATTTGATGGGATTGTCCATGGTGTTGTTGTCCAAATAACAAAAGAAATTGATTCTGGATCATTTGTTTTAAAAATCTCTTTTAGCTTTAACAAAGACTCTGTATCTGCTTCAAATGAGACATCTATTGATTTTGAAGTTTTATCTCTGTACTCAACTTCAGCTTCAGCAAGTGCTGAACAGCAATCTTGGCACCAATGAACTGGCTTTTCACCCTTCTCAATATGTCCCGCATCATAAATTTTTCCTAATGCCCTAACAACATCTGCTTCAAAATTTGAATCAAGAGATTTATATGGATTATTCCAATCGCCTAAAACTCCAAGCCTTTTAAAGTCATCTAGTTGATTGCTTATTTGTGATTCGGCATATTCTTTGCAAGCTATTTGAAAAGTTTCTTTGTTTTTAACTAGATCACTATTTTTACCGTGTTTCTTTTCTACATTTAATTCTATTGGCAGGCCATGACAATCCCATCCCGGGATAAATGGTGCATTCAAACCTTGAAGAGTTTTTGATTTGATGGTGATATCTTTTAAAACTTTATTTACTGAATGTCCAAGATGAATAGAACCATTAGCATATGGAGGTCCATCATGAAGTAGAAATAAATCTTTACCTTCATATTTTTGTCTAATTTTTTTATAAAGATTTGTTTTTTCCCAAAAATCTAGAATCTCAGGCTCTTTTCTTGGTAAACCAGCTTTCATTGAAAAATCTGTTTCAGGTAGATTTAAGGTGTCTCTGTAATTAGTGCTCATTGGAATTATTTAAAAAATTTTTTGCAATTGAAATATCTTGTTGAATTTGCAATTTTAACATGTCTAAATTAGCAAATTTCTTTTCGTCCCTTATTTTTTTAATAAATTTAACTACTAATCTCTTAGAATAAATATCATCATTGAACTCAAATAAATGAACCTCTAAAACAGGTTTTTTGCCTCCAACAGTAGGCCTTAAACCCATATTTGCTATTCCTTCATACTTCTTATTCTCAAGATTACACTGAACTGCATAAACTCCCTTTACAGGAAGTCTCTGCTTTGGAAGCCATAAATTTGCAGTTGGTATATCTATTGTTCTTCCTAAATGCTGGCCATGTACGACCTTTCCAGAAAAGATATATGGTCTTCCAAGCAGTTTTTCTGCAAGCTCAAAATTATTATTTGTAAGAGCTTCTCTTATCCTTGTACTACTTACTCGCTCACCTTCAAATATTATCGTTTCTGTATTTTCTACAAGTACGTTTTTTTCTTCTCCCCACTGCTTCAACTGATTTATATCTCCTTCTCTATTGGCTCCAAATCTAAAATCATCACCAACAGTAAAACTTTGAAGATTTAAAGAATCTAGTATTTCAGATATAAAAATTTCTGGAGGCATGGTTCTAAGTGAGTTATTAAATTTAAGAAAAAAAGCAAAATCAATGCCATTTTTATCTAACTGTTTAAACTTTTCTCTCCATGAGCATATTCTAGGTGGAATGTTATTACTTATATTGTTTTTTATTGCAAAGTATTCTGAAGCATGTGGTTCAGTAAAAAATACAATTGTTTTAGCGTTAAATTTTTTTGAATTATCATTTATCTTTTTTAAGATAGCTTGATGGCCTATATGTAACCCATCAAAGTTACCAATAGTCCCTGAAAGTTTTACATTTTTATATCTTGACTTAAATAGGTCAAGATTGTGCTGTCCTCTTATTAAGTACATTTTATTTAAACATTTCCTTTAAAGGGCGATTGTATATTAGTCTTGATATAGAAAAATAAATAGCTATAGAGATTATTATCTCCAAAGATAAATATAAAAATCTTTCTATTTGATTAAATTTTATGAAGTCGGTCCAAGAAGTATAGAGATATAGGAAAATAATAAGGGAAATGCTTGCAAATATTATCACTAGGTTAAATCTATTAAAAATGTTTTGAATTATAAAAAGGCCATCTCTATACAAAATTATTTCAAGAATGAAGACGCTTATTAGAGCTGATATTGAACTTCCAATAGCTATACCCACATGACCTAAATTGAAAACAAATGCAAGTAAATAATTTAAAGTAGCATTCAAAATTAAAGATAAAATTGCAACATACATTGGTGTTTTTGTATTCTTTTGTGCAAAAAAAGCCGGTGTTAAGACCTTCATTAGCATAAAAAAGGGCAATCCAAAAGAGAATGCCATAAGGCTATATGAAGATTTTAAAACATCAATTTCAGTAAAAGCTCCCCTATAGAAGATAGTACTTATTAGATCTTCAGCACAAAAAAATAAGCCTATGAGAGATGGGATACCAATAAACAAAACGAATCTTTGTCCTTTTTTTATAGAATTAACAAAGGTATTTTTTTCCGTAATAGGATTTAATTTGGATAATGTTGGCAAAAGAACAGTTCCAATTGCTATAGCAAATATACCCATTGGAAATTGAACTAATCTGTCAGAAACATACAGCCAAGTCGGACTTCCTGTATCAAGCAATGAAGCAAAAATAGTATCTACTAACAAGTTAATCTGTATTATTCCACCTGCTAAAATAGCAGGAAGAATAACTACAAAAAATTTTCTTACTCCCTTATTTTTAAAATTTAATTTTGGTGTCGGTAGTCTATCAATACTTCTTAATGGTGCTATTTGAATTAAAAGCTGAACAAAGCCAGCAAGCAAAACACCCCATGCCAAAACATATATAGGGATTTCATATTTTGGAGCAACAAGTGTTGCTGCAACAATGAGTGATAGGTTAAAAACTACAGGCGTAAAAGCTGGTATTGAAAATTTTTGGTGAGTGTTTTGAATTCCTCCCGCAAAAGCAACTAAAGAAATCAATGCCAAATATGGAAACATTATTCTTAAGACTGTTACCGATATCTCTTGTTTTGCAGGATCGATATAAAATCCTGGTGCAAACAATAAAATAAAAATTGGTGCAAAAATTAAAACTAATATTGTAAAGATAAATAAGGAAAATAATAATGTGCCTGCTATGGCATTTAAAAACTCATTAGTCTTCAAATCATCATTTTCTTTTTCATATTCTGCATATATTGGAACAAAAGCTTGATTGAATGCTCCTTCTGCAAAAAAGCGTCTAAATAAATTTGGAATCTTTAAACAAATTACAAAAATATCATGAAAAACAGATGCTCCAAGCAAGTTAGTGGTTGAAATATCTCTTACCAATCCGAATAATCTTGAAAAACTTGTGCCGGTAATAACTTTTTTCAAATTACTAAAAAAGTTTATAGGTTTATCTTTGCTATTAATTATCTTGTTCAAAATCTAAAGATGCAGAATTTATACAATACCTTAGTCCAGTAGGCTCCGGACCATCATTAAATACATGCCCAAGGTGTGCATCACATTTTGAACATTTAACTTCGGTTCTTTTCATACCAAAAGAATAATCATCATATTCTGATATTAAGTTTTTTTCTTTAGGTACAAAAAAACTTGGCCACCCGCAGCCAGCATCGAATTTAGTTTCAGATTGAAATAAATTTTCGCCACAGCAAATACATTTATAGCTGCCTTTTAGATCAAAGTCCCAATATTTACCTGTAAAAGGTTTTTCTGTTCCTGAATGTCTTGTTACACGAAAACTTTCATCATCAAGCAAGGCTTTCCATTCTTCTTCAGTTTTGACAATTTTTGACATTTGTTAATTGTAAATAAAAAGAAGTTATATAGGTAGGTATTCTTATACTGCTTTTGAGTCTATAAATATATTATCTGTGTATGCAAGAAAATCTTTTAAAAGATTATCAGTTGGTTTGTATATTCTTCTTCTTTTATCAATTTGAGAGGAAGATTCACTAATATAATTAAGTTTGACAGCATTTTTTAGAACTTGGAGACGTTTTATTCTTGATGCATATTTTTTAGGCACAAGTGAAATAGCATATTCTTGCGATATTTCATTACCCTCAAGGTATTCCCACATAAAACTCATCAAAAAATAAAATCTATATGTATCTGCGTGAAAGAAACTTAAAGAATCAGGGTTATTGGGATTATTAATAGCCTGCGTAAGAACATTTTTAATTAACTTTCTAGCTCGTTTAATTGAAGTTTCGTCGTATTTTTCCACAATTGCCTCAAGTATATTTATGAAATTAGCTACTTTATAAATGCAATTTGTGTGCCAAATTATCCTATAAGTTTAATAGTAATAATAACACTGATTCTCGATGTCAGTGGGTATTATCTGGTTTAATTATGCTTTTTATCCAATTCGCTAATGAATTTTCTCTTAAAGAATATCGATCAAGCATGTCAAAGTCATATGCAAGCTTTTGTGGATCATTGAAAAAGTCTTTTCTGGTATTAAACTCTTTTGCATCTAATTTTTTTATGAACTTCGCTGGATTACCGGCATAAATGCAATTATCAGGTATATCTTTTGTTACAACAGATCCTGCTCCAATAATGCTGTTTTTGCCAATGGTTACCCCTTTACAAATTATTGCGCTATCACCAATCCAAACATTTTCTTTTATACATATGGGTTTTGTAGTTCCGACAGGTTGAGCACGATCATATATACCGTGCCAGTCAGCATCTGATATGTACGCACCATGGGCAATCATACAAGCGTCTCCTATTTCAATTCTTTCAGCTGCCATGATTCTTACTCCTGGAGTGATCAATGAGTATTTACCAATAACAATTTCTCCTTGATTATCACCGATATTCCATGATGTAAATTGAATATTAGCGTCGCTAGCTCCTATTAATGTTGGGTAGTCATCTACATAAACACTGTTACCAAAAACTTTGATATATCTCGGCTTAAAATATGCACCGCCTTTACCTAAATATTTAAATTGTGGTTTAAGGAGATGATTTACATATATTTTATTTATCTTAGTAGCAAATTTTTTTAGCCAATAAGGTCTATTATCTTTTCTAATAATAATCTCCTTTTTTGTAATTTTTAATATGATAAAGTAGCAAAAAAAAATAATTAACAAAATTGATTAATAAATACATTATAGAGCTTAAACAGCTAATAAAAATAGGAGTTCCTATTTTTGGCTCTCAAATATCATATATGCTTATGGGAGCAACTGACGTTATTGTTGCTGGAAGAGCTAGTGCAAATGATCTAGCAGGTTTAGCTTTAGGTGTAGCTTTTGGTAATGCTATTTGGTTTTTTGTTTCAGGTGTTATTTTTTCTGTAACACCAATAATTGCTCAATTATATGGTGCTAAAAAATTTGAAGAGATAGGTAAAAAATTAAGAGAAATACTCTGGATTGCTTTCTTTATAAGCGTTGTAGTGGTCTTAATATTTGTAAATCTAGATTTAATATTAGACCAGCTTCCTACTAAAAAAGAGTTTACAAAAATATCAGGAGACTATCTTAAGGCAGTATCAATAGGCACCGCCTTCTTTACTATTTATACGTGCTTAAGGTGTTATAGCGAAGGAATGACATTAACCAAACCAATATTTGTAATTGCCTTTGTTGGAATGTTATTAAATATTCCATTAGATATAATTTTTGTATACGGGCTGTTTGGAGTTCCTGAGCTTGGTGGAGTTGGTTGTGGTATAGCAACGTCAATTATTGGTTTTTTGATGATGATCGTCTTGATCATATATATTAATTTTTCTAAAAATTATAAACAAACTAAACCATTTTCAGAATTTACACCATTCTCCATTAAAACAGCAAAAGAAGTTTTTAAACTAGGTTTGCCAATTGGAATGGGAATATTTTTTGAACTAAGTATGTTTTCTGGAGCTACAATAATTTTGAGTATTTTTGGTGAAATAGTTGTAGCAGGACATACAGTCGCAATTAATATTGCAAGTTTATTTTTTATGGTGCCTCTTTCAATTGGATTAGCTGCGGCAACAAGAGTTGGAAATCTCATTGGTGAAAAAAATCCATTTCAAGCAAAATTTGCAGCATTTTCTGCAATATATTTATGTTCTTTTACAGCATTAATAAACAGTATAGTAATATTAGTATTTGGGTCATTTATTATTGGCTTATATACAACAGAGGTTCCGGTCAAAGAACTTGCAATAACTCTGATTTTATTTGCAGCTATATTTCAATTACCCGATGGGGTTCAAATGGGTGCATTAGGAAGCCTTAGAGGTTATAAAGATACATTTGTTCCAATGATTTTATTATTTATATCTTTTTGGATTTTTGCTATGCCAATGGGATATTTTTTAACAAATTATGGTTTCGACAAACCACTTGAAGCAAAAGGAATGTGGTATGGAATGATTATAGGTTTAACCATTTTTTCTGTCTTAGTCATAATTAGATTAAGGTGGATTATAAAAAAGACTCTAGATCTTAAGAATTTAGAATCTCAGAAACTTTTGACCCAATAGAAACTAAGTTATCTGCTATGTGAACTCCGCATTCTGTTAATTTTTTTATTTTATCTTCAGCGGTACCTTTGCCACCAGCAATAATAGCTCCAGCATGACCCATTCTTTTCCCAGCAGGTGCAGTTTGACCTGCGATATATGATATGACTGGTTTTGTAATATTATTTTTAATATATTCTGCAGCCAATTCTTCAGCATTACCACCGATTTCCCCAACCATTACAATAGCTTCTGTTTGATCATCTTTTTCGAATAGTTTTAATATATCTATAAAAGAAGAGCCTGGTATTGGATCTCCACCAATGCCAACACAGCTGCTTTGCCCAAATCCCAAGTCTGTAGTTTGTTTCACTGCTTCATATGTAAGGGTTCCCGATCTAGAGATGATTCCAATAGATCCGGGTTTATGGATATTTCCAGGCATTATTCCCAATTTAGCTTCTCCAGGAGTAATGACACCTGGACAATTTGGCCCTATAAGTCTGACACCAAGGTTATCAACCTTTTTTTTAACATCGAGCATATCTAATGTGGGAACACCTTCTGTTATGCAAATAATTAATTTAATTCCTGCTTCAGCAGATTCTAGTATTGATTCTTTACAAAATTTCGCAGGTACAAAAATTATTGAAGCATTTGGCTCTTCTTTTTTCATAGCCTCTTCGACTGTATTGAAGACGGGCCTATTAAGATGAATTTGGCCCCCTTTGCCAGGTGTAACTCCTGCAACAATATTTGTTCCATATTCAATAGATTGTTCAGAATGTAGGGTTCCTTGTGAGCCAGTAAAACCCTGAACTAATAATCTAGTTTCTTTATTAACTAAAATACTCACTTTGCCAAGTCTACCGCTTTATTTGCAGCCTCTGCTAAATTATTTATGCTGTGAACGGCTATATCTGCTTGAGATAAAATTTTTGCTCCTAGGTCAGCATTATTACCCTCAAGTCTTACAACGACAGGGATATTAATATCAACTTCTTTTATGGCGGCCACAACACCTTCTGCAATAAGATCGCATCTGACTATTCCACCAAATATATTAACAAGAACAACCTTAACTTCTGGATCTTTTAAAATAATTTTAAAGGCCTTTGAAACTCTTTCTTGAGTTGCAGTGCCTCCAACATCTAAAAAATTAGCTGGATTTCCACCAAAAAATTTAATAGTATCCATTGTCCCCATTGCCAATCCAGCACCATTAACCATACAACCAATATTTCCATCCAACGAAACGTAGCTCAAATCACTTTTAGCTGCTTCTGCTTCTTGAGGATCTTCTTGAGATTCGTCATACATTTCTTGCAGCTCAGGATGTCTGAATAACGCATTGGAATCTATATTTAATTTTGCATCCAAACAATGCAGATCACCATTTTCATTAATTACAAGTGGGTTAATCTCAAGTAGGCTTAGGTCTTTTTCAACAAATAATTTTAAAAGGTTTTCAATCATAGGAATAAATTGTTTTGTTTGTATATCGTCAAGTTCTAGAACCTTTGCAATGTTGATAGCATCTTCCTGTGAATCTAAACTATTAAGATCTATACCTTGATAAATAATTTTTTCTGGAGAGTTTTTAGCAACATCTTCAATATTTACTCCTCCTTCACTAGATCCAATGAAAACAATTTTTTGTGAATCTCTGTCAACCACAGCACTCAAATATAGCTCTTTTGAAATATTGGTACACTCTTCAATTAATATTGAATTAACAAGTTGTCCATTTTTGTCTGTTTGATATGTTACTAGTCTTTTCCCCAACCATTTTTCAGCAAATTTAGTTGCTAACTCAACAGAATCAATTAATTCAACTCCTCCAGCCTTACCCCTTCCTCCTGCATGAACTTGAGCCTTAACAACCCATCTTGATCCACCAATTTCTTTACAAGCTTCGGTAGCTTCGTTAGCATTAAATATGACTTTTCCTTTTGAGACAGGAAGATTGTATTGGGCAAATAAAGATTTGCCTTGATATTCATGAAGGTTCATTTACGTTTATTTCCTATATGAATCGCTTGATTATTAGACGCTAACGCAGCTTCATGAAAAGCTTCTGATACTGTTGGATGACTAAACATTGTTAGAGCTATATCTTCAGAACTTGCGCCAAATTCCATTGAAATAAGTGCTTGTTGAACAATTTCAGCAGCAGCAGGACCAAATACATGGACACCAAGTATAGTATCTGTTTTCTTATCAGATAATACTTTAACGAATCCAACAGACTGATCTACAGCTAATGCTCTTCCAGAGGCTGCAAATGGAAATTTTCCAACTTTATAATCAACATTCTCTTGCTTCAACTCATCTTCATTACTTCCAACCCATGCAATTTCAGGATGAGAATAAATTACAGAAGGTACAAGATCATAGTTAACTTGAGCATGCTTATCAGCAATTCTTTCTGCTACCATTATGCCCTCTTCACTGCCCTTATGAGCCAGCATAGGGCCTCTTACTATATCTCCAATAGCCCATATATTTGAAACTGATGTTTGACAAAATTCATTAACTTCAATGTATCCGTTATCTATTTTTATATTTAAGCCTTCATCAATTACTCCTGATGAATTTGGTGACCTCCCTACTGCAACAATTAATTTATCAAATTCTTTTTTAATTTCTTTTCCATTATGTTCATATGTAACAGAAACAGAGTCCTTGTTTTCCATGGATTTTGTAACCTTTGAACTTAACTGTATATCTAAATCCTGTTTCTTAAATTCTTTTAGTGATTCATTTGAGATGTCTTTATCTGCTATTGGAAGAAAATCATCAAGCGCCTCAATAACAGTAACCTCAGAACCAAGTCTTGACCAAACACTTCCAAGTTCTAAACCTATAATTCCAGCCCCAACAACCCCAAGTGTCTTGGGGACTTTATCAAAAGAGAGAGCACCAGTACTGTCTACAATATGCTTGCCGAAAACAGCAGACGGTATCTCAATTGGCTTTGATCCAGTTGCTATAATAATATTTTTTGTTTCGATATTTTCTGTTGAACCATCGGTCTTAGAAACCTCTACTGTATTAGAAGAAATAACTTTACCTCTTCCTTGCATTGACTGAACTTTGTTGGCTGAAAATAATCCAGTAATGCCTCCAGTTAGCTTGCTAACAATATCATCCTTTCTCTTCATCATTGCGTTAAGGTCTAATCCTAAATTTTCAATTTTGATGCCATGTTCTTTAAGATTCTTGTTAGCTTCATAATATCTATGTGACGAATCTAAGAGGGCTTTGGATGGTATACATCCAACGTTTAAACAAGTACCTCCAAGATTTACATTTCCTTTTTGGTCAATTGACTCTTCAATACATAAAGTTTTCAGTCCTAATTGAGATGCCTTTATGGCAGCAACATAGCCTGCTGGACCACTTCCTATAACAATCACATCAAACATATTTTTCCTTTATTATAAATTTAGTAACAGCCTTTCAGGTGATTCAAGCTGCTCCTTTATGGACACTAAAAAAGTTACAGCCTCTTTTCCATCTAACAATCTATGATCATAACTCATAGCAAGATACATCATTGGTCTAATTACAATCTCACCATTAATTGCAACAGGTCTATCTTGGATAGCATGCATTCCTAGAATTGCGGTTTGGGGTGCATTTAAAATTGGTGTCGATAATAAAGATCCAAAAATTCCACCATTTGAGATTGTAAAAGTGCCCCCCTGCATCTCTTCAATAGATAATTTACCAGTTCTTGCCTTTTCTGAATAACTTAATATAGATTTTTCTATTTCAGGTAATGATTTTGTATCAGCATCTTTGATTATTGGAACAACCAAGCCTCTTTCAGTTGAAACAGCGACTCCAATATCTTGAAAACCATGATAAACAATATCATCACCATCAATAGATGCATTAACTTCTGGAAATTTCTTTAACGCCTGAACAGCAGCAATAACAAAGAAACCCATAAAACCTAACTTCACTTCATGTTCTTTTTCGAATTCAGCTCCATATTTAGATCTAAGTTCTTTAATTGGCAACATATCTACTTCATTAAAAGTTGTTAACATTGCTGTTTCTTGTTTTACAGATACAAGTCTTTTTGCAATAGTTGATCTTAAGCGTGACATTGGAACTCTTTTTTCAAGCCTATCACTTGAAATTAAGCTCTTTTCAGAATCTTCTTTCGAATCTTTTTGATCTTTATCTAAGTAATTAATTACATCAGCCTTAGTTATTCGATCATCTTTTCCAGATGATTCAATTTTTTTAAGATCTAAATTTTCTTCAGAAATAATTTTCTTGGCTGCAGGGCCGATTTTTTTAGTTACAGCCTTATCAACTTTTTTATTGTTTTTTACTGTTTTTTCTTTCGTATTGGACTGAGCTAAACTTGAATTGCTAGATTCAGAGAATTCTCCTATTACCTCAGCGCTAGAAACAATGTCACCCTCTGATTTAATAATCTTTGTTATAACTCCGTCTGATTGAGCTAAGACCTCTAAAACAACTTTATCTGTTTCGATTTCTGCTATTACCTCATCTTGATTGACTGTTTCACCCTCTTTCTTTAACCAGTTTGCGACTGTTCCATCTGCAACAGATTCAGGGAAAGTAGGTGATTTGATTTTAATACTCATTTGCAAATTGCCTCATTAATTAGATTTTCTTGTTGCTTAAGATGAAGTTTCATTAATCCAACTGCTGGAGCTGCTGCTGGAGGTCGACTAATTAAGCTCACTTCATAACCTTTATCTAATCTATCTAACACTCTTTGAATTCTATGCCTATGACTAAACCAAGCTCCTTGATTAAGTGGTTCTTCTTGGCACCATATGAATTCTTCTATATTTTCGTACTTTGTTAGTATTTCTTCAAGGTCATCATATGGAAAAGG
>CESO01133988.1_pt1 | contig 11564 bp, 6 predicted proteins | sample 356341 | NCBI WGS metagenome assembly CESO01 (sample SAMEA2621812, study PRJEB7988) | marine metagenome | biome: marine biome (ENVO:00000447); feature: deep chlorophyll maximum layer (ENVO:xxxxxxxx); material: "saline water (ENVO:00002010), including plankton (ENVO:xxxxxxxx)" | depth 35 m
CCATCGAGTCATAACCAGTGCCAATGAATTTAATATTTTCAGCGTTACCTTTTTCAAGGTAATCCGCCAGCTCCCAAAGCAACGTATTTGCTTCTATAACATCTATATTTAGTCGAGGGTTTAATTCCTGCTTTAAAGTAATATTACTCTCAACCCAATTGCTATATTTATCTGTAATTCCTAATAATGGAGCAAGCGTTGTATATAAACGTTTAAAATACTTTCCTTCACTAACAATTGATGTGAAGCTATTCGGATCACTAGCTGCATAGATCCGATTGATCGCGACATGAAGAATGCTTGGAAATGTAGTATCCGCTTTCCACTGCTTCTTTACTGCTTGATGAGTCGTCTTAGTTGGTGTCTGAATAATTTTCTCAACTATATCGCGTAATGAGGCCATATTTTCTATGCATTGACCGCGATTAATCCGCTGTGGAGCAATACTTGAAATAGCATCAGAATCCGCCCACAACTTGATAATGTCTTCATCCGATAAATCGTATTTGTTCTTTTGAAACCACTCGACAAAATCAGTGTATTTTTGATACCAGCTATTAGGTGACTTGTTAATTTTAAACAAGGAGAGTATCTGACTTGCCAAGTGTTGCTCTTTAGATGACTCCCATATTTCATCTAAACTTAGCCCCTGAAGGATTGGCTCAAATTGTTGATAACGACCTAATATTGGCCATTTTTCATTAGGAAACTGATACTGAAGTACAAACTCTGGGATTATCTCACTTGGAACACGACTGCCAGATATTAAGAATTGTATCCCGTCACGGTCTGAAATCGTGAGAACTTCAGCTTTCGCTATTATACCAATAGTTTTTTTTACTGAAAGAAAGTACACCTTATCGCCTACCTGTGGCTCTCCTTTTTCAATAGATAATGAAATCACCTCTCCAACTTGATATTGAGAGCATTCCGTGCCTAAGACAAACAATCGTTCTGACATCTAGTCACCCATTCTTCTTATAATTCTCAGCCTGCTCAAGCACGCCTTTGTAAACATCATCATTGGCTACTGGTGGGAAGCCGTATTTGTGTAGCAGTAAGATTAAATCCACTTTCAACTTGGCTTTGATATCATCGCGCCCTGCCCAATCTGGATATTGGGCGACATTGTCTACGGTAGTTTTCATCTCCTTCGCGAGTTCGAGCATCTTGTCATCGTCGTAAGTGAAATCGTATTTCTTGCGCATGTGATTCAAGATATCGAGGAACGCTTTCTCTTCTAGGTCGATGCCTAGGTCTTCAAACGAGCCCATTTCTTTCACGATATCAAAGATAATATCGGTCATTTCTTGAGAGAAGGTATCGAACTCCTCACCATTCAACACATCATTTTCACGACGTTCGTTATACTGCTCCACCAGCGATTGGAAGCGCTTAGAGAAATTCATGCCTTGTAGTTGATTGACCTTTTTAAAGTCACTTATCGCCTTCTCTAGTAGTTTTTGAAGTAGCTGAATCTTGGTGTTAGGCAACTTAATCTTGTTGATACGAGCTAGGTAATCTTCGTCAAAAATATCGATAGCTTCGGCGTGCTCATCACCAATGGTAAAGATCTCTTCTACCCCATCGGCACGGAGTGCTTCTGCCACTAACTCTCGAACACGCTTATTCATTTGTGCCGTGTCTGGTGCATCACCTTTGGTTAGCTTAAAGATGATGGAGCGTACTGCGATATAGAAGTGAATTTGGTCGCGCTCTTGCTGAGATAGCAATTCACTACCACAGCAAACATCATAAGCCGCCTTCATACGGCCGACTAAAGCCATGAATCGGGTTTCGCCTTTCTTGGTTTGAAGGATGTATTCTGCCGACTGATTAAGGCACTTTAGCTGCTTACACGGCTCTCCTGTGTAATAACCGGACGTATCGAACTTGTGGAACATCTGCCTTAACAGATCGAGATGGTTCTTCACCTCAATAACGGAAAAGCGAATATCTTCAAAGTTAGTCTCATCAGCCTTTGAATACATCGCTAAGGCTTGATTCATACGTGACTTGATACCAATGTAATCGACAACGAGCCCTTTCGCCTTGCCTTCAAACTTACGGTTAACACGTGAGATAGTTTGAATCAGGTTGTGTTTCTGCAACGGCTTATCGATGTAGATAGTATCCAGTTCAGGAACGTCAAAACCTGTTAGCCACATGTCGACTACAATGGCTATTTTGAAATTCGACTTAGGACTCTTAAACTGCTGGTCGAGCGATTTTCGATATTCTTTTGTCCCTAGCAGGCTGTACTGATCAGGGTCATCGTCTTTACCGCGCGTCATCACCATTTGCACCATCGCAAGTGGCTTTAACTCTTCTTTCTCTTTATCCGTCAGCTCGACACCATCAATTGATAGCTTTTCCTCAAACCATTCTGGCTTTAAGATTTTGACTTGCTTATAAAAATCAAACGCGATTTCACGACTCGCACAGACAAACATCGCCTTGCCCTTTATCGTAGAACCTTCTTTAACTCGCCCTTCATAATGTTCAACAAAGTCTTTCGCCAAAGCTTCAATACGATCAGGGTCACCAAGGATCGCGTTCATATTGGCAGAAGCTTTCTTACTCTCTTCTATCTGATGTTCATTGGTGCCCGCTTCTGCGCACGCTTGGTAGTATTTCTCTACCTCTTCAAGCTTGCTGTTATCAAGAATGACTTTAGCGGCTCGGCCTTCATAAACAATACGAACCGTAATTTCATCATTAACAGATTCTGTCATGGTGTAGCTGTCTACTGGATCACCGAATACATCAAGGGTGGCATCAATCGGTGTTCCGGTGAAACCAACGTAAGTCGCGCTTGGTAGAGAATCGTGCAGATACTTAGCAAAGCCGTATGTCTCTTTCACATCGACGGCTATACCATCTTGATATTTGATCACCACTTTCTTATCGAGGTTGACCTGTGAACGGTGCGCTTCATCAGAAATACAGATGATGTTTGTACGCTCTGAAAGCAATTCGATGTCTTCGGTGAACTTATGAATGGTAGTCAGGAACACACCACCACTCTTGATGCCTTGTAGCTTGTCTCTTAAATCTTGACGGCTTTTAACTGGCACCACCATCTCATCACCAATGTAATCAGAGGCATTACAGAACTGTTTAGAAAGCTGGTCATCGAGATCGTTGCGGTCGGTAATAAGTACAATGGTCGGGCTTTCAAAATCGATGCTTTTCATCAATAGGCGCGATAGAAATTGCATGGTGAAGCTCTTACCACACCCTGTTGCACCAAAGTAAGTACCGCCTTTACCACTACCGTATGGCTTACGTTCTTTGTCAATGTTGTGGTAAAGCTTTCGCGCTGCGTAGTACTGGGGGTAACGACAACAGATTTTTATCTCTTTCTTTGATGTATCAGGGAAGAAGACAAAGTTCTTCACCACATCAAGTAATCTGGTTTGGTTAAACAACCCAGCAATCATGGTATAGAGGGAGTTAATACCATCCTTTTCGGTAGACTCATTACCCGTTACTTTTCGCCATGCGTAGAAAAACTCATACGGCGCAAACAAGTTACCCATTTTGTTGTTCACGCCATCACTGATGATGCACATCGCGTTGTAGACGAACAACTTGGGAATATCACGGCGATAACGAACGCAGATTTGCTTCCATGCATCAAAAATAGTCGCGTCTTTCTCTCGCACGGCACTTTTGAATTCAAACACCACCAACGGTAAGCCGTTCACATAAAGGATGCCATCAGGGATCCTTATTTGTTCATCGACACCTTCAATCTCTAGCTGGTTAACGATTTTATAGATATTGGTGTCAGTCGCTTCTAGCCGATTTGTTTCTAAGTACGTAACCTTACCTTCAGCAACTTTTCTATCAGAGTTATCTGGTTTAGATTTATTCTCTAGCAGCGGGACAAACATCAAGCGCAAGGCTTGTGCCAAATGTCTTGTATCGATTAACTCAATATAGAGGTCTTTCTTTGAGCGATCTTCACGCTTAAACAAGAAGCCATTGGTTAGCCATTGGCAGAAGGTTTTATTGCTATGGTACAAATCACTGGCAGGCAACGTTGAGATCATACGAACAATGGTCTCGATCTCGCTCTCGGTTATACCATCACCTCGGTACTGCTTGGCAAGGTAGCGGCGTAAGTCATCTAGGATGAGTACTTGCTCTTTGTCTTCACGCGCTATTTGTTCACCCACTACGTGTGGGTAGCCTTGCTCACCCAATAGCTCGATAATAGCTTGTTCGAGTTTGGCTTCAGTAAATTTTAAGCTCATCGCCTTTTCCTACTGCTGTTTGACGTTGTTTTTTAATTATTTGAATTTTTTACAGAATCTATTCTGTTCCGTTATAGGAAGTGTCTTTGATTCGTCAGCTTAGAACCTCGCCTTTGTCATCTCAGAACCGGGGGACGGGGTATCTGAGATCTCGCTTTTCACCACCGCCAAAAACGAGATTCCTGATAAGTTCGTCCCTCACTTTCTGGAATGACGAAAGGTTACTCTTCCAGTGCTTTAACTTGTTTTACTTGCAAATTCTCTAAGTCGATTTCGCCAGAAAGCAATTTAGGAAGTAGCGTGTCACGCAGCTTTGCTAGCTCAATACTTTGTCTAAAATTTTTCTGCATCATCGTTAATATTGAGTCGACTTTTTCTGAGTAAAGCGCCATTAATTCAACGGGAGGAACTACGACCTGAGCTTTAGCCACTTGCTTCGGCTGTGCTCTTTGTCTTGAGCCTGTCGTACCAGTAACCGTATTCAACAACTCACTCTGAAACGGAGATGATTTAACCAAACCATACAAGTATGCCTTCAAGGTGGGTACGTTAGGCACAAACTGCATAAACTCAGTTGAACAGATTGCTTTATCAGCATCCTCAGGTAGTGGAAGCCAAATTCGTTGGAACCGAGGGTTCAACTTCGAGACAAGTACCGCATTCGCCTTAACCTTATATTTATTACTTTTGATAGATTCTCCAGTATCAAAACTAGGGTAAGTGCCATCATCAAAGGCGGGAATGCTAAAGTGTTCCCAAATAGCCTCAGGTTCTTTATTAGGTTTAACTGAAGTTGTATCCAACTTGGCTAACTTGGTTAAGTTACCGACAACCCATCCATCAGGAATCAAACCCAAATCAGACTCAACGAGCTTTTCTGGGAAAAGCGAGGCAACTTCTTTTGAAAGAAAAGGCGCATCCATCCCTTTTGGCTGTTCGCCATTCATTTTGGCTTTTACTGGGTCAAAATCGACAAACCAAGATTTGAAAAGCGTTTGTGCCATTTGCTCTAGGGTTTGGTTTATTTGGTTGTTAAGAGTAATTTTCTGATCTAATGCTGCTCCAACAGATACTATTTGGTCTTGAACCTCTCTCCTAGGCCACTCAACTTGCAATGGATGGACATGATTGCGGTTAAGAGCAGGGTTTGCTGCACCTACATCCATTTTTTTTAATTCCGCAGACATACCTTTTTTTTAATTCCGCAGACATACCTTTGAAAAAGTAGTACACAAACTCTGGATTATTCCCTTTGAAATCTTTAACCCATAGGGATGTGTCATGAGGCCAAAAGTCTTTCTCCACAAAAAACACTGTTCCTAGAGTACCTTTTCGACCGAGAACGACTCCGGGCGCTTCTACTTTAGACACATTGTGATAACTTGATATTCCTCCTGAAGAAACTACAGGCACATTACCCTCTTGCTGCTCCTTCTTGGTTATATCAAACCCTCTTTGAAGAGTAATCTGCTCACCAATTGTGGTTGAGAAAAAGTTACTCCCCATAACCCAACGCCTCCAAGTTACGGCGAATCGCTTTATCCAACTCTTGCGATCGATTCATTTGGTTGTATAAGGTTTGTGAAAGCTCGCTCATCTTGGTTTCAAACGGAATGCCGTCATCTTCCACATCAGCTGCGCCAACATAGCGGCCCGGAGTCAGTACAAAATCATTAGCTTTAATGTCTTCAATCGTCGCTGATTTGCTAAAGCCTGCTTTGTCTTGGTACTTCTCTACTTTGCCATCACCACGTTCTATACGCGCTTTGAGTTCTACTTCATCACAGCGCCAAGCATGGTAAGTGTCGGCAATTAGAGCGATGTCGTCTTTAGTCAGCTCTTTATTGGTGCGGCTAATCATGGTGCCCATTTCACGAGCATCAATGAACAGCGTCTCTCTTTGGCGGTTACGGAAACCTTTAGTGGTGTTCTCGGCTTTGTCTTTAGTGATAAACCAGATGCACACTGGGATTTGCGTAGTGAAGAACAGCTGCCCCGGCAGAGCAATCATACATTCAACGCGATCGTTCTCGATTAGCTGCTGGCGGATCTCACCTTCACCAGATGTATTTGAACTCATTGAGCCGTTCGCCAATACAAAGCCTGCCGTGCCTGTTTCACTTAGCTTAGATAGCATGTGCAAAATCCAACCGTAGTTGGCGTTACCTGTTGGCGGGGTGCGATAGCCAGCAAAGCGTGGGTCATCCGTTAACTCGGCATCATTGCGCCAACCTTTAAGGTTAAACGGTGGGTTGGCCATGATGTAATCGGCTTTTAAGTCTTTATGCTGGTCAGCAAAGAAGGTATCAGCTGCGCGCTCACCCAAATTGCCTGATAAACCGCGAATGGCTAAGTTCATCTTCGCCAGTTTATAAGTGGTCGAGGTCAGCTCTTGACCATAGATAGCGATGTCTTTGGTGCGTCCTTCATGCTCTTTAATGAACTTTAAAGACTGAACAAACATACCGCCGGAGCCACAAGCCGGATCGTAGATCTTACCTTGGAAGGGTTCTAGCATTTCAGCTAATAGTGTTACCACTGACTTAGGCGTGTAGAACTCGCCACCACCTTTGCCTTCGGTTGCTGCAAACTTGCCTAGGAAGTATTCATAAACACGACCTACTAAGTCTTCTTCACTCATATCGCATTCGTTCGCCAGCGTATCAATGTTTTCAATGCTGTCGATAAGTGATGCCAGCTTTTTCACTTCCAGACCTTGGCGCGAGAAATAGTTGTCTGGCAGAGCGTCTTTCAAGCTTGGGTTGTTTTTTTCGATAGTCGATAAAGCGGTATCAATGATGATGGCTATATCATCTTGCTTAGCGCGCGCTTTAACAAATGACCAACGCGCATCTTCTGGCAAAAAGAAGATGTTGTCTTGTTGGTAGAACTCTTTCATCTCAACAAAAGCTTCTTGCCCGTCATCTATCATCTTCTGACGGCGTGCTTCAAATTTGTCGCTGATGAACTTTAAGAACACAAGGCTTAATACCACGTGTTTGTATTCAGATGACTCAACACTGCCACGCAGCTGATTAGCGGTATCCCAAAGGGTCTCTTCAAAGCCTTTGGTCACTTTTTTAGCTTTTGACGCGGGCTTAGCTTTTAAGGCGGGTTTCTTGTTAGCGGGTGCTTTTGCCATTTTGTTAATTACTCGAATAATGTATGACTTGGCTCTGAACAGCAGAGCCAAAATTTATTGCGTAGTATTGTATCGTAAATGCGACTATTTGCATTGATTAAGAGTTACTTATGATAAATAAATAACAACTAAACTTGGGTAACTTCTCCCGTAATTTCAATATGTTTTTCAACGCTAACTGGAAACTCCTCAGTACTGAAAACGACTAACTTTTGCCCAGCTCTAGTCATTGCTACATAAAGTTTACGCATTGATTCTTGCAATACTTCTTCCCTTTCCGAATCGCTCAACTCTAGATTTTTAGGCTGGTTAATTATTTGACCACAGCCAAGAACGAACACCGTACCAGACTCCATACCCGTACAACTATTGATATTAAGTAGTCTAACTTTGGTGCCTACGTTAACCGCTAATTCTTTGGAGTTGTTGTAGTTAATGACCTTGTTTGAACCGATTCGTTTTTCAATGTCTTGCTTTAGCGACCATGGATTATACTCTGGGCTGCATAAAACCATGATCTGATGAAGAGCGACTGTTCCCGACTGCACCAGGACTGCGAGTTCGTTCAGGAACCTCTTTTTCTCATCTTGAGCATTTCGAGAATATATAATCTGGGGTTTGTGCCCTCTTGCCATTTTTTCATAGTCAGGCTTCACGTAATCTTCGGGGCTTCCTTCGAGATCATCGAGCAGAGCGTTCGCAGCGACCATTATTTCATAAGTCGTTCTGTAAGAATGATTCAAACGCTTAGTGCGCCCTCGAACATTCAAACCTACGCTCTTCCAGCTTAAACGACTTTTTAAGAAACCTTGGTTAGGATCAGCACAAATAAATAATTGTCCCCCCGGCGTCAATGAGCGTTTAATTAACTGTAACCAAGATGGCGCGAAGAATTGAGCCTCATCAAGCAGTATGTGATCAAACTGTTCAAGAGGTTTGTCTGATAGAGCCACTTCCTTGATATATAAACTCGGTAGGTATTTCTTAACCGACGACAACCGAGCAGAAAAATCAACATATAGCTGCCAAATATGTTCTCGCTGACTTTTTTGTAGTGCAAACCCACGACCCTGTCGATCGAATTCCAAGTACTCTTCTTTGTCTTTAATTAAATAGTCATTGATGTACTCTAGTTCGGACCAAATCTGCTCATCTGTTAACGATAGTTGCGTGTAAGCTTCATTTTTATCACTTAAAACGGTCTTCTTTTCTTCTTTCATATTCGCATCGCCAAATACTGGCTTAACACGCTGATGGCTTTTACTGTACTGCTTTAGCGCAAACGAGTGAAAGGTGGTAATTTCAAGGTTATCAGGTTTACCTTTAAGCCAGGTTTCGAACCTGTATTTAATATCTTCCGTCACTGGCTTATTGTGTATCGCAAGAAGGACCTTTTTTTCCGGGTATTTTTTACAATACAAAACTGCACGATTAATTAAAATCAGAGTTTTCCCACTCCCAGCTACCCCATTTATCAACCTTACTGAAATGTCTTCCTGACCTTCTTCTTCAGAATCGACAGACTCAACCATATCTAACCTAGTAGCCAATTCTTGATCGTAATCTAAAAAAAATGGGAGCAGCTTTGCGGTATTGTCTACGGAGGCTTTTCCTCGACGAGTACTACACTGTGCGGGAATAACCGACTCTGGAAAAAACGTGCGCTTGATTCGTGAATGTGAGTCGATTGTGAACTCGGTTAGTGCGGCGTGGATTAGTTTTTCACCACGCTCAATAAACGTTTTGTTCTCAATTATTTGTACATAATCAGAGAAAGAACTATTAACTTGGAGAGAACCGTCAATTTGGAAAGTACTTTCTTCTTCCACAATCATATTATCGACGACAGCTAGATACTGAATAGGCTTTAAACCTAACGTCAACATCGAGTCATTAAACTTCAACAATTTAGAAAGACTAATACTATCTGGTTTCTCTGAATGGACTCCAACAAACACCCAACTATTGCAAGGCCCCTCAATAATACAAGGAGAAACTTGTAAAGACTCTAATAATGACTCACGAATAAAAAATTCGTCATTGAGTTTATTGAATACCTTTTTGAAATGACGTCGATGTTTGCGGTCTAAGCCTGTAATCGTATCTATATGTGCCATTAATCTACTTCCACCTTATAACAGTGACGAACCAGAGATTTATAATCTTCAATGTTTTGTCGCACCTTAGGATCATCCACCTGTTGCAGCATGCCTTCAGGGATTTCGGGACCTACAATAACCAACTTAGTCTGGGGTCTAGTAATGGCGACATTGAGACGTTCCGCTTGAAAAAAGAATTCAGCAATAGCGCTAATGTATTGCGGATCTGAGGAGCAAAATGAAACTATAATCATTTCCCGCTCCTGGCCTTGCATCCTTTCCACGGTATCCGTTACCACTAATTTTGATCCAAATATCCCCAACTTATCCTGAAGGCAAGACTTTAAAGCTTTGGCATGACCCCGAAACGGTGTAACGACACCTATATCTTCAGCAGGTAGACCCGCTTCAACAGCCGCGGTTATCAAATCGGCCACTAACGCCGCTTCTTTTCTATTTACACTTCGGGCATTGACCCCTGGAGTTTTGATAAATACAGAAGGTCGAGCGCTAGAGAGGACGTCGGAATACTTGTGAGGTTTTTTAGGTAGAGAAAATGATGACAGCGTTGGTGGTCTTTTCGATTCTAATTTGCCCTTGTAATAACAGCTACTAGGCCATTCAGTTAAGGCTGGAGACATCCGATAAGTTTGGCTTAACAATACCGAAACCTTTTCATTGCCAAGAATCATCTTAGAGAAAGCCGAACTGTCCTCAAGAACGGATTGAGAAAGTATCACAGGAGGAAGCTGCTTATGATCCCCAACGAATACAAATCGACACCCTTTTCTCATTGCCATTAACGCCAATGGAACAGTAATTTGGCTAGCTTCGTCAAAAATGATGGTGTCAAATGTAAAGCTTTCAAGTCGCTCACTACAGGTAGCAAAAGGTGTCGCACCAATCACATACCCAGTGTCCGGTATATCTTGCCATTTTGATGCGTATTCAAAATGCTGAACCTTGTCGCTCAGTGATTTCTTACCGCCACTCGCACAAATTTTTGCAACAGGAACCCCTTCCTCTACAATTTTATTGAGTGCATTATTGATCGCCATGTGGGTATGAGAAGTCATGAAAACTCTCTGCCCTGCCTCTACAAGAAGCTTGGCGATAATACTAATAACTTTTGTTTTACCCGTTCCGGGAGGACCTTGAATACACGCTAAGTATTTAGATGCGACACCAATACCAACAGCTTCACTCTGTTTTTCATTTAATCCTCGAGATTCGGCATAATCCGCAGCGTCATCAAAGTCTTCGTCATAAATCGTTTCCGTATTCAAATGTCCGGAAAGCATAGGCAGCAATACGTCTCTGCCGACTTTCGATGTTGCTACATCAGCCAAAGCTTTATCATAAAACGGTTTTAAGTCCATGCCTGCAGGGTCGGCATAACATCCTTCACTTAGTTGTGGAAGTAAGCTTTGATCTACTTTGACTTTGAGCAACCACTCTCCATCGTTTTCAGCTTCAATAGCTACTTGGTCAAATACCTTATGGTTACTTGGTTCACCAAGGTGCAAACAAATCATGTCGCCTTCTCTAAAGCGTGATTCATTATCACCCAATACGACTTCCAGATGATTAGACCCGGAACATCTTACTGACTCTATTCGTTGAGTTTCGCCTTTTAATAGTTTTTCTTCTAAAGGTTTCTTCCAAGTTTCTAGAAGTTTTTCCATGCTAGCTTCATGTTCTGCATACACAAAAGCTTGTAGTTCTTTTAATACCGGAGTGAGTTCCATACCTAGCTTACCAACGTGAATTTGTACTCAAAAATGAGAATATTCATCAATACGAATAACCCAACCTTATTTTTTGAACGGTCATCACGTCAACTACACATTCACGAAACTGTTAATTACATCTCTTACTAGACGTAGATCACTGCTTAGGTTGACTGTATTCCGTTGGATAATGGTGGATTTTACAACGTGCCATGGGATCTCTTGAAGCCAAAATATGACTAAGAGCTTGATATAACGGGAAATTGCAGACACAAAAAAGCCCACACTAGGTGGGCTTTTTTGCTTGTTCATAAAGAACGAATTTGGTGCC
>CESO01038746.1_pt1 | contig 11532 bp, 13 predicted proteins | sample 356341 | NCBI WGS metagenome assembly CESO01 (sample SAMEA2621812, study PRJEB7988) | marine metagenome | biome: marine biome (ENVO:00000447); feature: deep chlorophyll maximum layer (ENVO:xxxxxxxx); material: "saline water (ENVO:00002010), including plankton (ENVO:xxxxxxxx)" | depth 35 m
TTCCCCATTTTGATTTATTAGTAGCTGATTATTAACATCAAAATCATTTGCTATGTAAATATCTGGGTACATGTCATCATTAACATACATAGGAATAGCCGAAAAACTATTTGCATTTTCAGAAGCGGAACTAATATCTATTAACTCAAATGTTTCATTTCCAGAATTTCTGTATAATTTGTTTGGGGATATAGAATTGTAATCAGATAAGAAAATATCTAAATAGCCATCTAAATCAAAATCCAACCACAAAGCCCCTGTGATGTAGCATTCGTTACATGAAATTTCAAATCCGGCCGATTCAGTTATGTTTGAAAAGGTACCATTACCGTTATTTTTATAAAGCTCACTTTGAACAGCATTTCCTAAAAAAAGATCTGGAAATCCGTCATTGTTAAAGTCACCCCATGAAGCAGAAAGTCTATCCCCATGTTCTAATACATCTAAAATTTGATTTCCGTTTTCATCGTAATTTATCAGGTTTATCTCATGATTTAGATTTTGATTAATTCCTGAATTTTCGGTTACATCAATAAAATTACCATTATTTGTGTTTTCTAATAATCTACTCCATGAATCTTCGTTTTCTGATGAATATACTGAGACAATAAATACATCTAAATCTCCGTCTTGATCATAATCAGCAACAGCCACTCCATTATTATCGCTGTAAAGACCTAAATCAGAGGTGCTATTTATATTTCGAAATTGCTGAGAGTAAAGAATTTGTGAAATGAAAAAAATAAAAATAAATCTATATTTCACGACAAAAATTGAATTATACTTGACATGTCATATCTTCACCACAACATTGAGGAGATTTAATTTTACCCTTGCATTCAGGACACATTGAAATTTGAACAACCTGTCCGTTATCTAAAGACAAATGGTCATTTATTAGGGGTTCATTGCATGATGCACAACTGGCATTTACAGCCATTCCGCATTTACTACATTTATATGTTTCCATGAATATTAATTTTTACGTTTATCAAATTTTTCTTTCTTGGTTTGATTAACTCTGTTAATAATTAACCAAATTAATAAAATAAGTATAATTATGTATAAAATAGCATTTATCATTTTTCTTCAATTATTTGAATGACACAGCTGTTCCATAAGCTAAAATTTCGGATGCACCTTGGGTAATAACTGAGGTTGTAAACCTGATATTTAATATTGCATCTGCTCCTAATTTACCTGCATCGACTATCATTCTTTCAAGAGCTTGTTCTCTAGCATATGCCTGTAACTTTGTATATTCTTCAATTTCACCTCCAATAATATTTTTTAATCCAGCAATGAAATCCCTTGCTACATTTCTGGTTCTGACAGTAGATCCTCTGGCAATTCCAAGAACTTGGTGAATTTCCTTATTTGGTATTGATTCAGTAGTTGATAGCACCATATTTTCAGTTTATTTATTTAATTAAATTTTTTGTTTCAATTTTAAACATTGACGATAGTAATATAATTGGTTGCCATTTTTTTGTTTTGTTGCAGTAAACGGCGTGCTCAGTGCTTTTGGGCTCCATTAATTCTTTACTATATCCAACATCAATAATATATTTTTTTTCTAAAGAATTACTTTTTCCTGTTCTGATTGATTCATGACAATAGTCAATTAATGTAACAGGAACCATCCTGAAACCTAATTCTTTAAGAGCAAAATATCTGTGATGACCGTCAACTATTAGCATACTTTTATGACAGCAGACAATCGATGAAATAATATAGTAACTTTCATAAGATTTAATAAATTTTGCTAGGGATGTTTTCTTTTTTTCAATAATCTTTTCATGTGGATTTAAAAGGTCTATATCAACAAGTTTAACATCCTTTATCAAACTATTATCAAAATCAATTGAATACATAAAAATAATTTTAGTTAAAGATATTAAATCTTTCATTAGTAAAGATTTGTAAATTTATACTATGAAAATTATCTCTGTTTATATATTAATTGTTGTGTGCCTGTATTTTTTTACAAAACCGTATGCTAATGAAATTGATGGTATGCTTAAAAAACTTAATTTGTCAACTTTTGATGCTTTGTGGCTAACACATATTGAAGGAATGGCCATAGGGGGAATAATTATGCTAATTATTTCATAATTTTGTTTTTGTATGAAAATTGAACAAATTTACACTGGATGCTTGTCTCAAGGATCTTATTACATAACTTCTGAAAATGAAGCTGTAATAATTGATCCTTTAAGAGAAACTCAACAATATATTGAAAAAGCAGAAAAAGATAATTCTAAGATTAAATACATTTTTGAGACACATTTTCATGCGGATTTTGTGTCTGGTCACATAGATCTTGCAAGAAAAACTGGTGCAAAAATAATTTATGGCCCAGAAGCAAATACCGATTACCCTGTGTATAATGCAAAAGATTCTGAGATTTTTTCAGTTGGAAAAATTACCATAAGAACAATTCATACACCGGGGCATACCCCTGAATCGACATGCTATCTATTGAGCGATGAAAATGGTAAAGATCATGCTATTTTCACCGGAGACACCTTGTTTATTGGTGATGTAGGTAGACCGGATTTAGCTACTAGCTCCAACACAACCAGTGAAGATTTAGCTAAAATACTTTTTGACTCTTTAAGAAATAAAATAATGCCTTTAGAAGACCACATCATTGTATATCCTGCACACGGAGCAGGTTCGTCTTGTGGTAAAAATCTTAGTAAAGAAACCTTTAGCACACTTGGAGTTCAAAAGAAAACTAATTATGCCTTGAGAGAAGAAATGTCTAAAGATGAATTTGTAAAAGAACTTCTTGATGGTATGCCTTTGCCTCCAAAATATTTTAAGGATAATGCAATGATGAATAAAACCGGTTATAATTCTTATGAGGATGTTATAAAGCAAGGTAATAAATCTTTAACCATTGATGAGTTTAAAAATCATCTTAATAATCCTGAAATAATCTTACTTGATGTAAGACATCAAAAAGATTTCATGAATAAACACATCCCCAATTCAATTTTTATTGGATTAAATGGAAGTTTTGCTCCCTGGGTTGGAAATATAATCGGAGATGTTAATAAAAAAATCTTACTTATCGTTCCTGACGGTAAAGAAATAGAGACATTAACCAGATTATCAAGAGTTGGATTTGATAATTGTTTAGGCTTTCTAAAAGGTGGCATTACAGAGTGGGAAAATCTTGGAAATCCGACAATAACAATTGAATCTATAAGCTCAAAAAAATTTGTTGATATTCTTAAAATGAATAAAGTTAATTTATTAGACGTCAGAACTAACTCTGAATTCGATAACAAACATATTGAGGGAGCTCTGAACCATCCTCTTGATAAATTAAAAAATTCATTCAGTGAAATTAAATATGAAGATAATTTATATGTCCACTGTGCGGGTGGCTATAGATCCGTTATAGCTATTTCAATATTAATGAAATTAGGATTTAAAGGCCTTACCAATATTACCGAAGGATTCAATGAAATTTTAAAGTGTGATTTAAACGAAAACTGCTATAACTCTACTGAGGTGTTAAATTGTAACAATATTTAGAACTTATCCAGTTGTTTTTTTCTTTGAAGTCTAAGAGATCAAAGTTTTTATTTTTCAATTTTAGATTTACCTGGTCCAGATCCTTCTTATAAAAACCACTTACTACTAAGATTGTATTTTGTTTAGAGATTTTTTTAAAATTTTCAAAATTAGAGATTAAATGATTAAGATTAATGTTACACAAAATCAAATCATATTTGCTCTTTAGCAATGAATCAGAATTAGAATGATCTACGGAAAATTTGGTGCATTTATTTCTTTTTAGATTTTCTATAGAATTTATATAACACCTTTTATCAATATCTACTGCATCAATTTTTTTTGCACCCTTCTTTTCACTTAATATTGATAAAATACCCGTTCCACATCCGACATCACACACATGTAAATCGACAAGATCAATATCTAAAATATTTTCAATCATTAATTGAGTTGTTTCATGATGCCCAGTACCAAAACTCATTTCCGGACTGATGATGATTTCATAAGTTTTATCAAAAGATTTATGGAAAGGTGCTCTAATTATACAATCATCGCTAATTTTTACAGGCTTAAAATTTTTTTCCCATTCTTTATTCCAGTTTTTATCCTCAACTATGCTAATTGTATAAGTTATATCAAACTCAGCTGATTTAAGTAATTTAACCTTTGACAGTAAATCCTTTTTAAAATTTTTAGATGGAATATAAGCTACTAGACCTGAATTTAATTCTTCAAACATTTCAAAATCTAATTGGCTGAGCTCTGCTATTAAAATTTCAACCCCAGGGTAAATAGGCGAAATTTTAAAATCTACCGATGTATAATTTTCATTCATTGGCAGCTTCAACTATTGAATTGAAGTCAGAAAAATTTAAAGATGCTCCTCCGATTAATCCTCCGTCTATATCCTTCAAAGAAAATATTTCTTTAGCATTACTAGGTTTAACACTACCGCCGTATAAAATTTTTATATTTTGTGAAATCTCGTTTCCGAATTTAGAATTTACCAAATCTCTAATAAATTGATGCATTTCTTGAATTTGATCAGAATTTGCGGTCATTCCTGTCCCAATAGCCCATACGGGTTCATAGGCAATAATTATATTTTTAAATTGTGATGACTCAATATGAAAAATTCCATTTCGTAGTTGCGATTCAATTATGTCAAAATGATTATTATTGTTTCTGTCCATTAGTTCTTCCCCGATACAAAAAACTATTTTCATCTTATTTTCAATTGCTGAATTAACTTTTTTAGATAATATTAAATCTGTCTCACCAAAATATTTTCTTCTTTCGCTGTGTCCAATAATCGACGTTTTGATCCCAATACCCAATAGCATTTCAGCTGAAATCTCACCTGTAAAGGCGCCTTTTTGTTCGTGATGCATGTCTTGTGAAATGACTTCAATGCTAGAAGAATCTAACATTATATTAGAGTGAAATAAATTAGTGAAGCTAGGCGCAATTTTAACATCTACATTTTCCACATTGATCTGCATTAATTCAGAAATTAGCTTTTTTGATTCCTCTAAATTCATATTCATTTTCCAATTCCCTGCAACAACTTTTTTTCTTTTCATTCTAATTTAATTTAATTCTTGGATCTAATTTTATATATATAATATCTACTAATATATTTATTATGATAAACATAAAAGCAATGACTGTTACAGAACCCATCATTACTGGCAGGTCCAACAAGTTTAACGCATTAACTATTTCCTTTCCAATTCCGTTCCATCCAAAGATAAATTCAACAAAAACGGCACCTGCTAGCAAGGAAGCAAACCAGCCAGATATAGCAGTCACAACCGGGTTTAAAGAGTTCTTTAGAGCATGATCCCTTATAACTAAAAAATTAGAAAGTCCTTTAGCTCTGGCGGTTCTAATATAATCTTGGTTTAATACGTTCAGCAACTCGTTTCGCATTAACTGACTAATCACAGCTAAAGGTCTAATCCCTAATACTATTGAAGGAAGTATAAGATTTTTTAATTTTAAATTGTAAGATTCTCCATAATCATCTAATTCATATAAGCTTCCAGACATTTCTAACCCCGTCAAATCTTTTAAAAGAAAACCAAAAACCCATGCAAATATAATAGCACTAAAAAAAGAAGGCACACTCATCCCGATCGTACTAAAAAACTGTATGGAGAAATCTATAATAGAATTCTTAAATAATGCAGAAAAGATTCCAAGAATAATTCCCAAAATAATAGCTATTGAAATAGCCGAAATAGCCAAGATTATAGTGTTAGGTAGTGTGTCACCAATAATTTCAGAAACTTTTTTTCCTTGATTTACAAAAGATGTTCTTAAATATGGGAATTTTAGATTTAGGCTTAGATTAGATAATCTAAGAAGTTGAATACCAGAGTATTTTTCCTCATCAAAAAAAGTATAGTCATCAGAATCATTTGAATGTATTGATATTGGAGACAAATCGTTTAAATAATAAAAATACTGGGTTCTTAAAGGTTTATCAAATCCATACTTTTTTTTGACGATTTGTATCTGCTCCGAATTTTCATTTTGCCCGAGCATCATTTGTGCAGGATCGCCTGGCAATACATTAAATAAAAAAAAAATCACGGTAACCACTCCAAATAAAGTTATTAGGGAATAAAAAAACTTGTCTAGAATATAATTAACCAATTATCTAAAATTTAAATCAGAAAAATCTTTGTGATGTTTTTTATCGACTACTGTACCTTTATTTAATACAATTGCACCAGGATTTGAGCGAACAATTGTTTTCAAAGCAGTCTCATCGCAGGTATAAAAATTAAAAAATATATTATTTGCTTTTAAAAATAGATCTCGTTGCTCAATAGAGGATGCGGTAAGACCGATTATTTTATAACCTAATTCTTTAGCTTTTTCTGCAGAATCAATCATATCTTGAATTGAACTTATCGAAAACTTGTCAAGGTTATATGAAATATAAATTACCAATTTCTCTTCGTTTAAAATTTCATCAGTTAAATCTTCATTATTCACCTCAATGGTGAAATCGTAAATTGAGGGCTCATATCCTTTTTCTAATAATTCAGTTTCCACTTTAACAAATTCCCATGAAACATTTGGATACTCCCCATTGGTTACGATTGTCTTTTTTTCGTCACCGTCTATGAACTCCCAGTTGTACTCATATAAGTCCTTGGGAGCATCATCGGGAATAGTCATATTTTCCATTAAATTATCCCCTATTTTGTATGCTCTAAAATCTAAGATCGGTAGATGATTCAAAACTCTATAAGTGATGGCAAAACATATTATCAAGGAAAAACCTATCACATATTTTTCCGTTATAGAATTAAATAGTGGCTGAATGAAATTTATCCTCAGGAATAAAAAAGAAATCATTATTAATAAAATGACATCCTTTGTAAAGGATTCCCATGGAGTAAGTTTTATTGCGTCCCCAAAACAACCACAATCTGTAACTTTATTAAAATATGCAGAATACCATGTTAAAAAAGTAAAGAAAATAATCATCCCTAATAAACTCCATATTGTAAGTTTTTTCTTGTAACCAATAATCAAAAATACACCAAGAACAACCTCAAGAATAACAATAAAAATTGCCATTGGTAATACAGTTGGAATTAAAAAATCAATATCAAAAACTGTTGGGCCAAAGTATTCCTCCAATTTGAATGAAAAACCAACAGGATCATTTAATTTAATCAAACCAGAAAAAATAAAAAGTGATCCTACAAAATATCTAAAAAAAGTGGTTATAAATTTCATTGTAATTTTAAATGAATTAAGGCAAAAACTGCGTAGTTAATTATGTCTGTGTAATTTGCATCTATTCCTTCACTGACAAGAGTACTGCCTTGATTATCTTCAATTTGCTTGACTCTTAGTAATTTTTGTAAAATTAAATCCGTCAGAGAGCTAACCCTCATCTCTCTCCATGCTTCACCATAATCGTGATTTTTATTCATCATCAAGTCTCTAGTCTTATTCATCATCAAATCATAGAGTTCCATACATTGCTTGGAATTTAAATCTGGAATTTCTGAAATCCCTTTCTCAATTTGAATTAAGGCCATGATTGAATAATTAATTATTCCAATAAATTCATCTGATTGGCTTTCATCAATCATTTGAACAGAGTTTTGTTGAAGCCCCCTAATCCTTTGAGCTTTTATAAAAATTTGATCGGTTAACGAAGAAAGTCTTAAAATTCTCCAAGCGCTACCATAGTCATGTAATTTCTTTTCAAAAAGAGATTTACACTTTGTTGTTACATTATCGTATTGCTTTAAAGTTTTTTGCACGAATAGTAGTAATTTTACGTAAATTTCGATTAAATATCTTTAATCATCAAACAAACATCTTTAAATTTTTAAACATCCTGAAATGACAATAAATATAAAGGGAAATCTGTTAGATATTTCTAGTCCAATCATCATGGGAATTTTAAATGTTACACCTGATTCTTTTTACGATGGAGGATTCTACAACTCAAAAAGTAAAGTTATCGATCAGGTTAAAAAAATGGTTTCTGACGGGGCAAGTATTATTGACATAGGCGGGTATAGTTCTCGCCCTGGTGCTGAAGAGATAAGTATTGACACTGAGTTAAAGCGCGTATTGCCAGTTATTAAATTAATTAAGAAAAAATATCCGAAAATTTTAATTTCAATTGATACTTTTAGAAGTGAAGTTGCAAAATTATCAGTTGAATGTGGGGCAGACATTATTAATGATATTTCTGGAGGATCATTAGATTCAAAAATGTACAAAACTATTGCAAAATTGAATGTTCCTTATATAATCATGCACATGAAAGGAGACCCAGGAAATATGATGGAAAAAACCAATTACAAAGATATTTTTGGGGAACTCAATAAATATTTCAACGAAAAAATCTCATTAGCTGAAAGTTTTGGCATAAAGAATATTATAATTGATCCTGGATTTGGCTTTTCTAAAACAACGAAACAAAATTTTGATATTTTAAATAATTTAAATCTTTTCAATCAGCACAAAAGACCAATATTGGTTGGTGTTTCAAGAAAATCAATGATATATAAGACCTTAAATACAACACCTGATAATTCATTAAACGGATCAACAGTACTACATACCGTATCGTTATTAAAAGGAGCTAAAATTATTCGAACTCACGATGTAAAACAAGCCAATGAATGCATTAGATTGGTAAGTGAATTAAATTCTTAAAATTAAATAATCCTATATTTGTGTAAATTATGGACTTTATCGCCGAAATTTTAAATTTTTCAATAATTGATGTTCTTGACATCATTTTAGTTGCGAGTCTTTTATATTATGCCTATAAATTATTAAAAGGTACAGTAGCTATAAATATTTTTATCGGAATCATTCTAATTTATTTACTCTGGAGAATAACAGTTTTATTGGATATGGAATTACTTTCAGGTATTATTGGTGGTTTCATGAGTGTAGGAATTATTGCACTGATAGTTGTGTTTCAGCCTGAAATAAGGAAATTTTTATTAATGGTCGGATCTACGAATCTTTCAAAAAAAGGGTCATTTTTAGAAAAAATAAAATTCTTCAAAAATCAAAAACTAGAAAGAGATACAACCGATATCGAATCAGTAATTCTTGCCTGCGAAAATATGAGCAAATCCAATACCGGTGCTTTAATTGTTATTGAAAGAAGTAATAATTTAAATTTTTTAGAGGACTCAGGAGATGAGATGAATATCATGGTGACTCAGCCTATTTTAGAAAGTATTTTTTTCAAAAATAGTCCACTTCATGATGGAGCAATTATTATTTCTAACAATTTTATCAAGGCAACACGTGTAGTTCTTCCCATTAACAATCAATCTAAAATCTCTGTAAAATATGGGCTAAGACACAGAGCTGCCGTTAGCATTACAGAAAAAACCGATGCAGTTGCAATTGTAGTTTCAGAAGAAAATGGAAAAATATCTTACATAAAAAACGGAAAGTTTATCGAGTTTATATCAATGGATAATCTTAACAAATTAATTGAAAAAGATCTTTCCTAATTTACCAAAGTACTTCTTTCTTTTTTAAGTTGTGCATCGTATAGTTTTTTGTAATATCCATTTTTATCGATAATCAAATCGCTGTGTTTACCACATTCAACAATTTTCCCTTTATCCATAACTATAATATTATCTGCTTTCATTATTGTACTCAATCTGTGTGCAATAATAATTGAGGTCCTGTCTTTTGTAATCTTTTCTATGGCATTTTGAATTAGTAATTCTGAGTCTGTATCAATTGAAGATGTTGCTTCATCAAGTACAAGAATTTGAGGGTTTTTTATAAACGCTCGTAGAAATGATATAAGTTGTCGTTGGCCAGTGGAAATACCTACCCCTCTTTCCCTAACATTATAATTATAACCTTCAGGAAGTGAGCTAATAAAATCATCTATTTGAATTTCCTTGGCTGCATTCTTAACTCTTAAAAACGGAATTTTAGAGTTTTTCAAGGTGATATTATTTAAAATGGAATCGGAAAATAGATGAACATCTTGTGAAACAAAGCCAATATTTTTTCTTAATGACGAGATTTTATAGTTTTTAATGTTAATATCGTCTATATATATTTCTCCTTCGTTAATTTCATAAAATCTATTTAACAGCTTTATAATTGTGGACTTTCCTGAGCCAGTAGCTCCCACTATTGCATTAGTAGTTCCGGCTTTAATCTCTAGATTAAAATCTTCTATTACTTTTTCAGATGAATTATAAGAAAAATGTACATTTTCGTATTTAATCTTACCCATTATATTATCAGCAGTCTTTAAGCCATTATCTTTTATTTTTGATTCAGTATCTAAAATTTTAAAAACTCTTTCTGCCGCTACCATTCCCATGAGTAGAGTATTAAACTTATTAGCTATTTGATTTAAGGGTCTAAACAACATAGGAATCATCATTATAAAGGCCGTTAGTTCGCCTAATGATGCTGTATTGTCTAAAACTGTATTCATTCCCCCATACCAAACAACTAGCCCTAGGGTAAGTGACGAGAATATTTCAGCAACAGGAAAAAATATTGAATTATACCAAACTGTCTTAAGCCAAGCTTTTTTGTGACGCTCATTTATTAATTTAAATTTTTCATATTCTACTTTTTCTCTAGCAAAGAGCTGTAGTATATTAATTCCCGTAACTCTTTCTTGTACAAAAGAGTTCAAATTAGCAACTTCATTTCTTACCTCATCAAATGCCAATTTCATATACTTTTGAAATACTTTTGTAGCTAACAAGATAAAGGGTAAGGAAATAAAAACAATTATACTTAGTTCCCAATTCATAGTTATCATCACTATTGCAACGATCAACATTTTTAAAATATCGCTAAGAATCATAAAAAGACCTTGACCAAAAATATCGGCAATTCTTTCCATATCAGTTACAGCTCTTGTTATTAAAATACCAACAGATGACTTATCGTAGTATTTCATTTTAAATTTTTGAATGTGATTGAATAATTTCACCCTAATATCTTTCACCACAGATTGGCCTAAAAATCCGGCATTGTAAATGAAGGAATAATTTGATAAAACTTCCATGACTAGTAGAAGAGCCATTAATAGAATATATTCTAAAAAAAAGTCATAACTGGACTGAGTAAGATTTTCGTCCACAATTTTTTTCAGTACCACTGGCCTTAACGCACCAAAAACAGAGAGGCCAACAACAGAAAAAACAGAAACTATAAAGATATTATTGTATGACTTCACATACTCTAGCAGCCTCTTGAACAATTCAATATTGTAAACTTTTGTTTTATTAGTCATTTATAAAAATAGTTTCAGGGTACTCAATCTTTGTCAGAAACAATGCATGTGCAGGTGCCGAGGGACCTGCGTAAATCCTATTAGTTTTTTTAATTATATCGGAAAAGTCTTTTATAGATGTTTTAAGCAAACCAACATCTAAAATTGTTCCAATTATTGATCTGACCATATTTCTCAAAAATCTATTTGCTCTTATTGTAAATACAATA
>CESO01036492.1_pt1 | contig 11522 bp, 8 predicted proteins | sample 356341 | NCBI WGS metagenome assembly CESO01 (sample SAMEA2621812, study PRJEB7988) | marine metagenome | biome: marine biome (ENVO:00000447); feature: deep chlorophyll maximum layer (ENVO:xxxxxxxx); material: "saline water (ENVO:00002010), including plankton (ENVO:xxxxxxxx)" | depth 35 m
TTATTTTAAAAAAACTTATAATCTTTTTGTTTTCCCCATTAAAAATAAAATGTACATGGCCTATTTTTTCAACCCCTAATACTTCAGTCTTAAAACCTCCTCTTGTACTCCAATATTTTGCAGCTCTACTTGAAGCAGCAACTACTGAACTTTCCTCAATTGCCATTGGGAGAGTGTAATCCTTTCCATTAATAACAAAGTTTGGTGCTACTCCAATTGGTAAATAAAAGTTTGAAATACTATTTTCAATAAATTCATCATGAATAGTTTGAATTTTTTTATTTGAATTCCAATAATCAGTTAAAATTTTTCTTTTACTAATATCATTTTTAAAAAAAACTTTAATTATCCAATCAATTTTTTCATTTTTTGATAATTTTGAAAAACCTGAAATTTTTCTTTTCATAAACTGACTATTTTCCTGGACAAAGATACATGATTTACGAAAGTTATTTATATTTCATTTTTTTAGCATAATTAATAATTTTTTAATTTTGGAATAGTAATTATTTTTTTGATAACTATATGTTAAGAGTTTTAAGATTTCTATTTTTATTACCAGGGTTAATTCTATCTCAGGAATTATCTAATGATCTAATTTGGAATGGTGATTTAGATCCTAAAACTCCCGATAAAATATATTCATTAAATAATAATATTCAATATGCTATTTTAAAAACAAATAAAATCAAAAAAGAATCATCAATTATAACCTTTGATTTTAAGACAGGAGTTAAAGTTACGGAAATAGCAAATTCAAGTAAGTCAATTAATACTCCTTTTTATTCTGATTACAAATTTTCTCCAAATGAAAATAAAATACTTTTGGAAACAAATATGAATTATATTTACAGAAGATCTAAAAGTGCAATTTATTGGATATATAATATTGACAATAAAAAATGTTCTCTGTTATTTGCCGAGCCAGTTCAAGAACCAAAATTTTCTCCAGATGGATTAAAAATTGCTTTTGTTTATAAAAGAGATATTTATATTAAAGATTTAATTGGTAATACTTTTAAAAGAGTAACTAAAGATGGAGGAAGAAATATAATAAATGGCATCACAGATTGGGTTTATGAGGAAGAATTTGGTTATGTAAGGGCTTTTGATTGGGATAAGTCAGGCAATTATATTGTTTTTTTGCGTTTTGATCAATCAAATGTTCCCGAATTCTCAATGCATATTAATGGTTCAGGGTTAAGACCTTTTCAATATAAATTTAAATATCCTAAGGCTGGTGAGAAAAATTCAAATGTAAAAGTATATAGCTACAACATTAATAGTGATAAGAAAAAAGAAATTATAATCCCTGCTAAGTATGAATATATTCCAAGATTTAAATTTTCTGAGCAAGAAAATATTTTATCTATTCAGACTATGAATAGATTACAAAATGAACTTAATTTATGGAAATTTGACCTTTCTATTGAGGAATTTTCAATCCTATTAATAGAAAAAGATGAAAAATATGTTGATATTCATAATAATCTAAAATTTAAAAAAGATGGGGGTTTTTTTTGGACTAGTCAAAGAGATGGGTTCAATCATGTTTATCAATATTCTAAGGATGGTAAAGAAATAAGTCAACTTACAAAAGGTAAATGGGATGTAACTAAATTTTTTGGATTTAATAAATCTAAAATATATTATTCTTCAGTTGAAAATGACTCTAAAAATAGGGTGATATATTCAATTGATATTAAATCAAAAAAGAAAAAAAAATTAAGTCCTGATGAAGGTTATAATGGTGGAAAATTTAGCAAAAATTTTAAATTTTTTATTCATACATATGAAGATAGTTTTACGCCTCCAATTTATACTCTAAGATCATCTCTAAATGGGAATAAAATCAGAATAATTGAGAATAATATTTTTTTAAAGAAAAAACTGAAAGAATTTAATTTACCTACAAAAACTTTTTCAGTTTTATCTATTAATGGGTTTAGTCTAAACTCATGGATTATAAAGCCAAATGACTTTGATTCAAATAAAAAATACCCCTTATTACTTTTTCAATATTCTGGTCCTGGCTCTCAACAGGTCGCTAATAAATGGAATGATAAGCAAGATTATTGGCATATGTTATTAGCAAAAAAAGGATATATAATTTTATGCGTTGATGGAAGAGGAACTGGATTTAAAGGCTCAGATTTTAAAAAAATGACATACAAAAATCTAGCTTTTTATGAAACTATTGATCAAATTGAAGTAGCTAAGTTTTTTTCAAAAAAGGAATTTATTGATAAAGAAAGAATTGGAATTTGGGGTTGGAGTTATGGTGGATTAATATCTTCAAATGCTATTTTAAAAGGGAATGATGTTTTTTCTCTTGCAATAGCAATTGCTCCAGTAACTAATTGGAGATTTTATGATACAATTTATACTGAAAGATTTATGACAACACCTCAAGAAAACTCTAGTGGATATGACAATAATTCACCTTTAAATTTTGCTCATTTATTAAAAGGTAAATATCTTTTAGTCCATGGTTCAGCAGACGATAATGTTCATTTGCAAAATACAATGGCAATGGTTGACGCTCTAATTCAAAATAACAAGCAATTTGAATGGATGATATATCCTGATAGAAATCATAGCATTTTTGGAGGGAATACTCGAATTCATTTGTTTAATAAAATGACTAATTTTATTTTAAAAAACTTGTAAATATTTTATTAAAATAAAACAACATAATTTTAAAAATATTTTAAATGAAAATGGAATTTAATGGTTCTGAAATAAATCAAAAAACAATTTTTGATCATCCTTCTGGATTGTTTGTTTTATTCTTTACTGAAATGTGGGAGAGATTTAGCTATTATGGTATGCGAGCAATATTGGTTTTATTTTTGACTTCTTCAATACTAAATGATGGGTGGGGATGGGAAAGAGATGATGCATTAATACTATATGGATGGTATACCGGATTGGTTTATTTCACTCCATTAATTGGTGGAATACTTGCTGATAAATATTTTGGATATAGAGTAGCTACAATAATAGGTGCTTTTATAATGACTATGGGTCATGGATCAATGGCTTTAGAGTTTTTATCTGAAAATTTTTTTTATTTAGGAATTGCACTTCTAATTATTGGCAATGGATTTTTTAAGCCTAATATATCCTCAATAGTTGGGCAGTTATATAAAAAAGAAGATAAGAGAAAAGATGGTGCATATACCATATTTTACATGGGAATTAATTGTGGTGCTTTTCTTGGAATATTGTTATGTGGTTATTTGGGAGAAAATATTGGATGGCATATAGGATTTGGACTTGCAGGTATTTTTATGTTTTTTGGTATGTTGCAATTTTGGTTTGCTCAGGAAATTTTTGGAAATATAGGGTTGAAACCTGTTAAAGATATTAATCATGAAATATCAAATGATAAATCAAATAAAGTTTTGACTAAAATAGAATTTGACAGAATATTTGTAATAATTATTTTTTCATTAGCAACAATATTTTTTTGGTGGGCATTTGAACAAGCAGGTGGATCAATGACAATTTTTGCAAATGATTACACAGAAAGAAGTCTAAACGGTATATATTCTATAATTTTTAAATTGATAAATACAATCATAACTATCGTACCACTTGTAGTTATAACATATGTTTTGATTAAGCTTTTTAAAAATACTTTCAAACAATATTATCTTTCAAATCTATTTTTGGGATTAAGCTTTTTTTTAATTTGGTTAATAGTTATATGGATGATTTTTATTGAATATGATCAGGATTCTACTGAAATTCCTGCTTCATGGTTTTCAGTTCTAAATGCCCTATTTATAATTATTTTTGCTCCTATTTTCTCAAAAATTTGGGCGTCAAAATTCAACCCTTCAGGTCCAATAAAATTTTCTATTGGATTAATTTTATTAGGTCTTGGTTTTGCATTTCTTTCTTATGGAGCATTGTCTATTCCTTATGGAGCAAGTTCAGCAAGTGTTAGTGTTTTCTGGCTTATTCTTGCTTATTTTTTTCACACCCTAGGTGAATTATGTATCTCTCCAGTAGGGCTATCATATGTTAGCAAGCTTGCACCTTCAAGATTAATTGGATTGATGTTCGGCTTTTGGTTACTATCAAGTTTTTTTGCAAATTTTCTAGGCGGTTTTACTGGTAGTTATATCGATACAATTTCAGAAAGCTACGGTCTTTCAGGGTTTTTTATGATATTTGCTTTGATACCAATATTAGCAGGTATAGTTATGTTTATTTTAAATAAATTTTTAATAAAAAAAATGCATGGATATAATTAAGATATTTTTAATTTTATTTTTATTTCAATTTAACGAAGCTTATTCACAAAAAATTAAATGGCTTAAATTCGAAGAGGCAATAGAAAAGCAAAAAAATAATCCAAAAAAAATAATTATGGATCTATATACAAATTGGTGCGGTCCATGTAAAGTTATGGATAAAAAAACATTTGGGAATAGGCATGTAGCTAAATATATAAATGAATTTTATTATGCTGTTAAATTTAATGCTGAGGGAGATGAAGTAATAAATTTTTTTGATCAAAAGTTTATTAATTCTAATTATGACCCAAATAAAAAAGGAAGAAATTCAACTCATCAGTTCACGAGATTTTTAAAGGTTGAAGGATATCCGACAATTGTTTTTTTTAGTGAGGAAGGTGATCCAATAATGCCAGTTACTGGATTTCAAGACGTTCAAGAAATTGAACTTTATTTAAAGATGATTAAGCAAGGAGATTATATTGTATTTAAAACTTCTAAAGATTTCGATAAGTATAAAAAATTTTTTCGTCCTAAATTTAAAGATTAATTTATTTTAAAAAGTTTACGATTTTTTGCCCTATCGTTTCATTTTTTTCAAAATCAGTAAGTTTCTTTTTTAATATTGAATAGTTTAATAATTGTCTTTCTCTAATTTCCCCATTTAAAATAGATCTTAATTCAGTCATTATGATGTCAGTTTTAAAATCTTTTTGAATTATTTCACTTACTATTTTTTTATTCATAATTAAATTAACCAATGAAATATATTTTAGTTTTATAATTTTTTTTGCAATAAAATATGTTAACGAGCTACTTTTATAACATACTATTTGGGGAACATTAAAAAGAGCAGTTTCTAGAGTTGCTGTACCACTAGTAACTATTGCTGCAACAGATATTTTTAATATATCATAAGTTTTATCAAAAATTATTTTTATATCATGATTTTTAATTATTTTTTTATAATAATTTTTAGAAATTCCAGGTGCCCCAGCAATTATAAATTTGTATTTAATAAATTCTTTTGACACTTTAATAAAAGTCGGCAACATAACTGATATTTCTTGTTTCCTACTTCCTGGAAGTAAAGCAATAATTTTCTTTTCTTTATTTATATTATGTTTTAAAAGAAAATCAGAGGATTTTATTTTTTTTACATTATTTATAATTTCAACAAGTGGATTTCCAGTATATGTTACTTCATAATCATGAATTTTTTTGTAGTATTTTTTTTCAAAAGGTAGAATGACAAACATTTTATCAATATCTCTTTTAATAGATTTAATTCGATTTTCTTTCCATGCCCATATTTGAGGACTTATATAAAAAATATTTTTAAAATTATTTTTTTTAGCCCATTTAGCAATTTTAAGATTAAACCCTGGATAGTCAATATAAATGATAATGTCAGGATTAAATAATCTAATATCTTCTTTACAGAATCTTAAGTTATTAATAATTGTTATAAGGTTTTTAAAGACTTCCCAAAATCCCATAAATGAGTGATTTTTAAAATGTCTTACTAATTTACCTCCTTGAGATTTCATTTTATCTCCTCCCCAATATCTAAAAATTGCCTTATTATCATAAATTTTTATGTCTTCCATAAGTTTTGAACCATGAATATCTCCGGAGGCCTCTCCTGCAATTAAATAATATTTCACTTAATTAATTTTTAAAGTAGCTATTATTAGTACTAAGATTAATAAAAAAAACATTAATCCGTAAGCTTTTTTGAATAAACGTTTATTAACTAAGAATAAAAATATTGGAATATTTATTAATGAACCAATACTTAAAAGTCCTCCAAGTTTATTTTGTTTAAAAAGTAATTGAACGCTTTCAAAAAAATTAAGCTCAGAAAAGAAAATAGTAAAAATAAACGTACCAATAAAGGTGGATAGAGCACCAATAAAAAATCCAAAAAAAAGATTTTTATTTTTCAAAATCCCAATTGTTTAATTTGGTGAGTCCAATTTCTGAGGTAAAATCAAATTGCGTTGGAACAATTGAAATATAATTATTTGATAAAGCCCATTCGTCTGTATCTATTCTTTTATCATTATTAATAAATTCTCCAGTTAACCAATAATAATTTTTGCCAAGAGGATTTTTTCTTTTATCAAATTTTTCAATCCAATATGTATTAGCTTGTCTACAAATTTTAATACCCTTAATTTCTTTTTTTATAACATTTGGAAAATTGACATTTAAAACTACTTTTTTTGGTAAACCATTATTTAGAGTTTTTAAAGTGATAATTTTTATATATTCTTTTATATGACTGAAGTCCGCATTCCATTTATGATCTAACAGAGAAAATCCTATTGATGGTATGCCATGAATTCCAGCTTCAATTGCTGCACTCATTGTCCCAGAGTAAACAACATTAACAGAAGAGTTTGCACCATGATTTATTCCTGATACGCACAAATCGGGTTTCACTTTTAAAATCTCATTCACGCCTATTTTAATACAATCAGCTGGTGTTCCACTAGAGGTATAAGCTTTATAAGTGAAATTATTATTTTTAATTTCCCTTAAGTACAGAGGTGAGTTTATAGTAATTGCATGCCCCATTCCTGATTGAGGACGATCAGGGGCAACAACTACAACTTCTCCAATCTCGTTCATTACTTCAGTCAAGGCTTTTAATCCGGGAGCATCTATTCCATCGTCATTTGTAACTAAAATTAAAGGTTTTTTGATCATATAATCTTTTTTCAAAGTTATTAATAATCAATTGATCTGAGAATAAATTAACATTAAATAAAACTCACATTTTTGCATGTAATTATCTATTTAGTTAAATTTACTGACAAATAAATAAAAATGTTTGCTATTACAAGAATCTTTATTATTTCAATATTTTTTTCCAATTGTTTTCTATACTCAAAATCAATTGAAAACCCAGAAAAGGATAAACTTTTAATTGAAATAATTTCTTATGTTTTGGATAAAGGTCATTTTGAACCAAAAGAAATTAATGATTCTTTTTCTTCTAAAGTTTATGAAAAATTTATTCAGAATATGGATGGGCAACACAGATTTTTCTTGAATTCTGACATAAACAATTTTAATGAATATAAATATTTAATAGATGATCAAATAAAAGATATAAAAATTGATTTTTTCAATAATGTATATAATAAGTTAAGACAAAGGCAAGAAATTGTTCGAGATTTTTATAAAGAACTTTTAAAAGATCCTTTTGTTTTTGAATTAGATGATCAAATAAACCTTGATTTCGAGAATTTTCCTTATCCTCAAACAATAACTGAACTTAAGTCCTTATGGAAAAAGAGATTTAAGTTATCAACATTGGGAATTTTTGTTGAGAAAAAAGAAGAACAACACAGATTTTTTGAAAAAGACAGCACCCATAATGTTTTATCTGATATTGAACTTGAAAGGGAAGCAAGAAATATAACTAGGAAAAATATTGAAAACTATTTTCAATCACTTGACGATCTAATTAGAAAAGATTATTTTTCATTATACATTAATGCAATTGTTGAGCAATTTGATCCACATTCATTCTACTTTGCCCCTGAAGATAAAGATAGATTTGATACAAGTATTTCTGGAAAATTTGAAGGTATAGGTGCAAGGTTAGAAAAAAGAAATCAAGAAATTAAGATTACTGAACTTATTTCTGGAGGGCCAGTATGGAGAGACAAATTACTTGAGGTTGGAGATGTTATCTTAAAAGTTTCTGAACCCAATAAAATACCAGTAGAAGTAAGTGGAATGAGATTAGATGATGTTGTTAAGTTGATTAAAGGACCAAAAGGAACACAAGTTATATTAAATGTTAAACATGTTGATGGAAATATAGAGGATATTATTGTTACAAGAGACATTGTTGAGCTTGAAGAATCATATGCAAAATCAAGTTTAATTCTAAAAAATGGATTAAAGTTTGGACTAATAAATTTACCTAAATTCTATGTTGATTTTAAAAACTACAAAAAAAGAAATGCAGCTAATGACATAAAAAAATTAATATTGCAATTAAAGAAAGAAAATATTAACGGATTAATTGTTGACCTAAGAAATAACGGAGGAGGTTCACTTCAAACAGTTGTTGACATAACTGGATTTTTTATTGAAAAAGGTCCAGTTGTTCAAGTCAAAAGTACAGGAGGTAAAAAACAAGTCCTTGAAGATAAAGATCCCTCCATAATTTGGGGAGGACCTTTGGTGATTTTAGTTAATGAACTTTCAGCCTCAGCTTCTGAAATACTTGCCGCCGCACTTCAAGATTATAAAAGAGCAATTATAATTGGAAGTAAACAAACCTATGGTAAAGGAACAGTTCAAAACCTTGTTGATTTAAATAGTTTAATTTCAAGTAACACATATGGAAATCTTGGGGCTTTAAAAGTTACTACTGATAAATTTTATCGAATTGATGGGGGATCAACTCAACTGGAGGGAGTTAAAAGTGATATAATTTTCCCTGATAGATATTCTTTTATTGATATAGGTGAAAAAGATCAAGAAAATCCTCTGCCCTGGGATAAAATTAGTTCAGCAAGATATATTCCATGGAATAATAAAATTGATTATAATCTTATGCTTAAAAAAAGTGAAAAAAGAATCAATGAAAATAAATATTTAAATTTGGTCAAGGAGCAAGCTGAATGGATTAGGTCTCAGCAGGATCAATTTAACTATTCATTAAATTATAATAAATTTATTGAGGATAGAGATGATAGAATCGATTACTCTGAAAAGTTCGATGTTTTAGATGAGTTTAAATCAAATTTAACTTTTGATTGGGTTACTAATGATAAAATTTTAATTGAGAATGATGATGAATTAAAAGAAAAACGTAATAGATGGAAAGAAAATTTACTTAATGATTTGTATTTACCTGAAGTTGTAAATGTTCTTTCAGACATTTTTCTTTCAGATAACTTTAATAATATTGCAGTATTAAGATGATTTTATTTTGGCATTAAATAATTTTTTAATTAAACTCTATAATAAACCAATTGGGTTCTTAAGTTTTTGTTACATAGTTTTTATTTTTTTTATTTCAGTTTTTGCATATTTAATTTCACCTGATAAAAGTGTAAATTCTAATTTAATGCAATTAGCCATTCATTCAAAACCCCCCCTTTTTAATGTTAAAACACTTAATATTCCTGATGAAAGTGATGATCAAGGTTTTATATCAAAATTTTTTTTTGGAAGGAAAAAAATTGGTGATCAAATTTTAATTAATAAAATAAAATGGGAAAATGATATTTTATTTTTTCAACCATATGGAATACAAAAAGAAATTTATGAAAAAGTTCCAAAAGAAAAGTTTAAAAAAAATATAACTTATTTAGAAATTGAAAAAAAGTATATAAAGCATAAAACTTTTTTGTTAGGTACTGATAAATACGGAAGGGATCTTTTAAGTAGAATAATTATCGGATCAAGAGTATCATTTTCTATTGGATTTGTTGCAGTGTTAATTTCATTACTTTTTGGAGTTTTTTTTGGACTTATTTCAGGATATTATGGTGGGATATTAGATAAGATAATTATGTGGATAATAAATGTTATTTGGTCAATTCCGACACTTCTAATGGTTATTGCTATTTCATTAGCTTTAGGTAAAGGTTTTTGGCAAGTTTTTATTGCAGTTGGTATGACTATGTGGGTTGAAGTTGCCAGAATTGTTAGAGGTCAAGTTATTTCGATTAGAGAAAAACCATATATTAAAGCAAGTATAAGTTTAGGATTTACCAATTTAAGAATTATATTATTCCATATTTTTCCTATGATAATACCCTCTCTAATAGTTATTTCTTCAGCAAATTTTGCAAGTGCAATTTTAATTGAAAGTGGATTAAGTTTTTTGGGAATTGGTACTCAACCTCCAATTCCTAGTTGGGGTTCAATGATTAAAGAACATTTTAGATATATACTTTTGGGTAAAGCATATTTAGCAATTTTCCCTGGATTTGCCATAATGTCTCTAGTTCTTGCTTTTATGACTTTTGGTAACAGTATTAGAGATTTATTAGATGAGAGAAATTAATTTAATCTGTTTATATCTAAATTAAAGTAAATAAACATCATACAAGTAAAAGTAAGTAAACTTGACCCCCCATAGCTTATAAAGGGTAAAGGAATTCCTATCGATGGAATTAATCCAAGCGACATGCCAATATTTACAAAAAAATGAACAGATAAGATACTAGCTAAAGAATAGGAGTATATCCTTGAAAATTTATTTTTTTGTTTTTCTGCTCTCATAGTAATTCTTATTATTAATATGGAAAAAATCAAAATTAATCCTAAACTTCCTGAAAAACCCCATTCCTCCCCAATTGTACTAAAAATAAAATCTGTATGTTGTTCAGGTACAAAATCACCTTTTGTTTGGGTTCCTTGAAGAAACCCTTTACCGTTTAAACCTCCAGAACCAATTGCTATTATTGATTGGTTGATATTATAACCAATTCCTTGCGAATCAACCTCTTTACCCAATATTATATTAAATCTATCACGGTGCCTTTGCTCAAAAATATTATTGAATAAATAAATAGAGGAAAAAACAAATATTATAGAAATGGATAAAGAAGTCAGATATGGATAAACAGATGTTTTTTTATTTAATTTTCTTGCAATTATATATAATAAAGAAGTGAAAATAAAAATTATAGAAATAATAATTTTAATATCTAAAAGTAAAGTCAAAATAAAAAGTATTATTCCAATTGAAAAAATTAATAAATAGTAATAACTTAAACCTTCCCTAAAAAGAACAAAGAGAAAAGCAGAAAAAATTAAGGCAGTCCCTGGATCAGGTTGAAGAATTATTAAAGTTCCTGGAATAAGAATAATTATACTTAATTGAATTAAATATTTATTTTTTTTTATATTAGTTTGAATTTCACTTAAAATTTTAGCTACAGCTAATGAAGTGGCTAACTTTGAAAATTCGGAGGGTTGAAAACTTAATCCTCCAAAGGTATACCAGGAAGTTGCACCTGAAATATTTTTTCCAAAAAATAAAAGTCCAATTAAAAGAATTATTGAAATTAAATAAACAATACTTGAATATTTTTCAAAAGATTTTGAATTTATAAATAAAATTATTATTGAAAAAAAAAAACAAATATTTAAAAAGAAAAATTGTTTTCCAACTGGAATATTGTAGTTAAAAATACTTGAATTGATATTATAGGTAGTAGAGTATATATTAAATAATCCAATAATTACAAGAGTTACCATTAATAAAAATGAAATCCAATCAAAAAGAAAAAT
>CESO01031900.1_pt1 | contig 11516 bp, 10 predicted proteins | sample 356341 | NCBI WGS metagenome assembly CESO01 (sample SAMEA2621812, study PRJEB7988) | marine metagenome | biome: marine biome (ENVO:00000447); feature: deep chlorophyll maximum layer (ENVO:xxxxxxxx); material: "saline water (ENVO:00002010), including plankton (ENVO:xxxxxxxx)" | depth 35 m
CTCTATTATATGCAACGCGAGCTGCCCGCCACCGCGTTGCATCTGGCACGCATCAAAAGTGGAGCTGATCCGGTAATGGCTTTAACCGCCGATCAGTTTTGATCGAACAAAGAAAGTGAAAAAATGGGAATAGTCCAATCAAACTGGATGTCTGATGAACATGTGATGCTGTCTGAAATGACGGAAAAATTCATTCAAGATGAATGGAGTCCGCATTTCGAGCGTTGGCGCAAACAAGGAGAAATGGACCGTAGCACTTGGCAACAAGCCGGTGAGCTGGGTCTGCTGTGCCCGTCGATCCCCGAAGCATATGGTGGGCCCGGGGGTGATTTTGGCCATGAAGCAACGATTTTGCTCGCGGGCAGCCGCGCCAATTTAGCCAGCTGGGGTCACGGCATTCATTCGGGCATCGTTGCGCATTATATTTTGGCCTATGGCACCGAGGAACAAAAAACCCGTTTGCTGCCCAAAATGCTCTCTGGTGAAATGGTCGGGGCGCTGGCAATGACGGAACCCGCTGCCGGTTCCGATTTGCAATCGATTAAAACCAAGGCCACGCGCGATGGCAATATGTACCGCCTCAGCGGCCAGAAAACCTTTATCACCAATGGCCAACACGCCAATCTCATTTTGGTGGCAGCAAAAACCAATCCGGATGAAAAAGCCAAAGGGATGTCTTTGGTGATTTTAGAAACCGATGGCGCAGATGGCTTCACCCGGGGTCGCAAACTGGAAAAAATTGGGATGAAATCCGCAGATACTTCAGAACTGTTTTTTGACAATATACCCATCCCACCCGAAAATATTTTGGGCGGCGAGGAAGGCCAAGGCTTTTATCAGATGATGAAGCAACTGCCCCAAGAACGCTTGATTATAGGATGCGGCGCGGTGGGCGCGATGGAGGGCGCGGTTGCCCGTACGATCGATTATTGCAAAGAACGCCAAGCCTTTGGCGCTGCGATTTTAACATTTCAAAACACAAAATTCAAACTGGCGGAATGCAAAACAAAAACCACCGTGGCGCGGGCTTTTTTAGACGCCTGCATCACCGAACATCTGCGCGGAGAATTAACCGTCGAAAAAGCCGCGATGTGCAAATATTGGCTCACCGACACCCAAGGCGAGGTCTTGGATGATTGTTTGCAACTGCATGGCGGCTATGGGTTTATGCAAGAATACGCAATCGCCGAAATGTGGACGGATGCGCGCGTACAGCGTATTTACGGGGGCACCAATGAAATTATGAAAGAGTTGATTTCACGCTCTCTTTAAATCAAGAAAGGCAGACTATGCGTGCCCCTCCGTTCAAATAAAATACGGCTGGGCTCGGTTTTTCTTCGGCGCCCATCGGCCCTCCTGCCTGCGGCGCTGCCACAGGCTAAAATTGAAACGTAAAATCGCGGTTAAAAAGCATGTTCTTTTTGCATAAATACTCAAAACTGCGCGCATAAATTGGAAAGGCAAATGTCATGGAATTATACTGCTTCGGCGAAAGCGGCCACAGCTACAAAGCTGCGCTCGCGTTGCAACTGGCAGGATGCGTTTGGTCGCCAGTTTTTGTTGATTTTTTCAAAGGTGAAACGCGCAGTAATGCCTATCGGACGCATATCAATCCTTTAGGGGAAGCTCCGGTTTTGCGCGATGGCGAAATTATGCTCAGTCAATCTGGCGTGATTCAAAACTATCTGGCTGAAAAAACGGGCAAACACGGGGGTGGCAGCGCGGCAGAAACCCGCGAGGTTTTACGTTGGATTCTTTGGGATAATCACAAATTATCGGCGCTGGCAGGCACAACACGTTTCATGATGAATTTTTTAGCTGAGGACAAGCGCCCGCAAGCCGTCATCGAGTATAATCTCGCACGGTTAAAATCCAGTTATAAAATTTTGGATCTGGCTTTAAGCGAGCGCCCCTTCCTGGTGGGCGAAACCATTACCCATGCCGATATGACCTGCTGTGGGTATTTATACTACCCCGAGCCCTTCGGCTTTCAACGAGAAGACTGGCCGAATATCGATCGTTGGCTGGATAATATTTCTGCCTGTGACGGGTGGAAAGCCCCCTATGATCTTATGCCCGGCAACCCCGCTGAGCGCGCCTAAAGGAGAGCCTGTAATGACCGATGTATATATCTATGATGCCCTACGCACCCCGCGCGGCAAAGGCCGCAAAGATGGCAGCCTGCATGAAGTTACCGCATTGCGCCTGTCAAGCCTCACGCTTAACGCGATCCAATCGCGCAATAATTTAAGCGGCCATGCCGTCGAAGACGTGATCTGGGGCAATGTTACTCAAGTTGGCGAACAAGGGGCCTGTTTGGCGCGCTCAGCGGTTCTGGCCTCTGACCTGGATGAAAGCATCCCTGGCCTGTCAATAAACCGCTTTTGCGCCTCTGGGTTAGAAGCTGTGAATCTGGCGGCCAATCAAGTGCGCGGCGGCGCGGGAGAGGGATATATTGCAGGCGGAGTCGAAAGCATGAGCCGCGTGCCAATGGCCAGCGATGGCGGCGCGATTGCCGTGGATCCCAGCATCACCTTCGATCAATATTTCGTTCCCCAAGGTATTGGCGCCGATATTATCGCGACAGAATACGGGTTTTCGCGCGATCAGGGCGATGCGCTTGCCGTTGAAAGTCAAAAACGTGCCAAAACCGCCTGGGATCAGAACCGGTTTTCCAAATCCATAATTCCTGTCGAAGATATCAACGGGATCACCATTCTGGCGCATGATGAATTCATGCGCCCGGGCACCGATATGCAATCGCTCGGCGCTTTGAAACCATCCTTCAAAGATCAAGGTGAAGTGATGCCCGGCTTTGATAAAATCGCGATGATGAAATATCCTCATTTAGAAAAAATCCATCATATCCACCATGCTGGAAACAGCTCGGGTATCGTTGACGGTGCCGCCGCTTTGCTGATCGGCAATAAAGAATTTGGTGAAAAATATGGGCTCAAACCCCGCGCCAAAATTCGCTCTACCGCGAAAATTGGCACCGACCCGACGATCATGTTAACCGGACCCGTGCCCGTTACGGAAAAAATTCTGCGCGAAAGTGGCATGGTGATTGGCGATATCGATCTGTTCGAAGTCAACGAAGCCTTTGCCAGCGTGGTTCTGCGCTTTGAACAGGCCTTTGGCGTGGATCATGACAAAGTGAATGTGAATGGCGGCTCGATTGCGATGGGCCATCCTTTAGGGGCAACAGGGGCGATGATCCTTGGTACTTTGCTGGATGAACTTGAACGCGGCGATAAAGAAACCGGCCTTGCCACATTATGCATCGGCTCGGGGATGGGCGCCGCCACGATTATCGAGCGGGTCTGATGCCGAAAATTGATCTCTCTTGCGTGCCCGTAGAAACGGGGCAAGCGTGGTATCCCGCCCCGTATCAAGATGCTGTGGCCGGTTTGGAATTACAGCCCGTCAGCCGCACATCCGGGCTGACGCAATTTGCCGCGAATTTGGTGCGTCTGGCCCCCGGGGCAAAATCATCGCTGCGCCATTGGCATGTTCAGCAGGATGAGTTCGTGTTGGTGACCGAAGGAACGCTGACCTTAATCGAAGAGGATGGCGCCGTAGAGCTGGGCGCGGGCGAATGCGCGGCCTTTCCAGCGGGCCTCGAAAATGGCCACCATCTGGTGAATAGATCGTCAAAGCCCGCGACGTTTTTGGTGATTGGCACGCAGAGCGAAACCGAAACCGCCTATTATGCAGATATTGATATGATGGTGAAGCAACAGGATGGCCACTTCACCTTTTCCCGAAAAAATGGCGACGCGATCGCCCCAGAAGCCAACCGGAGCTCACAATGACCGATTTCAAGATGACACAAGATGCGCAAGGCATTGCAACACTCACATGGGATTGCATTGGCAAATCGATGAATGTGATGAGCTTTGAGGCCTTGCAGCAAATGAATGCATTGATCGATCAGGCGCTTGCAGATGAGGCGGTAAAGGGCATTATTTTAACCAGTGGCAAAAAGGATTTTGCCGCAGGCATGGATTTGAATGTTCTTGCAGACCTTAGAAACGCGTCTGGCGAAAATCCCGCAGAAGGCGTCTTCAACGGGATCCAATCCATTCATCAGATTTTTCGTAAAATAGAGCGCGCGGGAATGGATGCAAAAACCAATAAAGGCGGCAAGCCAATCGCAACCGTCTTGCCGGGCACTGCGCTTGGCATCGGCTTTGAATTGCCTTTGGCCACGCATCGCATTTTTGCCGCCGATAATCCCAAAGCAAAAATTGGTTTGCCCGAAATTCTTGTTGGATTATTTCCCGGCGCCGGGGGCACCATCCGCTTGGTACGCAAATTGGGTGCGATGGTCGCGGCGCCTTTTTTGCTGGAAGGCAAAACCCTCCCCCCCGCCAAAGCCAAAGCCGCCGGGCTGATTGACAGCGTCAGCGCTGACCCCATGGCCGATGCGCGGGCTTGGGTTTTAAACGCCACAGAGGCAGATTTGATCAAACCATGGGATCAAAAGGGCTATAAAATGCCGGGCGGCACCCCCTATCACCCATCTGGTTTTATGACCTTTATTGGCGCCTCAGCGATGGTTCATGGGAAAACCCAAGGCGCTTATCCCGCAGCCAAAGCCTTGCTCAGCGCGGTCTATGAAGGCGCCCAAGTGCCGTTTGAAACCGCGCTTAAAATTGAGGCGCGCTGGTTCACCTCGGTTTTGATGAACCCGTCTTCCGAAGCCATGATCCGCAGCCTCTTCCTCAATAAAGGCGCTTTGGAAAAAGGCGCCGTGCGGCCAAAAGAAATCGCAGATCAGTCCGTCAAAAAAGTTGGTGTATTGGGCGCTGGTATGATGGGGGCCGGGATTGCGCTGGTTTCTGCGCAGGCCGGGTTAGAGGTGGTGTTGATCGATCAAACACAAGCGGCCGCTGACAAAGGCAAAGCCTATAGCGAAGCCTATATGGACAAGGGCATCAAACGCGGCAAAGCCACCGCTGAGAAAAAACAGGCGGTGCTTGATAAGATTAGAGCCACAACCGATTACCAAGCGCTCAGCGATGTTGATTTGATCATTGAGGCTGTGTTTGAAGATCCAAAGGTCAAAGCAGAGATTACAGGCGCGGTTGAGGCGGTTATTCCTAAAGAATGCATCTTTGCTTCAAATACCTCAACTTTGCCGATCAGCGAATTGGCCAAAGCCAGCGAACGCCCCGAGCAATTTATCGGGATTCACTTCTTTTCTCCCGTTGAGCGCATGGCATTGGTTGAAATTATCAAAGGCAAAGCAACCGGCGATCGCGCGGTTGCCAAAGCCTTAGATTACGTGCGGCAAATTCGCAAAACGCCCATCGTTGTAAACGATGCGCGGTTTTTTTACGCCAATCGCTGCATCATCCCCTATATCAATGAAGGCATTCGCTTGGTGGCCGAAGGTGTCGCGCCGGCGATGGTGGATAATGCCGCGCGCATGCTAGGCTTTCCGGTTGGCCCCTTGCAGCTGGTGGATGAAACCTCGATTGATTTGGGTGCTAAAATTGCCCGTGCCACGAAAGCCGCTATGGGCGAAACCTATCCCGATTCGGCCGTTGATAACGTGCTTTTCTGGATGGAATCTAAAGGTCGCTTGGGCCGCAAGGCAAAGGCCGGCTTCTTCCGCTATGACGCGCAGGGCAAACGCCTTGGCTATTGGGAGGGGCTGGGCGCACAATATCCACTGGCCGCGCAGCAACCCAATTTAATTGACGTGCAACATAGGCTGATCTTTGTTCAAAGCTTAGAAGCGGTACGCGCGTTGGAAACGGGCGTGCTGATGGATATTCGCGAAGGCGATGTGGGCGCTATTCTGGGCTGGGGATTTGCACCTTGGTCAGGCGGCCCTTTCAGCTGGCTTGATATATTGGGCAGCCCGTATGCGGCCGAACGCTGCGATCAATTGCACCACGCCTATGGTGACCGCTTTGCCTGCCCAGATTTGCTGCGCAGCATGGCCAGCAAAGGGCAAAGCTTTTACGGGCAAGCTAAAAAAGCACAAAGCGCCGCCTAACGCCTTGCGATGGCCAAACTCAAAGCTATGCGGGATAAAAATGCTCTATCCGAGCTTTTGAGGCAAGGCATTGCAGCATCACAGAGTGCGGCGGGCAATTAAAACGCCTGCCGCTGCAATGCAAACGATACCAGCCACCTGCAGCAATTGAATTTGTTGCCCGATAAACAGCCAAGCGAAAAAAGGCCCAAAAATAAACGCGGAATATTCAAACACCGCCACATAAGACGCCTGGCCAATTTGATAGGCCCTGAAAATCAATCCTATCCCCAAAATAGAGCCCACTGCTTGGATAATGATCCACGGCAAAGCCGCGGCAAGCGACCACGTCCAAGGGCGGGCTAAAAACCCATCGGTACCTGGCGCGACATCGCCCCCTGCCATGCCAAGATATATCAACGCGACCAACCCGAACAGGAACTGCAAAACCAACAGCATCGTTAACAAAGACAAAGTCGATTCACCCTCGCATAATTGTCGGGTTGCAACGGCGGCCAACGCGTAAAAAACGCCCCCAAAAACGGGTAGAAAGCTAATGATATTCAAATCGATCAACCCCTTATTGAGCACCAATAGAATACCCAAAAAGCCCAAAGAAACCGCAATCACGCGTATCGGTCCGATCTTTTCCCCCAACGCAAATGCGGTGATCAGCAATACAAAAATGGGCGAAGTAAAAAGCCCAGCCAAGGCCTGCGCCATTGGCATAAAAGCCAAAGAGCCAAAATAAAACAGCATTGAGATTGTTAAAAAAAGACTGCGCAAAAGCACCGCCCAGAAGCGTTTCGGCAAGATCGAGCCCGCCCCAAAGGCAGAGAGACCCAAAATAAGAGGCAAAGCAATCGCGGCTCGCAACGCTTGAAATTGCCAAATGCTGACCGTTTCCGCAATAAAAACGATAAAATTATCAATGCATCCCACAACAAACATCGCGGCAATCATGCAACTCGCTGCGGCGCGGCCGTTAGAAGGAAGGTTTTCGCTCATTGGGGTTTTCTTTGCCTCATTATACCGCTTAATCTAGCTTGAAACCGACACGGGCACAGGATTCTTTAGGAGAGCATTATGGGGTGGATGACAGACGAAACCGGCTTGGATAAAAATCAAGCAAATTATGTGGCGCTAACCCCCTTGTCGCATTTACGGCGCGCTGCGGTGGTGTTTGCAAACCTGCCCGCGGTGAGCTACGGCACCCATCGCAAAACCTACGCGGAATATTATGCGCGCTGCTCACAGCTGGCCTCGGCGTTGCAACAACGCGGCGTGTCCCCCGGGGATGTTGTGGCGACATTAATTCCCAACCTGCCCGCGCAGGCAGAAGCCCATTTTGGAGTGCCCGCTTGCGGCGCCGTGTTAAACACCATCAATACGCGGCTTGATACGGGCACAGTCAGCTATATTTTTGCCCATGGCGGCGCGAAAATAGTTTTGGTCGATAGCCAGTTTTTAAGCTTGGCCGAGGCCGCTTGCGCCGATATGGACGGCGAGGCACCCGTGATTATCGAAGTGCCCGATGATCAAGCCAGCTTTCCCGCTTCTGGGCGCCATCAAACCTATGAGAATCTGCTGGCCACTGGCGATCCAGATTTTTCCTGGCACATGCCCGAGGATGAATGGGAAAGCCTCTCCCTGAATTATACCTCAGGAACCACGGGGCGCCCGAAAGGCGTGGTATGTCACCACCGCGGCGCCTATCTGATGACCATGGGCACCGTGGTCAGCTGGCAGATGACGCTGCGCCCAGTGTTTATGGCGATTGTTCCGCTGTTTCACTGCAATGGCTGGAACCATACATGGATGATGCCACTTTTAGGCGGCACGCTGGTTTGCTGCCGCGACATCACAGCCAGCGCGATTTATAATGCCATCGCAGATGAGAACGTCGGCTATTTTGGCGGGGCGCCTATCGTATTGAACATGCTTGTCAACGCCAAGGATAACGAACGGCGCGACTTTGAACATGTGGTTGAAGTGTTCACGGCAGGCGCGCCACCAGCCCCGGCAACGCTGTCAAAAATCGAAAAGCTTGGGTTTAACGTCACGCAAGTTTACGGATTAACCGAAACCTATGGACACGTAACAGAATGCGTTTGGGATGACACCCGATGGGGCGATGCCGATGAAGACATGCGCGCCGCCATCAAGGCCCGCCAAGGCGTGGCCTTTCCGATGATGGAACATATCACCGTTATGGATGAACAGATGGCGCAGGTGCCAATGGATGGCAAAACTCAAGGTGAAATCATGATCCGCGGCAATTCGGTGATGAAGGGCTATTTGAAAAATCCAAAGGCAACGGCAGAAGCCTTTCAGGGGGGCTATTTTCATTCGGGTGATTTGGCTGTGCAGCATGCTGACAGCTATGTGCAAATCGCAGATCGCGCCAAAGACATCATCATTTCCGGCGGTGAGAATATCAGTTCTGTGGAAGTAGAGGGCGTTTTAATGGGGCATCCGGCGGTATCGCTTTGCGCGGTGGTTGCCAAAAAGGATGAAAAATGGGGCGAGGTGCCCTGCGCCTTTATCGAGCTTTTGGAGGGTGCCAACATTAGCGAAGAAGAATTGGTGCGGTTTGCCCGCAGCAAGCTGGCGGGCTTCAAAACCCCCAAAACAATCATCTTTCAAGAGCTTCCAAAAACCTCAACTGGAAAAATTCAAAAATTTGAATTGCGCAAACAAGCTTCTGAAGGCAGCTAAAGCGCTGTCTTTAAAGCAAGCTTTATGTTAGAGGTCTAAAAAACGAGGCGGCGGAATAGCCCGAGCACATGACGGCGTTGCAAAAATATGCGCGGCTTGAAGCCGTGGGGGTCTGGCGTGAAAGCGACCAGGGTCAAAGGCGCGATGTGATCGTTTCAATCGGTGACGCAACGCTTGTGATTACAGATTCGCAAGAAAAAGCGCTTGCGCATTGGTCACTCGCCGCGATTACCCGCGTCAATCCCGGTCTCGTGCCCGCGCTCTATCACCCCGAGGGCGACAAGACCGAAAGTCTGGAGCTTCCCGAAGATGAGGTGGCGATGGTCGAGGCGATCGAAACTTTAAGACGCGTCATCGATCGCCGTCGCCCCAAGCCTGGGCGGTTGCGGCTGGGCATGTTCCTCACCGTTCTCACATTGATCGCAGCGCTGGTGGTTTTCTGGCTGCCCAAAGCGGTTATTCAATATGCGGTGCAAGTTATGCCCGAGGTCAAACGCGTGGAAATCGGCCAATCGCTGCTCAATCATATGAGCGGGTTCACAGGTCCGCCCTGCGCCTCAAATTTTGCACAGCCTGCCCTGCGCCAGTTAAGCCAGCGCTTGCTCGCGCGCAGCGACGCACTTTTGGTGCTGCCAAGCGGGCTGGACACCACCCGCCACCTTCCCGGCTCTTTAATGCTGATCGGTAGAACCTTGGTTGAAGATTATGAGGATCCCGATGTTTTAGCAGGCTATATTCTGGCGGAACAGCTGCGCTCAGAACAACAAGACAGCTTGCAAACCCTTTTATCCTTTGTCGGAACGCTGAACGTGTTCCGCCTTCTCACAACTGGAAAACTGCCCGAAGCAACGCTGACAAATTATGCCCAATCGCTGCTGCTCACAGACCCGCATCGCATTGATTATACAGATCTTAAAACGCGATTTGCAGCCAAAGGCATCTCGCCTATCCCTTATGCTTATGCGGTTGACCTAACGGGGGAGCAAACCGCCGACTTGATTGATCACGGCCAAACTGAGCAATTTAAGCCAAGCTTACAGGATGCGTATTGGGTGCGCCTGCAAAGCCTTTGCGGCGGCTAGGCCAACGCCCCCAAACGCGCATAGCTACTTGGTGCCAAACATGCGATCCCCAGCATCGCCAAGCCCGGGCACGATATAACCCTGTTCGTTTAAATGGCTGTCGAGTGAAGCCGTAACGATAGGCACATCAGGATGCGCCTCGGCCATGCGTTTCACCCCCTCTGGTGCCGCCAACAGGCATAAAAAACGAATATTTTTAGCCCCCGCTTGTTTCAGCAAATCAATAGCAGCCACCGAAGAATTGCCCGTGGCAAGCATAGGATCTACCGCGATCACCAACCGATCCTCTAAGCTTTCGGGGACTTTGAAATAATATTGCACGGGCTGCAAAGTCTCTTCATCGCGATAAAGGCCAACAAAACCAACGCGCGCCGAAGGGATCAGCTCAAGCACCCCGTCTAATAGGCCATTTCCAGCTCTTAGGATCGAAATCAAAGCCAGTTTTTTACCTTCCAAAACTGGTGCCTGCATGGTTTGCATTGGCGTTTCGATGGTTTTCGTGGCTAAGGCAAGGCTGCGTGTGACTTCGTAGGCCAAGAGCTGGCTGATCTCGCGCAACAATTGACGAAACTCAGCTGTCGAGCGTGTTTTGTCCCGCATCAGGGTCAGTTTATGCTGTACCAAAGGATGGTCAACGATTGTTAAATGATCACTCATGCGCTCTCCAATGCTTTTAAGAGTATCTGTTTCGTTTCAATATCGCAAAAGGCGGCCTGCGCAGCCGTGATGTTCAAGGCCAAAAAGTCTTTTGCACCCCAACCAAAAGTTTCGGCGAGGTTTGTGTATTCCTGCTTCATATCAGTATGAAAAAAAGGCGGATCATCGGTAGAAACCGTGATCAACACGCCAGCGTCACGTAATTTTTGTATTGGATGCTTGGCAAGGCTCGGAAACACGCCCAGCGCCACATTTGATCCCGGACAGATTTCCAAAACAATTTCGCGCGCTGTAATTTCGGCAACAAGCTCTGGATCTTCGATCACTTGAACCCCATGCCCGATGCGCGCAACATTCAGATCCCTGACAGCCTGCCGCACGCTTTCTGGGCCACCCCATTCTCCGGCATGCGTGGTGAGTTGCAACTGCGCTTCGCGCGCCATATCAAAACTGTAGGAAAAATCCCCCTGTTTTCCTTGCAGTTCATCGCCAGCCATCCCGAAGCCAACGATGTAATCTCCTGCAGTCTCGGCCGCGCAATACGCGGCTTTTTTGGCTAAATCTGGACCAAAATGGCGAATACAGGTGACGATGCCGCGGCTCCTAATCCCAGTTTTTCGTTGCGTTTCGAGGGCAGCTTGCTCGATCGCGGCCAAATAGTCTGCCCAGGCCCCTAAATCACTGCCACCGCAAAAATAGGGGGAGAGAAAGAGCTCGGAATAAATCACCCCTTGAGCGGCGCTTTGTGAAAGGACCTCGGCCGTTAGGCGGTAAAAATCCTCGGGGCTTTTCAACACCGTGGTGGCGGCTTCATAGACCCGAAGGAATTGTTCAAAATTTTGGAAAATATAATTTCCAGCTGGATCAAACACACCTTGAAGGTTGATATTTTTTTCATCGGCCAAGCGGCGGATGAAATGCGGTGGAGCCGCGCCTTCTAGATGCAGATGCAACTCAATTTTTTGACATTCGGCAACGCTCATAGAAAACTCTTTCCCTGCCCTTTCGGGGTTACGTTTAAATACGTGGCTACTGTTGCTGCAACATCTTCGAAGCCAAGTAAGCCAAGG
>CESO01004406.1_pt1 | contig 11513 bp, 10 predicted proteins | sample 356341 | NCBI WGS metagenome assembly CESO01 (sample SAMEA2621812, study PRJEB7988) | marine metagenome | biome: marine biome (ENVO:00000447); feature: deep chlorophyll maximum layer (ENVO:xxxxxxxx); material: "saline water (ENVO:00002010), including plankton (ENVO:xxxxxxxx)" | depth 35 m
AAAAGGGTAAAATTTATTTATTTAAGGAGGGGTTATTTATTGAATTTTATCATCCTTTATCTTCAGTTTCAAGTGGGCAATTTGTTAGCTGGTATATTGGAGATGAATTAGTGGGCTCTGGAGTTATTGGCTAGTTGATAATATAAATTTTTAATTATTCCATATTTTCCAGGATTCCTCTGCCTGAAACTTTAGCATTTCAAATCCGTTTTTAACTCTACACCCCATCATTTTCCCCATTCTTAAAAATTCAGATTTCTCAGGGTTGTAAACTAAATCGTATAGGTAATTTTTTTTACATAAAAATTCGTACGGAATTTTTGGTGATTCTATAATATTAGGAAAAGTACCAATTGGAGTGCAATTTATAATTACTGTATGTTCATGAATTATTTTTTTATTCAATTGATCGTACGTAAAATCAGATTTTCCTTTCTTTCTTGAAACAGTTTGATGCTCTATGTTAAGATTATCTAGTGCATATTTTATGGCTTTTGTTGCGCCCCCGTTGCCCAGAATCAAGGCTTTATTTACAATTGAATAATCAATAAAATTTAGAATTGACTTTTTGAAACCCAGGTGATCAGTGTTGTAGCCTACTTTTTTATTTTCGATTATTTTAATCGTATTTACAGCACCTATAATTTTAGCAGTTTCATCGATATCATCTAAAAAATCAAGTACTGATTCTTTGTATGGAATGGTAACGTTTAATCCAGTTATATTATATCTTGAAAGAATTGAGTCAATTAATCCTATATCTTCGATATCAAAATTATGATACTCACAATTTATTTTTTCCTTGTTAAACTTTTTTGTGAAATAATCTTTTGAGAAACTATAATCAATTCCTTTTCCTATCAATCCAAAATTATCACCTTCTTTCATACTTACTTAAAATGATTACTGTAAACATACCAATTAAAATAAATAATACTGCATAAACAGTTTGACTATTTAACTCTGGAACATATCTAATAATTTTGTTACCACTTTCAAAACTGAATTCAGATTTCCATGGCCAAATGACCCCCAATGACCCAATAATAAATCCAAAAATTAAAGAATTACAAATTTGATTAAATCTAGACAGTAGATAACTTAGTATCTTAGATAAAGATATTAGCCCTGTTACAGAGCCAAGGGTAAATACTGCTAGAACTTTAAAATAATTTATTCTTTCAGGTGTATTAATTTTTGAAAAGTCTCCTAATAATAGTTCATTCAAGCTATCATATAGTGCATTTACCGAATCAACAAGCAGTAAAACATAATTCCCCATTAACATTAAAATAAATGAACCTGAAAGGCCTGGGAGGATCATTCCGCTTACACTTACTATTCCGCAGAGAAAAACAAAATATAAATTGTCATTTTCTTGCACAGGGTTCATTAAACTGATGATAACTCCGATTAATGCTCCTGTAAAAATGAAAAAAATATTATTCCATTTTCTTATATTTATAAGAGATCTTAGATGAAAAATTGTTCCAATAACAAGTCCAAAAAATAAACTCCAAACATAAAGTTCATAATTAATTAATAATATCTCTAATATTTTAGAAGTAGAAAAATAGCTAATTACTATTCCTGATAAAATTAATACTAAAAAATTGCCATTTACAAATATGTAAAAATCCTTAAACTTTAATGATAATAACATTTTAAGAGATTTGGAATTGAATCTCTTAAAACTTAAAATTAATTTTTCGTAAAAGCCTAAAGCTAATGCCACCAAACCACCAGAAACTCCAGGAATTTTATTTGCAGTTCCCATTAAAATTCCGTGAAATAATACAATTATGTTTTTTGAGAAAGAACTATTTTCTTTCATTACTAGTTTTTATTATATTTTTCAACAACCAGTATTAATAATACACCTGTTAAAGTTAAGACTATTGACAAGCTGATTTCACTGTTAGTAATTTCAATAATATTTTCACTTTTCCACGGCCAAATTTTTTCAATTGATCCAATAACTAGACCTAGCATTATTGAATATGCCAAATTTTTATAATTATTAAATAGCCATTTTAATATTTTACTAAAACTTAATAAGCCAATTATTGCACCAATTAAGAAGCTTGATATAATTTCAATTTCAAGATTATCTAATGCATCAATTAGAGTTTTGTAAACTCCCAGTATAACCAATATCAATGAGCCTGAAATTCCAGGTAATATCATTGCTGAGGCAGCAATTATTCCGCTTACTAAAATATGTAATAGACTAATATTTTCGGTTCCAGAAATAGGGTTTGAAGTAATCAAAACTGAGAGGATTATCATAAAAAACGCCGAAAATATATTTATGAAATTCCAAGAGTCGATTAGTTTGAAAATAATATAAATAGTTGAAAGAATTAAGCCTAAGAAAAATGACCAAACATACAATGGATAATTCTCTAATAAACCTGCTGAAATTTTAATAAATGAAACTAAGCTAATTCCTATACCCAAGATCAGGGTTATCAGGAAGTTACCATTCAATTTATTCCAAAATGATTTAAATCCATTTTGTTTTAAATCTATAATTAAACCAAAGTTTAGTCCGCTTATAGTTGAAATTAATTCCTCGTAGATCCCAAGTAATAAAGCTATTGTACCGCCAGAGACACCTGGAACTGCGTCAGCAATTCCCATAAACACCCCTTTTAAAAATAATTTAATGTATTCTACTTTATTTCTAACCTTCATGATAAATTTCTAGGGTCAATCTAGTAATTTTTTGTGGAAGTTTTTGAAAGACAGTTTAAATATATTTTCCAGTATTTAGATTTTTCTTGATTTGATCCTATTGCTTTTTCAATATATTCAGTTGCTTTTTTAAAATTATTTTCCCTGTAATAATACATTGAAATCCTATAAAAAGCTTTGTCCATATTAGGATCATCGCTAATACATTTATAATAAAAAGTTAATGATTTATTGTAATCTTTTATTTTTTCATAACAAAAACCTATTCTAAATAACGCATATGAGGAATTTGGATTGATAGAAATAATTTCTTTATAGTTTTCTATTGCCTGTTCATACTTTTTAATCTTTTCCAACAATTTTCCCTTATCAATATATGGACTTGTAAAAGAATCGTCAGAAAAAATTGAGTAGTCAAAAGCAGCTAAGGCTTTTTCATAATCCTTAATTTTTACATAATTTTTACCCAGGTTGTACCATCCAATTTCACTATACGGATTTTTTGACAAATATCCTTGCAAAAATTTAATAACACCATTTAGGTTTTTGTCCGTTTCATAGCAGTATAGTATATTATACAGAGCACTGTGATCCATAAAATCGAATTTTAAACTTTTTTTAAAAAACTCATTGGCCATTTTATAATCTTCTAAAAAAAGATATTCAATGCCGACCTGATAGTATAATTCCTTCTTATTATCATAATCTTCAAGAATACTCTTTATAAGAATGATTGATTCGTTGTGTTTTTTTTGCTTTGAAAGAATACTTGACTTTAAAATTATTGCTTCAAAATTACTGGCTTCAATCAGTAAAATAGAGTCGATTATATCAATTGCTTCAATGAACTGATCTTCTTGAATAAGTATTTCAATATGAAATAATTTTAGATTTGTACTGGATGGATGTTGACTTAAAGAAAGATTCAAAGCTTTTTTAGCATTTGATAATTTCCCTATATCTAAATAATAAGAAATTATATTTTCAAATTCAGCAGAATCAAAAAAAAGAACTTTATTTTCCTTGACCATTTTTTCAAACCTACTTACCGAAAAATTTATGTCGTTAACATTATCCATTTAGAATCATACTTTATTTAAAAATAAATATGATTTGTTATAATTTTAATGGGATCAGTTAAACTTCTTAACAAACTAATTAACAGTGATTAAATTTGATCTAGAATTTGTAAAATTATTTGGCAACCTTTTTTAATTTCTTTTTTTGAAATAGTTAGTGGAGGGGTAATTCTAACCGCTTTTTTTTCGATTAAAAGCCAAAATAATATCAAACCATGATTTTTAGCTTCTAACACTAATTTATTAGCGGTTTCAGCATCATTCATAATGAGGCATAGCATTAATCCAATTCCTCTAATTTCTTTGATTTTTTTATGAATTAATGTAGCGCGAATATATTTTTCATGGATAAGTACATTATTCATTATTTTCGATCCTAAAATAATTTTCAATGTCTCAAAAGCAGCTGCAGTTATAAGAGGATTTCCTCCAAATGTTGTTATGTGTCCTAGTATTGGGTTGTTGTGTAATACATCCATTTTTTCTTTGGAAGCAGTAAAAGCACCTATGGGAACACCGCCGCCTAAACCTTTTCCGTAAACTATAACATCCGGGTTACAAGAAAAGTTTTGAAAACCAAATAGTTTCCCTGTTCTTCCGATACCAGTTTGGATTTCATCTAAAATAAGTAAAGCACCAACTTTTTTGCATCTATTTTCAACATGAAATAAATAATCATTATTAGGTTTTATAAAACCAGCACTGCCTTGAATGGTTTCTAATATGACGCAACTGGTTTTATCATCAATTTTTAATAAATCGTCAAAATTATTAAACTCGATAAAAGATACGTCTGGAATTAAAGGTTCAAATGGTTTTTTTCGCTCGTCTAATCCCATCAGTGTTAGGGCGCCCATAGTACTTCCATGATAAGCATTTTTAGCACCAATGATTTTTCTTTTTCCGGTGAATCTTCTAGCTAGTTTAATGGCTCCTTCCAGTGCTTCAGTACCTGAATTAGTAAAATAGGTAGAGCTCAATTGTTTTGGTAAATTTTTAGCTAAAAGTTTGGCCAAGTTTAACGAGGGTTTGGTGATAAATTCTCCGTAAACCATCACATGCATATATTTTTCAGATTGTTTTTTTATCGCATTAATTACTTTCTTATTAGAATGTCCAACGCTGCATGCAGAAACACCAGCTACAAAATCTAAATATTTTTTTCCTTTTGTATCAAATATGTAACTACCAATAGCTTTTGAAACTTCGATCATTAACGGATGAGGAGTTGTTTGGGCTTGATATTTTTTAAAATCTGAAATGATAATATTTTAGTTTTCTAACTGATTTATTTTAATCATTTTATATTTAAAATCTTCTATGAATAGATCATCTAAAGATTTAATTCTTTCTTCCTCACGAAAGTAAAATCCCTTTAAAAATTTGTCATTTTCGTTAAACTCTTCTTCAGGGTATACTTTTCCGTCTATTTGATTAATCTTTGTAAACGTCTCTATTATCTGTTGTTCAATGAGAATATTTATTTTGGCTGACTTAGATTTATCAATTCCTATTAACTCATTCTCAGAATTTCTTAGATAATAAACAGATTCCGCATTTTTTATTATGTCAATAAATTTTAATTTACCGTCGATAAAATTCCCATATAGCTTTTTACCAGATATCTGATTAAATCCAAGTTCCAATGTGTCTTTTTCAATTATAAATGCATTGTCAAAAACATATAATGAATCAATTATGTTTTTTTCTGTATCAAATTTTATATGTATAGAATCTCCCGTAATTTGACTTTTATTGTTCCATAAAATGGGCTTTTTTATTTTTCTTGATTTTATTGACGAACTATTTTTAGTGTTAATTAGTTGTGCAATTCCTGAAATCTGGTCATAGTGAATGGAATCGCATTTTCCACTCAGTGTATTTCTTAAAATTTTTCCATTATCAAAAGCTCTTATAACCTGTTCGCCTTCTTTTCCTGTGATTATTATTGATTCCCCATGAATGTGTGTTGTATCTTTTTCTGTGAAAGAAGATATCAAAGCTCTTTTTTTAATATGCATTGAATCAAGTTTTCTAAAAATTTCCGCATAATGACCTGTAGTCAAGGTCTTATTAATGGTGTCTAAAATTTTTATATTATTAGTTGCAGAAGCATAATTTGTAAGTTTGTCAAAGTAGATGCTGTCACCGTTTATTTTATATTCCTCAAAATCTATTTCTGAATTTTTAATAAAATACCCGTTATCATTAGTTGTATCGTAAAAACCAATTTCACAATAAATTTTTGAATCATCTGTGATAATATCTGTGGGTCCGTAAAAAAAAGACTTACCGTTTTCGGTATAATAATTTAAGAGATCCGAATATATTTGATACTTAGGCGTTCTTAAATCAACATTTTTTTTAAACCTGTACTTTTTTTCTTTGGCAAAGAAAGTTCCTGTATCGCTGTATATAGTATCCGTAAAATTTCTAATTAGCTTACCTTTAGTGGTATAATAACCTTCCTGTTTGTTTCTATCGAACGACAGTGATTCAGTGTAAAGTTTAGATTCGGGTTCGTTTAGTATTACATTGCCTTCTGCGATTATAATTCTAGAATCTCCGTTATACTCTATAAAATTTGCCTCTAGATCAAGAGTATCCCCTTGTTTTAGAATTACATCACCATAAGCCTCTATGAAATTTTTTTCTTCGTAAAAAAAAGCCTGATTACAGCTCATTAATACACCATCATGTGAAATAAGAACCTGTTTTTTACTATCCCTGGTTAAGACCGATGCGTCTGGATATTTTACTTTATCTTTTTCGAAAAATCCTGCTTTTTCAATTTTGATCTTTGTTTTTTCTTGACCAAAGTTTACCTGAAAGATAAACAGTAGAAATACAGTGAATATCAGAGAGATTTTTTTCAATTATTTATCTGAATAAAGTTTCTTTTCTATCGGGACCAACTGAAACAATAACAATTGGAATATTTAATTCTTTTTCTAAAAAATCAATATATTTATTTAAGTTTTCGGGAAGTTCATCACTGTTTTTAAGTTTTCGTAAGTCCTCAGACCAACCATTAAACTCTTGATATATTGGCTCTATTGATTCATCAGATAAATCATAAGGTAGGTTATCGATTATTAGCCCTCTATATTTGTAATTCGTACAAATCAAAACCTTGTCAAATCCACTTAAAACATCAGTTTTCATCATCATTAGCTTGGTAACTCCATTAATTCTACAAGCATATTTTAGCGCAACTAAGTCTAACCATCCACATCTTCTTGGTCTACCGGTTGTTGCCCCAAATTCATTTCCAACTTTACTCATTTTTTCTCCGTAATTATCAAATAGTTCAGTCGGAAACGGACCTGACCCAACTCTTGTAGTGTAGGCCTTAAAGATTCCAAATACATCATTAATTGAATTTGGCGAAACTCCAAGACCAGTACACGCTCCAGCTGCTGTTGTATTGGAAGACGTTACAAAAGGATATGTTCCAAAATCAATATCTAACAATGATCCCTGAGCACCTTCAGCTAATATTGACTTGTTCTCATCTTGGTATTTAAAAAGTAAATCTTCGGAGTCAACAAATTTAATTTTTCTTAATTTTTTAATTGCTTCAAAAAATTCATTTTCAAGCTCTGAAAGACTAAAATCAAGCTCTACATTATAAAAGCTAATAAGTTGTTGATGTTTTTTTGAAAGTTCACTATATTTTTTCTCCCAATTATCATTTTCAAGATCCCCAACTCTAAATCCATTTCTTCCTGTTTTGTCCATGTAAGTTGGTCCTATTCCCTTAAGCGTTGATCCAATTTTATTTTTTCCTTTTGATTTTTCACTTGCGGCGTCAATCAATCTATGTGTTGGTAGTATTAAATGAGCTTTTCGGGAAATAAATAATGATTTGCTGATATTAACACCTTCACCCTTTATTTTTTCAATTTCTTTATTTAAAATCACCGGATCTATTACAACACCATTTCCGATCAAATTTATTTTGTTTTCATGAAAAATTCCTGAGGGAATGGTGTGTAAAACATACTTTTTATCGTTAAACACTAGGGTATGCCCGGCATTAGGTCCACCTTGAAATCGAGCAATTACATCGTATTTAGATGTTAGTACATCTACAATCTTTCCTTTTCCTTCGTCTCCCCATTGAAGACCCAATAATAAATCTACTGCCATTTACTTTTTTTTGTTTTTATTACCATAGAAATAAAGAGAGTGGCTACTAATAGTTACATCAAAAACTTCTTCAATTGTATTTTTTATTAAATCAATTCTTGGATCACAAAACTCTATTACCTCACCTGTTGAGCTTAAAATTAAATGATCATGCTGTCTATTAAAAAAACATTTTTCATAAGATGCTTGTTGATCTGTAGAAAATTGGTGTTTTCTTACAAGTTTACACTCTAATAATAATTCAATTGTATTGTATAATGTAGCTCTTGAAACTCTATATTTTTTATTTTTCATTTTGACATACAACGATTCAATATCAAAATGGATCGTAGTGTCATATACTTCTTTTAGAATGGCATATCTTTCCGGTGTTTTTCTGTATGCTTTCTCTTCTAAAAAATCAGTAAAAACATCTTTTACTATATCCTGAACATTTTGTTTTTTTGTAGAACTCATAAAAATTATATTATTTTCTCTTTATTTTATCAATTCCATTAAGAATTTTAAGTTTTTGAATTAATTTGTCGGCTTCTTTATTTGTTTTAACAGACAGTATTATATTCCCTCTAAAAATACCGCTATCTGATTCAAAATTAAGTCTTTTCATATTAATATTCATATTTTCTGAAATGACTTTTGTTATATTATTAACAAGTCCCATTTTGTCTATTCCGATGACCTCAATATTAACCGTAAATTTTTCCTGAGATGAATCAATCCATTTAGCCTTTATAATTCTGTAGTCATAATTTGATTGTAAGCTTACAGAGTTGGGGCAGTTTTTTTTGTGAATTTTGATCCCGTCATTTATGGTAACAAAACCAAATACTTTGTCTCCTGGAATTGGATTGCAACAAGCTGCCAATTTGTAGTCTAACTTTTCTTCATCGTTACCAAAAACCAGGGAATCATATTTTGACGTTATTTCTTGTTGATTGTTTTCTTCAATTTTTACGTCATTCTTCCTTGAAATTTTTTTCTTAAAATAGTTTAAAATTTTATTTCCTCTATTAGAAACAAATTTTTTAAGTTTTTCATTGTCAATTGTATTTATTCCAACTCTATAGAACAAATCTTGACTGGTTGTAAGTTTAAAATATTTTTGTAGTTCTAAAATTAAACCGTCGTTAAAATTAATTTTTAAATGTCTTAATTTCCTTTTTAGAATTTCTTTTCCTTCGTCGGCTAACAGTTTCTTTTCTTCGTTTAGGGTGGATTTAATTTTAGTCTTAGCTCGTGCTGTTGTTGCATAATCAAGCCAATTGGCATTTGGCTTTATTTTCTCGGATGTTAAAATTTCAACCCTGTCACCACTAGAAAGTTTCCTATTCAAAGGGACTAGCTTTCCGTTAACTTTAGCACCTCTGGTTTTTAATCCAACTTCGGTATGAATAGCAAAAGCAAAATCTAAAGGAGTAGCCCCTTTAGGCAAAGATTTTAGGTCACCAGTTGGGGTAAATACAAAAATTTCTTTGGAGTATAGATTTAGTTTAAATTGTTCAACAAAGTCTACAGCATTAGTTTCAGGATTTTCAAGTGCTTCTTGTAGTTTATTGATCCACGTGTCTAAATTGTCATTTGAATCTTCTTGTTTGTATTTATAGTGTGCTGCATAGCCTTTTTCTGCAATTTCATCCATTCTTTCGCTTCTTATCTGAACTTCAACCCATTTACTTTTTGGACCAACAACTGTGATGTGCAAAGCTTCATATCCAGTGGATTTAGGTGCAGATATCCAGTCTCTTAATCGTGTGGGGTTGGGAGTAAAATTATCAGTGATGATAGAGTATATTTTCCAGGCAATAAATTTTTCGTTTTCAGGCTTAGATTTATAAATTATTCTTACAGCAAATTTATCATATACTTCTTCAAAAGAAATACCTTGACGAATCATTTTATTTTTAATTGAAAATATTGACTTAGTCCGACCTTTAATCGAATACTTTAATTTTTCTTTCGTTAAAGTGGAGTTAATAATAGAATTAAATTTATCAATGTATTCGTCTTGATCTTTTTTACTCTCCTTAAGTTTTTTTGAAATCTCATCATAAGTTTCTGGATCAGTGTATTTTAGGCCTAGGTCTTCTAATTCATTTTTAATGTTGTAAAGTCCAATTCTATGTGCCAATGGTGCATAGATATATAGGGTCTCAGATGCCTTCTGAATTTGTTTTTCGTAGGGCATACTAGATAAGGTTTGCATATTATGCAACCTGTCTGCAATTTTAATAATGATTACCCTCACATCATCATTTAATGTTAAGAGCATTTTTCTGTAATTCTCTGCTTGAATTGAAACATCTGAATATCCTTTGGTATTTAATTTTCCAATTTTTGTTAAACCATCAACAATTTTTGCGATATTTTTTCCAAATTCTTTTTCAATCCTCTCTAGAGAGTGATCGCTATTATCTTCAACTACATCATGTATTAGGGCAGAGGCAATAGAAATCGCATCAAGACCGATTTCAGAGGCTACTATTTTAGCCACAGAAATGGGATGAAAAATATAAGCTTCACCTGATTTTCTTCTCTGATGTTGATGTGCATCAACCGCGTAGTCAAAGGCTTTTCGAATTAACTTTTTATCTTCTTTGTTTAAAGATTGATAGCTGATTCTTAATAGCTCTTTGTATTCTTTTGCTAAAGCTTTCTTCTCTATTTCTATATCTTGAATAGGCATATCTTAAAATTAGCATAAAGATGACTAATAGCCAATTCCTTTGTCTAATATTTAAAAAAACTTACCGATTGAATTTATTTTGCCTATTTACCTCTGATAAGCATATTGCACTTGACACTGACACGTTTAGCGAGTCAGCCATTCCTAACATTGGAATTTTAATTAGGATATCTGAATTTTTAATCCAAAAATCTGAAATACCATTATTTTCAGAACCAGCAATTAGAGCAGTTGAGGAGTTATACTGAATTGAGTTATAGTTTTGTGTAGCATTTAACGAGGTACCATAAATTTTAAAATTATTATTTTTCAAGAACTCTAGTGCTTCGTCGTTAGACATACTAATAACGTTGTTTGAAAAAAAAGTCCCTATGCTTGATCGAATAACATTGGGATTGTGGATATCGCATTTTTCGTTTGTTAAAATTACTATATCTACTGCTGAAGCATCACATGATCTAAGAATTGCACCTATATTTCCTGGTTTTTCTAGTCCGTCTAGTACCAGTGCTAAATTGATTTTTTTAGAATTCAAATTTGTATTTGAATTCTGTTTGATTTCAATAAGTCCAATTATACCTTCAGTTGAATTTCTAAAACTGATTTTTGAATAGACCTCATTATTAACCTCAATAATTTGGGTATTGTTATCAAATTTCAAATTGTTAATGTCAATTATATTGGAGTTATAATATATTTTCTGAACTTTAAATCTATTTTTAATTGCCATTAAAATTTCTTTCTGGCCCTCTACAACAAAATTTCTTTCCTCCTTACGAGTTTTTGATTTAGTGATAAGTTTGATAATATTTTTAATTTCTTTATTATCAAGACTGGTTATTTTTTTGTGCATCTAGAGAAATTTATAGTTTAAAATTAATGAAATACTTTCATTATAATTT
>CESO01134754.1_pt1 | contig 11500 bp, 9 predicted proteins | sample 356341 | NCBI WGS metagenome assembly CESO01 (sample SAMEA2621812, study PRJEB7988) | marine metagenome | biome: marine biome (ENVO:00000447); feature: deep chlorophyll maximum layer (ENVO:xxxxxxxx); material: "saline water (ENVO:00002010), including plankton (ENVO:xxxxxxxx)" | depth 35 m
CAGCAACGGACACCCTCTGAGAAAGTTTCAGGTACAACGCAGAAAATTGTCTGTCTAGTCGACGCATCACTACACGATCCCAACCGTTCACAGCAAGGTCTCGGTCGATTTCTACTAGATCATCATCAATTTCAAGAAAATTATCGAACTCAAATTCATATTTAGCGATACTTACATGTTCAAGTTTTAAAAGAAACCCGCTCTCTTCTTCCGAATCGACAAGCTTTGATAGAGCATTGAGGGCGAACTTATTCAAGCTAAGCTGACTCTCGGGCGCCCTGCCCCACTCAAGAGTCAGAGTGTCAAAGTTGAAAAACCCGAGCTTGTCTTCCTCACTCTCAATGGCAAATAAAAAATTCGAAGAAAGTAACAGCAATATCACAAGGATCGAATCAATTAAGACTCCCAATTTCTCTTTTTTCTTGTAACAATTAAGTAATATCAATATCTAGCCTATCTTATATCATTTAGAGCGTATCAATAGCCCGCGAACATGACCAATCGTACATTGACTATTTTTCCAATTCTTGCCTTGTTTACTACCGGCCTATCACTCTGGGCCAACGAATTATTATCATCCGCTCAGCCGGCCATTGTTCCTTGCCTATCGATTATAATGTTTATGATGGGGTTGACGCTAAAGAAAAGCGACATTTTCCGAATTTTAAATGAGCCAGGCCCCGTTGTTGTTGGCGTCGCGCTGCAGTTTCTATTAATGCCAGTTATAGCTTTAGAACTTTCGACCCTTTTGCATCTGTCGCCACAAATCACCGCTGGAATGATCCTCGTCGGAAGTTGTGCCGGAGGCACTGCGTCGAATGTGATGTGTTATATCGCACGAGGCGACGTCGCTCTTTCAATTTGTATGACACTTACATCGACAACACTCGGAGTGTTCATCACCCCAGCGTTAATCGGGTTTTATCTCTCTGACACGATCGAAGTTGATACGGTTTCCATGCTATTAAGCATGATTCAGCTTGTATTAATACCTGTGATAGCAGGAGTTCTTGTTAGTAATTGGATTGGTGGCAAGCAAGAAATAATTGAGAAATTAGTGTCTCCATTATCTATGCTGTTAATCTTAATAATTATCGGTATCGTTGTTGCACTTAATGCAGAAATGCTTACTCAAGTAGGCCTTTTAGTGATCACCGCTGTAATCCTTCACAACATCCTTGGAATCGGAATTGGTTTTGCAGTCAGTCGTCTTTTTGGTTTCAATTTACGCCAGAGCCAAACCATTGCAATTGAAGTGGGAATGCAAAACTCCGGGCTCGGTGTCGCGCTTGCACTGCAACATTTTTCAGCTACTGCTGCGTTACCGGGTGCACTATTTAGCATTTGGCATAATCTTTCGGGATCCTTTCTTGCAAGTCGTTGGGCTCGAAAAAGGGGGTCAATTGACGAGGTTATAAAAGACGCAAACTGAAAATATAGGAGTTCGTCAGAGCACGAGTCAATTGATGGAACTTCACCTCTCATGTTAAGCTCGCTATCAACCGGCGGCAAATCAAAAAAACTGAAAAAGCGATTGTGTCATTCGTAAAAAAATAGAGACAAGACGGGTATCTGCTTTACGCTAGGTACAAGAATCAAAGGAGAGACTCAGTGAAACTCATTACAGCAATTATAAAGCCTTTTAAAACTGATGATGTTAGAGAAGCATTAACCGAAATTGGCATTACAGGCATGACGCTCACTGAAGTTAAAGGCTTTGGGCGACAAAAGGGACATACTGAGCTTTATCGAGGCGCTGAATATGTGATTGATTTTTTACCAAAAGCAAAAATTGAAGTTGCGATCGAAGACACGAAAACCGATCAGGTCGTTGACGCAATTTGCAAAGCTGCAAACACTGGACAAATCGGGGACGGAAAAATTTTTATCAGCAACCTCGAGCAGACTATCCGCATTCGCACGGGTGAAACCGACAACGAGGCATTATAAAAATGAGCACAGGCACGAATCGGTTGTTTTATCAAATTTTCTCGGCAAAAATATGTTTCTTAACCACACTGTTGGTACTTCCAAACCTTGCGTCTGCGCAAGAATTAAATGGTGCGAACACCGCGTGGATTTTAACTTCTACCGCTCTCGTCTTATTCATGACTTTACCTGGGTTATCCCTTTTTTATGCAGGCCTTGTTCGCACTAAAAATGTTTTATCTGTTCTTATGCAATGTTTCGCTATTGCCGCAGTTATCTCCATACTTTGGCTAGTTGTTGGTTACAGCATTGCCTTTGGTCCGTCAGAATCTTTATATTGGGGTGGGTTAAGTAAGTCACTTTTTATTGGAATTAATGTCAACTCAGTGTCTGGTGACATTCCCGAGACCGTGTTTGCCTCTTTTCAAATGACATTCGCAATAATAACTCCTGCGTTGATGGTCGGAGCCTTCGTAGAGCGGATAAAATTTTCTTCAATGCTTCTTTTTACTACCCTTTGGACATTGGTCATTTATTTCCCGGTTGCTAATTGGGTGTGGGGCGGTGGATGGCTAGCTGAATTGGGATTAATAGACTTTGCTGGTGGCACCGTAGTTCATATCACAGCTGGAGTTGGAGCCCTTATAACGGCGGTTGTGCTCGGACCGCGACAAGGATTCCTTTCTTCACCCATGATGCCGCATAATCTTACAATGAGTTTTACTGGTGCTGGAATGCTCTGGGTTGGTTGGTTTGGATTCAATGCGGGCAGTGCGCTTGCAGCTGATGGATCGGCTGGTATGGCAATGTTTGTGACGCATATCTCTGCTGCCACCGGGGCAGTTACATGGATGATTATTGAATGGGTAAAATACGGAAAGCCCAGCGGGCTAGGTGCAATCACTGGCATGGTAGCAGGCTTAGCGACCATCACTCCTGCCTCAGGATCAGTCGGTCCTGCCGGCGCGCTGATTGCAGGATTCGCTGGAGGCGTCATTTGTTACACTGCAACTAATTATCTAAAACAAAAATTACGCGTCGACGATTCTTTAGATGTATTCCCTGTTCATGGTGTCGGCGGGATAGTAGGGACCTTCCTTGCTGGAATATTGGTTTCATCAGACCTCGGAGTTTTTGGCGGCAGAGGTTTAGCAGACGGAGCAAGTATCGGATCTCAGGTTGGAGTTCAGCTAGTAGGTATCTTAGCAGTGGCCGTTTACACAGCCATACTTACTATCGTTTTGTTGAAATTGGTTTCTGTTTTAACCGGGGGCATAAGAGTCAGCAAGGATGATGAAGAGCAGGGGCTCGATATCGTTGATCACGATGAAAAAGGCTATTCGATTTAGAGTTCCCGGGCTTTAAAGCATTGATTCAACGATTTGCAAATTCAATCGCTTTTACGCAGCGTGGTTAAAGCATACACTAATTTATTGCCATCTGAATCGCAAAAAAGTGTTGAAATCAAACACGTACTGCGGCCTTCTTTAATCAACTCTCCTGTTAGATGAAAATTTGGCCCTAGAACTGGGGCGAAGTAATCGATACGCATGTTTACTGTTGCAGACCATTTGAATCTATTTTCTTGTGAGTAGAGGGTTCGCATTGTATAAATTGAAATCATGTCAACGTAAGTACCGGTAAACCCGCCGAAGAGTTGCCCGCGCGGATTTAACAGATGTGACGGTAGATGAGCCTCGACCTCTACCTTTCCTCGATCTTCCCTCAATATTTTCCACTGCGTAGACTCTACTAAGTCCCCCGCATTATGGCCCGGCTGGAAAAAAACTGGCCGAGTTAACTCGTCGAAATTACTCATCTTTTTATTTCTCTCATGTACTTAAGTGAAACATATTTTTTTCTACCTGAAGAAAAAAATGCCTCGTCTTAGAATAACTTCGTGAAAAAATACACCATCTACACAGTTCTATTTCCAAACGATACCAAGATCGATATAGTAATCAGGTCCTTTAACAAAACAATTTTTTACCATCCTTGAAGAAGGTTATCTTACCATGAATAAAACTACGATCCTGACAAACTGGCTTAGATCGATCAGCTTCATACATCTGACGCTTTTGATCTTCCTTCCGAGTCAGACTTTTGCGTTTGAGGGACTACCTTTTGCCACGCCCGAATCCGTCGGTGTCTCTTCGCATCGCTTAGAGCGTTTAGAAGAGTCTATGCAGCGCTATATTGATAATGAATATCTCGCCGGGACTGTTACGTTAATCGCCCGTGATGGCAAAATAATCCACTTCAAATCACAGGGTTGGAAAAGTAAAGAAAACGACGAAAAAATGGAAAATGACACGCTTTTCGTTATCATGTCTATGACGAAACCGATCGTTTCTGTAGCACTCATGATGCTCTACGAAGAGGGTCGGTTTTTATTAACCGACCCGATTTCTGACTGGATTCCAGAGATTGTCGGTAAAGAAGTTATCAGCCAAAGCAACGGGAAGACTCAGCGCATTGAAGCAGCCTCGCCAATAACTTTTAGAGACGTCCTAGCCCATACTGCGGGCGTTAACCCATCTCGCGATGCTTTATATCCTGAAGAGATCAGTTTACTCGACCGAAAAGACACTCTAGAGGAAACAATTCTGGCCCGAGCTCCGCTTCCCCTCGCTTTTCACCCAGGCGAGACTTGGCAGTATGGTGCCTCAACTGACTATGTCGCGTTATTAGTAGAGAGGATATCAAATCAACCCTTACGCGACTTTTTGAAAGAAAGAATATTTGTCCCGCTAAAAATGGATGATACAGATTACATTGTTCCGCGAGAAAAGTTAAACCGAGTAGCGTCTGTTTACAGCCCTTCCGGTCCCGAGAAAAAAATAGAACTATTCAGGGCTGCGACCTACCGAGAAACTGAATATTTTGGAGGCACAGCAGGCCTTTCTTCGACCGCGGCGGATTATTTCCGATTTAGTCAGATGCTCCTCAATGGAGGCGAATTCGGTGGGGTCAGATTACTGAGCCCAAAGACTATTAACTTAATGATTACAAATCATACCGAAGACAACGATATTTATATCCGGGGCCCCGGATATACGTTTGGTTTAGGCTTTGGAATCCTCAATGATCCAGGTAAAGCACGGGACCCGTTTACTCCCGGCACATTTACCTGGGGTGGCGCTTGGGGCACTATATTTTTTGTTGACCCGATCGAAAACATGATCGGAATTATGTTGACCCAGATTACGTCCTATCGGCACCTTAATGCGAGGCAAGACTTGGGCGTTACCGCAATGCAATCAATTATTAATAGCCGCAGCAATCAGCCCTTTGACATCGCTCCGTACCAAAAAATTGATCCGTAATCTTTAAACTTTAATCCCCGCCATCACAATCAAAGGCTCATGCGGCGCGAAGGGCTTATGGACGAGTATCTAATAGTTCAAAGATACGGCGAACGGCTCGAACATCAGCGCCAATATCGACAATCTGTGCAAAATTTTGGCTATGGTCAGTCATATCAATTTGTTCTGCCACTGCGTCCGCACTCAACCCTCGATTGTAAAAAGCTGACGTCCTGCTCCATAGATCCCTGAGGTACGCTTGAAAGTGCTCAATCAACTCCTTGGACCGCATTACTGGGCCATGGCCTGGCAGCCAGGTATTGAAATCCAGAGATTTAAGCCCTTCGAGCGTATCAGGCCACTCGTCCACATGCCCATCTCCCATGTAAGCTAAACCTGGCAGCATCATGTCGCCCGTAAAAACTACTTCCTCTGAAGGAAGATAAACAACAACATCACCGCCCGTGTGAGCCCGACCAAAATGAAGAAGCTGTATTTCTCTGCTTCCCCAAGCGACCACTTGAAAAAGAGTAAGTTTATCATCTAAGGTAATATTAGGAGGTGTTGGAACAACTTCTTCCAGCTCCTCAATATGATTCTGCATCATATGACTTCTGTCTAGAAGCATGGTTCTTCGCTCTGAACTTTCCTCAGCAGCAGCTTGCTGTTCAAGACGCAATACCTGATCAGGAACTCGGCTTGTAAAACTGATAAAAGTATTTTCTTCTAACACATTTCCTAAGTCTCCATTTAGCTTTGCACGAGTAAATTCATGTCCAATAATTTCTATCCCTGAAGGGAAAGCCTGATTGCCATGAGCATGGTCAAAATGATAATGACTGTTAACTAAATATCTGATGGGCTTGTCACTTAAAATCGGAATTGAATCAATCAGCGCACGCGATGCGGCCGGAGTAACATGAGAATCAACTACGAGTACATCGAATTCACCAACCAACACCATAACATTACTCTGTGTAAAAACTGACCCAATCCCAGTTCCCAACCAAACACCATTTGCAACTTCTTCAAACCGATGCGTCTCTGATTCTTTAATTGCACCCTGGCCAAAGACACCAAAAGGAAATAGAAAGAAAGCAGTAGTTATCAAATTAAGTATTCCTTTAGACTTTCTCATTTTCATCTCCCATCTAATGTTGTAACTTTTTATTCTCAGTTTTTATTCATTCCCGCATAAGCCGCTTTATTTGCTCGATCACGAAGAATATATTTTTGAACCTTCCCTGTAGAAGTTTTTTCGATCTTTCCAAAAACGATTTTTTTCGGAGTTTTAAACCCTGCTAACTCTGACCGACAGTAACTCACCACCTCGTCTTCGCTCATCATCCCTCCCGGCTTTAAACTCACGAAGGCACAAGGGACTTCGCCCCATTTCTCATCAGTACTCGCAACAACCGCTGCTTCCATTATTTTAGGATGCCGAAAAAGCACTGACTCGACTTCTAATGATGAGATATTCTCCCCGCCAGAAATAATTATATCTTTCGATCGATCCTTGATTTGAATATACCCATCTGAGTGCCAGACGGCTAAATCTCCAGAGTGGAACCAACCTCCTTTAAAGGCATTCTCAGTCGTGGTTGAATTTTTCAAGTAGCCTTTCATGACAAGATTTCCTCGCATAAAAATTTCACCCATCGTTTCGCCATCCTTGGGCACAGGTTCAAGGCTCTCTGGATCCGCAACCATCACCTCATCCTGAAGCGGAGCCCTTACTCCTTGCCGAGCTGCTAATTCAGCACGCTGCTCAGCGCCCAGCCTAATCCAAGTATCGTGGGGCGAATTAACTACACACGGGCCATAAGTCTCCGTTAACCCGTAAACATGGGTAACCTCAAACCCCATTTCATCCATTCCGGCCAATACTGCAGCAGGGGGTGCTGCACCAGCGGTCATTGCTTTTATTCCTTTCCGCATTCCAATTTTGACCTCATCGGATGCATTCAAGAGCGTATTTAAGACCACGGGAGCGCCGCAGAAGTGAGTAACCTCATGATCTCGCATCGCCTGGTAAATCGCCTCGTCGCGGACATGTCGTAAACAAACATTAGTTCCGGCTAGGAGGGCTATAGTCCAAGGGAAGCACCAACCGTTGCAATGAAACATGGGAAGGGTCCAAAGGTACACTGGATGTCCCGTGAGCTCCCAACAAAGAGACATTGAGATTGCGTTTAAGTAAGCCCCGCGGTGATGTGAGACCACGCCTTTAGGATCACCCGTAGTCCCTGATGTATAGTTAAGTGCGATTGCCTGCCATTCATCCGCAACCTTAAAATTATGATAAGAATCGTCGCCACCCGCGATAAAAGCCTCATAATCCATTTCCCCTAATAATTCTCCTCCACCAAACTGCGTATCATCGATATCAACAACAACAGGTTTATGCTGCATCAGAGCCAAGGCGTCAGAGATCGTTGAGCTATATTCGCTATCTGTGAAAAGAATCTTTGTTTCCGCATGCTCCAAAATAAAGGCTATCGCTTTTGAATCAAGCCTGACATTTAAAGCATTGAGTACCGCCCCCGTCATAGGGACTCCAAAATGCGCCTCGAATGTTTCTGGGGTATTTGCCCCCATAAAGGAAACAGTATCGCCGATACCCACACCAAATTTACTGAGTGCAGAGGCAAGCAAGCAGCTGCGATGATAAGTCTGATTCCAGGTAAATTTCTGTGCACCGTTAATAATTGATATTCTCTCTGGAAAAACGGATGCCGCTCGCTCAATAAAATTGAGTGGGGTAAGCGGAGCAAAATTTGCGGAATTTTTATCGAGCCCCAACTCATAGATATTCTTTAAACTCATTTCTACAATATCCCTTCCAAAGTTTTTGAACCCTTAAAACATTTCAGCGCAAAGACTATAAAAAATCCATGTCGCCAGCAGTCAGCCACCAAGCTTTACGAAGCCCTGAAGATTTAGGCCCAGAATTCCAACTATTACATGGGATTTTGATGCCTAAATCTTTCTCCACGACTTTGGGTAACCTTAACACCTCTTTCCATCCCGCGGTAATCCAAAGCTTGATCCGTTGCGAACCTAACCCCATTTCTGCCCACCGCGATATTACTTCTCTTTGGACTTCAACAAGAATATCTCTGAAGTCAGTTTTGGCTCCAACAATATCCATTATCAACGCTGACCCTTCATGATCCTTCAAGACGACAAGGCCCTTAAGCAAACCCGAGCAATCACGAATCAACAGCCAAGAAAACGCCGAAGCCCTGGGGTGTTTTACGTATCGATAATTTAAATACTCAAAATTTCGAATTCCGATGATTGACGAAACAAAATCCTCTCGCATCGTCTGCCATAACGAGTCTAACTCAAACTGCTCTAGATCTGTTTCAGGATTTATAAAAGAGGACTTCAAGACCTTGTCTGAGAGATCACTACTATTATAAGAGAGCTCTATAAACTCATCAGTTTCCTCGTAAAGCCCTAATCGTGTGGATAGACGCATCGTCTTTAAATTAGGAAAGCCAAAGCCTAACAAATGTTTAGCACTGTACCCGATTTCTCTTTCCAAAAAAGTCGAGGCCACCTTAAAGTACAAACTGTCTCTTCCGTATTTCAACCGAGCCTCCGGCTGAACCATCACATCACAAGGCTGAATGGCCAATTCTATGCTACCAAAGTAAGAAATAGACCTCGGAATTCCACCGTAATGAGCAACAATTTTATCACTGACGATATCGCGCGCGACAATACATCTAGAATCAGCAGGCGAGTACTTCCAGGCCCAAAGAGCATGGTCAAAAGGCTCCGAGAAACTATCTTCGAATAATACAGAGAGCTCTTGAGAGTCAAAGCTTTCTTTAGAACCGAATTCAATTTCAGCATGCGACTTTAATGATTTTTTTCCTAAATCGAATACATAAACCCCGAATAACCTAAGGTTTTCCTCGAAATCTCGCCTTATTTTTCTGAAATGATCTTTTAAGCCCTGCTGCTCATCTGATAAATCCGCCGCAAGTATCCCTGCCTCCTGCAGAAAATTTTCAAAGATGATAAGTGTATTCAACGCCTGTTTTGAAAAATCATGAGCGCTTTTTAGTTGAAATCCAACACGCTCCGCAAGGGCCAACAACGATTTTTCATTTGCTAAATCCGTGCTTACTCTGCATAAGTCGTCTCCAATAGTTTCACCAAACATAATCAATGTGCCACTCTCTCGCAGTAAACTTCGACTCATATTTATTAACGATAACTGATCGTAACGTGCCCACGTTCCTTCGATCAAAACGCAATCAAAGTTCGATACCGAGCTTTCTTTGGCTAAATCCTTCGATGAAACCATTTTATAACTTGGTGTTTCGGCGGACGCAAACTCATAGGGATCTCCGCAAGAATCCCAACTGCATAACAAAGTAGCATTGTCTAGTTTATTAGCTAAAGGTCCGAGGCTCGGGCCTATCAATAAAACATCAAAACTCGACTTACCTAAAAGTGAGTAAATATCGCTTTTCAAGCGCTCAAGAAATAAATCCTGCCCTTTTCGTATAGTTTGGAGCGAAGAAGTTGCTGATCCAATTTTCGGCACTTCCCATATCAAGCCATAATGCATAGAAATTTCGATTTTACCTGAGTTTCTAATAATCTCAGAGACGGTCACTAAATTCCCAGACTGGTTGCGTGCTGATTCCAAAGCGATGGCTCACAAAAAAATTTTAAACTTGATAGAAAGTTTGTGGCAAATGACGTTTAACAACATGCTCTTTCGATAACTACGACTGTTATCTCGGATCTCAATATACTCTCACCTGCAGAATTTGCATAGCGCAATGGCTTTCATCTGACCGGTTTTTAGGTAGAATAACTGCATGCTTTCGGTATCGGCTGACATTCAAAAAAACCCTCCTTCTAAACAAGGTGTGCGCAATAGACCAGCAGGAATCGGTCTGACCCGTCTAATGTTTTTACGGCTCTTCATGATTTCTGCCTCTTTTCTCAGTCTTGCCCTGTTTTCCGGTGTCTCGCCGACCAACATCCCCTTTCCTCTGGTTGTTTTTCTGCTACTCGGAATGATTATCTCAGTTGTATTCATTCTTGCGTGGCGGTTGGATAAGGATTGGCCGATTACGCACAATGAATTACTTTTTCATTTACTAATTGACGCTGGCTTTTTGGTTATAGTCGTAGCCTACGAGGGTGGTTTCAGTAACCCTCTGATTTCTTATCTCTTAGTGCTACTTGCGGTTGGTGCAACGTTACTACCAAAACTTTACGTCTACAGTTTCTCTGTCTTTTGTGTAATTTTTTATACCGCGTTCCTTTTGCTCGATTTAACTCCTGGGAATGAAATGAGCGAATCCATGACTAACCGGCAAATGAATTTCCAAGTTCATTTGCAAGGAATGTGGATGATTTTCGTTGTAAGCGCCGTTTTAATCACTGTTTTTGTAACCAGAATGGCTGAAACGATAAAGGTAAGAGAACACAACCTAGCGGAAGCGCGCGAAACTGAAATCAGAAATGAACAGCTTATAGCGATCGGAACTCTTGCCGCTGGAACTGCCCATGCACTTGGCACACCGCTCTCGACGATGAGCGTTCTTTTGTCTGAGCTCGACAAGCAGAAAGCCGTCCAGCTTGGCTCCGAAAGAAATAAAAAAGACGTAGCAATTCTTAGGGATCAGGTCGCCAGCTGTAAAAATTCAATTAATCAATTAACGAATCATTATCACAAAGAAAATACGTCACAACTTGGAAACGTTTTAGTTTCTTCATTTGTTCAAAATATTCGAAATTATCTTAGTAATATACACCCGTTTGCTAATTTAAATTTTGAATTAACGTTTAATAACTATTTCAGAATCAGTTCTGACCCGAGTCTTGAGCATGGATTAATCAATATTATCGAAAATGCCATCAAAGCCTCAAAGCAGAAAGTATCAGTGAAAATTGACTCTGAGACCAATTCCTTATTGACTGTACAAATTAAAGATGACGGGCCTGGAATCCCGTTAGAAATTTTAGAAGGACTGGGGGAACCGTTTTTAACAATGCGAAGTGGCGGAATGGGATTAGGTCTCTTTCTTGCTAATGCATCTATCCAGCGCCTCGGTGGGACGATAAAAATGGAAAACATGAGAGAAGGCGGAGCTATGACTACAATAATCCTTCCTTTGGTCCCGTAAACACTATATCTGACAAAGAGCAAAACCGTTATGGAACAGAAAAGTCTGCTATTAGTCGAAGACGATCCAGTTTTTTCCGAAGTCCTGGGTCGAACTCTTTCACAG
>CESO01060363.1_pt1 | contig 11465 bp, 11 predicted proteins | sample 356341 | NCBI WGS metagenome assembly CESO01 (sample SAMEA2621812, study PRJEB7988) | marine metagenome | biome: marine biome (ENVO:00000447); feature: deep chlorophyll maximum layer (ENVO:xxxxxxxx); material: "saline water (ENVO:00002010), including plankton (ENVO:xxxxxxxx)" | depth 35 m
CACAGTATTACCTGTCTAAGTTCTATGGGTGTAATCTCAGCTTACCTTAAGCACCCCAATTTGAATCAAATTTAATTTTTTTTTTGATAATTTCTGTTTTAATCTGAATAAATAAATTTTTATTTGGATTTATTTATATACCAATTAATTGTTTTAACAAGGTTTTTATCAAAATCTTTACTTGGCTCCCAAGACAATTTGTTCTTTAACTTCGAATGATCTATTGCATATCTATAATCATGACCTTTTCTATCTTCAACATAAGAAATAAGTTGCTCTGATTTTCCTTTTTTTCTATTAAGTATTTTATCTGTAATGCCTATAATTTTAAATATTAAATCAATATTTGAGAATTCACAATCTCCTCCTATCAAATAAGTCTCACCTAAAATACCATTTTGTAGAATTTTATCAATTGCTTTCACATGATCTTCAACATAAATCCAATCTCTTATATTTTTACCGTCTCCGTATACTGGGATTTTTTGATTATTTAAAATTGAATTTATTACTACTGGTATTAACTTTTCTTTATGCTGATTTGGTCCAAAATTATTTGAACAATTTGAAACTATAATTGGAAGATTATAGGTGTGATAAAAAGATCTAACTAGATGATCAGAAGCTGCTTTTGAAGCTGAGTAAGGTGACCTTGGGTCATATGGTGAGTCCTCTGTAAACAAACCATTTTGTCCAAGTGATCCAAATACTTCATCTGTTGAAATATGATAGAAAAGTTTATTTTCTTTATTTGTCCAAAATTTATTTGCAATCTTTAATAAATTCAGAGTACCAACTATATTTGTCTCTACAAATGCAGAAGGTTTCTTGATTGAATTATCTACGTGTGTTTCTGCAGCTAGATGTATAACTTGATCAAAGGAATATTTAGAAAAAAGATGTTCAATATTATCAACATCATTAATATTCAGTTTGTGAAAACTATAGTTATTTAGTTTTTCTAATTTTTTAATTTCTTTATAATTGCTGGCGTAAGTGAGATCATCTATATTAATTATACGATAGTAATTGTATTTGGATGTTAAATATTTCACTAGGCTTGATCCTATGAATCCAGCGCCACCGGTAACTAAAATATTTTTAATCATAATTAAAATTGTGTAATGTAATATTAATATAAAAAATGTAAATTGAACAATTATTATGAAAGGAATTGTATTAGCTGGAGGTAGTGGTTCAAGACTTTATCCTCTTACAAAAAGTTTGTCAAAACAATTATTACCAGTTTATGATAAACCTATGATCTACTATCCAATTTCCATTTTGATGTTAGCTGGAATCAAAGAAATTTTAATAATTTCCACACCTTTTGATTTACCTAGATTTAAAGAACTTCTTGGAGATGGATCAAGGCTTGGAGTTAAGTTTAATTTTTTACCTCAAGAAACTCCTGGAGGTATAGCTGAGGCTTTAATTATTGGCAATTCATTTGTTGGAAAAGATCCTGTATGTCTCATTTTAGGTGATAACATAATGTATGGTCAAGGGATAACTTCATCATTGCAAGAAGCTAGGAGTTCTGTTATAAAAAATGGAAACGCTGTTATATTTGGAATTAAAGTAAACAATCCAAAATCATATGGTATTGCAGAATTAAATGAGGATGGGATGTTAATATCAATAGAAGAAAAACCAAAATTGCCAAAATCTAATAATGCCATAATTGGTCTATATTTTTACCCTAACATTGCGCTGAACTATGTTAAAAACATAAAACCATCATCAAGGGGTGAAAAAGAAATCACCACTCTAAATCAAAAGTTTTTAAAAAAACTTAAACTCTCATATACTCAGCTAGGTAGAGGTGCTATTTGGTTTGACGCTGGAACACCTGAATCTTTAAAAGCATCCGGTGATTTTATACATTCTATTCAAAAACGTCAAGGTAATAGAATTGCATGTCTAGAAGAAATAGCTCTAAATCAAGGTTTTATCTCAAAAGAAGATTTATTAATTGAAATGAATAAGATTGGTAATAATGAATATTCATCATACATTTATAATTTAATTTCAAAAATCTAAATGGTATTTCAATCTGGGTCATATTTGTATGTTATTTTATGCTTAATATTAACATTGTATGGTCAAATAATTATAAAATATAGGATAAACTTATATCCAAAAATAAATGGTGATGTCTTTTATACTTTTAAAAAAGTATTACTGTTATTTCTTGACCCATATATTTTATCTGGTCTTTTTTCTGCTTTAATTGCAAGTTTTTTTTGGATGATGGCTCTTACCAAATTATCTCTTTCAAGAGCATATCCAATCATGGCATCAGCACCAATCATAATCGTTCTATTATCTACTATATTTCTTAAAGAAGATCTAACTCTTGGAAAATTAATTGGATCTGTACTAATCTTGCTTGGAATATATCTAGCAGTAAAATTTTAATTAAATAATGAACACAACTACAAAAAAAATTTCGATTGTTATCCCAGTTTTTGAGGCAGAAGAAATAGTATCCCCATTAGTAAAAAAAATTAATGATTCTGTAGACTTATCTAATAATGAGAATGAATTGATACTAGTTGATGATGGGAGTTATGATAACTCTTGGAAAATGATTGAAAAAGAGTCTAAAAAAGGTTCAGATATATTGGGAATAAAATTAAGCAGAAATTTTGGTCAACATTATGCTATTCTAGCTGGGCTAAATCAAGCGAGAGGAGAAATAATTATTGTAATGGATTGTGATCTTCAACATGATCCAACATATATTAAAGATTTAATATATGAATTTGATAAAGGTTATGATATAGTCTTTTCAGTAATGGAAAATAAAAAATTTAATTTTTTTAAAAATTTTACATCTTTTTTATTTTATAAAATATATAATTTTCTTCTCGATGATAAAAATTTAAAAGTAAGCACTAGTACAGGTGACTTCACAATATTTTCAAGAAAAGTTTTAGATGAGTATTTAAAATTAGATGATTATAAACGACATCATGTAATGGTTCTTAAGTGGCTTGGTTTTAAAACCTCTGAAATTAAAATTGAGCATAAAATGAGAAAATCTGGAAGGTCAACATATACTTTACAAAAGCTTTTTTCATTAGCATTTGATACAATAATTTTTAATTCAAATAAAGTTTTAAACTACTTTATCGGAACTGGTTTATTAATTTCAGGCCTAGCATTTTTAGGAATATTATATATCATGATAAATTCAATTTTTTTCAATTATATTCAAGGTTGGCCAAGCTTATTTGTCATAATTCTGTTTTCAACTGGCCTTATTATTCTTTCAATTGGGGTTTTAGGCTTGTATATAGGGAAAACTTTTGATCAGACAAAAAATAGACCAAAATATATAGTTGAGAAATCTACAATAGAATAGACTAAATTAATAATGCAAATAAAATTTAGATATAAATTTGAAGTATTATCCTTATTAATATTTGTTTCCTACTTCATACCAATTTTTATTCTTGGTAAAAGTGCATATATATTAATTCCAGATAATTTAAATGCTGATTTTTTCATAAAATTCTTAATGGAAAAATATGGATTAATCTTCAACTTCAGTGGTAGTGAAGTGATTCCCAGCTTTTATTCTACCGGCTTAGAGCTAAAGTATATATCTCCTCGTTTTTTTATTGGTAATTTATTTTTTTTATTTAATGACCCCTTTTATGCATATCTTCTAAATGCTATCTTAATTAGAATAATAGCTTTCTTTACTTTTTTATCATTTTTAAAAACAAATTTTGGAGAAATAAAGCACCATATCTTATTATTAGTTTCACTATCGTTCTCTTTAATTCCATTGTATTCAATATATGGTTTAACAATACTTGGGCTTCCAATGCTCCTTAATTCATTTATAAATATTTATAATTTTAAAAAAATCTACTGGAGTTTTTTAGCAATAATTCTTTATGTTGGATATTCTACAGTCTTACTTTATCCATTTTTATTTTTAATAATGATAATTTATTATTTGAAAAAAAGATACTTAGACAACAGTAAATTCAACTATAAAGGATATTTATTAGGAATCGCAGTATTTATTACTACTATTTTAATTATTGAATCAGATTTACTATTAACAATTTTTTCAGGAGAAAGTCATAGATCAATAAGGGGTGTTTCTGACAGTTTAGATCCATCCTTAAAGGGCATTGTTTATGGCTTAATTAAAAAAACTTTATTAGGATTTGATCACCCTTCTCAATTAATATCTATCCCAATATTAATCTATGCCATAATCAATATTAAACATTTGTCAAAAAACTCGGCAATTATTTTATTCTTAATTTTAATTAATAACTTTCTTGATTTAACAAGGCCTATATACGAGGATACTGTATCTTTTATAAAGGTATTTGATCTAGGTAGAATCAACTGGTTAAACCCTCCTCTTTTTTTTATTCTCTTAGTTAATTTAATAAGATCCAATACAAAACAACAAAAACTAAATCCAGTAATATATTTAATTATTGTCTTGCAAATTTCACTAAACTTTATAAGAAATCCTGAATTTTCATTAAATATAATGGATAATGATAAAGCTTCTAATATGTTTTTTAATGATGATTACTTTGTTAAAAATATTCCAAGTTTTAGAAGTAATCCCTATGACTTAATTCGTGTCTCCGCTCTAAACTATGAAGAGTTTTTTTCTAAAAATTTATTTAATGAAATATCCAGTTTTATTAATAAACCAAAAGAATCATATAAAGTAATTGGGTTTGGACTAGACCCTTCTGTTTTACTTTTTAACGGATTCTATACATTGGATGGTTATAGTAATAACCATAGTAAAGATTATCATGTTAAGTTTGATAGTATTCAACCAAATTTCCATTTAGGAGGCAGCCATATACTTAAATTAAATTTTGATGAATGTATTAACTGTTCTAGAGATTTTGGAAAATTTAAAATAAAAACTCTAGATCTAAATTTTGACTTATTAATTAAAAATAAATGTGAATATATTATTAGCGCAGTTGAAATAATAAATACTGATTTAAATTTAAAGCTTCTAAACAAGTTTTCTAATAAATTTTATAAGATCTTCTTATATGAAATTAAAAGTTAAGCATAGGTCAAAAAAACCTTATGTCTAATAGTACATGCTTTACAGTTTTACTATGAGAAAATCTAGAGATGAAATTAAAAGTTTAATTTAATTATTACTAGGACTAATACCAATTAATACTTTGTTTATAGTTTCTATTGATTGTTTTAATCTTGAGTTGAAATTTGAGCCCTTTATTATATCATAATTTACTTTAAAAAAATCAAGCTCATATTTATGTGCTGAAAACATTTTCTGGCGATCATCTGGTCTGTCTCTTAAATCGTCCTTAACCCAAGCAACATCCGTATTTAAAATGAGGTAGTAATCATATCTTAAGTTTTCTAATTGACCTACAAGCCATGGATCGCAAAATCCATTAAAATGTGTCTTTGACCATGCAACTGTAGTTAGAATATTTGTGTCACAAAAAATAATTTTATTTGAATTTTTAAGTTTTAAATTTTCTAAAGCAATCTGGCCTTTAGCTATCTTTATTAGATCTTTTTTTGTGCACGTTTGTCTACTTTTATTCCATTTTTCTTGAAGAAAATCTCTTGCAAATTCATCAACATAATTAGTTTTAAAATAAATAGAAAGGTTTTTAACCAGAGTAGATTTTCCTGTTGACTCAGGGCCACATATAACGACTCTTTTAATTAATGATTGTTTTTGAATAAGATTTTTTTCCATGATATATAACCTAATATTGCTAATCCTGTAAAAATAATATACTGTATAGAAGAAATAGTTAATCCTTTATAAAAATATAGAGGAACTGTAATTATATCACCTATAATCCAAAATATCCAGCTCTCAACTTTTCTTTTTGCCATAAGCCACATTGCCACAAAGAAAATTGCAGTTGTAATACAGTCAATATATGCAGTCCAATTATTCCATTTATCAAATTGAACATAAATAAAGTATATTGAGATAAGGCTTAATAAAAAAAGAAAAATGAGATTATTGTAATCTTTATTTTCAAGCTCTGAAATATTATTTATTAATACTTTATCTTTCTTTCTTGACCAAAAATACCAACCATATATAGATACTAAAAAAAAATATCCGTTAACAATCATGTCTCCGAATAAATCAAAATTAAACAGAATAAAAACAAAAATTCCAGTACCAATTAATCCTGTAGGATATACTAGAATATTATTTTGCTTAGCAAATATTACACTAATAATATTTGTTATTACTGCTATAAGTTCTAAGAAAATAAACGTATCTGAATATGATGAATACTGTGAAAAAAGTAAATCAAAAATTTGATCCATATATAAAAGTCTTTAAGCAAAACATAATCTTAATTTTATATCTATAATAGTCTATTTCAAATTTAACTTTATTATTTTTAATAAATTAAGTTTAAAGGGTTGAAACTACTAAATTGTATAATAGCATCAAATGACAAAAATTCTAAAACTATTGAATCATTCCCTGATTTAATTAAATGGATAAAAGATTCAAATCAAAATGTAAGTGTTGATGTTAGAGAAAAGAGTATTTCTGATCTAGAAAATTGGGATGTAAGTTTTGATAAAATTTCACATAAAACTGGGAAGTTTTTTTCAATTCAAGGTTTAAGAATTTCAGGTAAATTAAACTCAAAATCTAAAGGATGGTGTCAGCCTATAATTCATCAGCCTGAAGTTGGTTATTTAGGCGTAATATGTAAGGAGTTTAATGGAGTACTACACTTTTTGATGCAAGCTAAAGTCGAGCCTGGAAATATTAATACTGTTCAAATTTCTCCAACTATCCAAGCCACTAAAAGTAATTTTACAAAAGTTCATGGTGGAAACCTTCCAGAATATTTTGAGTATTTTGATCTCTCATCTAAAAGTAGAATTATTTATGATGAATTACAGACCGAACAGGGAAGTAGATTTTTATTTAAAAAAAATAGGAATATCATAGTTTACGATAACGATGTTAAAATTAAGAGTGATCGCTTTAAGTGGTTATCTATTTATCAAATAAAAAAATTAATGAAAATTGATAATATAGTCAATATGGATACTAGGTCAGTTATTGGGTGTCTTCCTATTTCATATAATGATGATTTTTTAAAAGACTTCGATTCTATATCATTTGAAAATTATTTTAAGGAAAAGAACTTATTACTAAGCCAAGACTCATACAGATCTATAGAAGAAATTAAGTTTTGGATAACTAAAAACAAGCTTAATGTTGAATCTAGACTAGAAAAAGAAAAGATTAATAAACTGGATGAATGGGTGTTTGATAAAGATAAAATTTATCATACTTCAAATAGATTTTTTGAGGTAATTGGGGTTAATGTTAAAATTAGTAATAGAGAAGTTTTAAGTTGGGATCAGCCAATGATAAAACCAGTTGGAAAAGGCTTAATTTCAATTATTTTCGCTAGAATAAATAGAGTGCCTCATTTTTTGATTAGATGTAAACAAGAAATAGGCATCTATGACGGTCTTAGTCTAGGCCCATCAATTCAAACTTCTTTTGGGTCTCTGGATAATGATGATATTTTTGTATTAGATTTGATGAAAAATTCTAAGCTCCATTTTTCAATAATTCAAAGCGAGGAAGGTGGTAGGTTTTATCAAGAACAAAACAGAAATGAACTTTACGAAGTAAGTTTTTTTGATTTGGATTTATCTTCTTCATTTCAGTGGATGACTTTATCTCAAATTCATGAAATGATTAAGTTTTCAGGTAATGTTAACATTGAGCTTAGAACAATTTTGTCAATCTTGCCTTCAGAATTATGAGAATAGGAGTTATTGGTTGCGGAGATATTTTTAAGAGAAAATGGCTAGCCATTTTTTTAGAGAATAAGTCTGTTGAATTAGTAGGTGTTGCTAGAAGAACAATAGATGTTCATGAAAAAAGATTTCATCAAATTGAAGGATATGAAAAATTTGAAAACCATGAGGTAGACATAGTTTACATAGCCTTACCAAATTCATTACATTATGAAATAGCTAAGCATTACTTAAATAAAGGTATAAATGTTTGGGTTGAAAAGCCCACTACGATTAGTCTTAAAAAGACTGTGAATTTAATTAATCTTGCAAAAAAAAATAATTTGTTTGTTTTAGAAAGCTTACAATGGAAATATCATAAAAGGACACATGAATTAAAAAAAATAATAAAAAAAGACCGCCCTTATTTAATAGATATAATTTTTACAGTTCCAAGTTTTTCAAATTCAAATATACGTTATAATAATAGACTTTCTGGTGGAGCATGTCTTGATTTGGGCTCCTATCCATGTAGTGTAATTTCTAATTTCTTTCCTAATGAAGACTTTGAACTTCTAAATATCTTTAACTTTAAAAGTGAAAAGAAAAATATAGATTTAGGTGCTTCAGGGTCATTTATTTCATCAAAACAGGATTTAGTAGTAAAATTTTATTATTCTTTTGATAAATACTATCAGAGTAGTTTGTCTATTCATTCAAAAAAAGGGAAATTTACTATCAATCAGCCATTCACAATAGGGAGTGGAGAAGATGCAATTATAACTAATAATTATAATACTAATTTAACAGAAATTAAGTTTTCTGACTGTCACTTTAAGAGATTACTAGACTATATTTTAAGAAATCCAGATAAAGAAGAGATTAACAATGAGACTTTAAAACAAGCAGAAACATTAAATAAATTAATTTTAAGATTATGAAAATTCCTTTCTTTAAGCCTCCAACAACTGGAAATGAGTTAAATGTTTTAGAAGAATCATTAAGTACTGGTCATCATACTGGAAATGGCCCATTCTCAAAAAAAGTCCATTCTTTTATAGAAGAAAAATTTAAAATTGGCAAATGTTTATTAACCACAAGTTGTACAGATGCATTAGAAATGTGTGCTTTATTGGTAGATGCTAAACCTGGAGATGAAGTAATTGTTCCTTCTTACACGTTTAGTAGTTCTGCACTAGCTTTTGCTTCAAATGGTTTTAAACCTGTATTCGTAGATGTTGATATAAACACAAAAAATATTACTATTGAAAACATCCTGCAAGGTTTTACTGAAAAAACTAGAGCTATAGTAGTAGTACACTATGCTGGTATAGTTTGTGATATGGATCCTATTATGGATTTTGCAAAAAAAAATAACATAGTTGTAATAGAAGATGCTGCTCAAGCCGTAAATTCTGTTTATAAGAATAAATATGCTGGAAGTATTGCTGATCTTGCTACATTCTCATTTCATGCAACAAAGGGCTACTCATGTGGAGAAGGAGGTGCTTTATTAATTAATAATTCTAATTATTATGATAGAGCAGATTTTTTATGGGAAAAAGGAACAAACAGAAGTCAAGTTGTATCAGGAATAATTGATAAATATAGTTGGATAGATTGGGGAAGTTCTTTTCTATTATCTGATATTCTTGCTTCATTGCTTTTCGATCAGCTAAATAATCTAAATTCTCTTCAACTTTCAAGAAAAAAAGTATTTGATAAATATTACAATTTTTTTAATAAAAAAACATATTGTAATTCAATCAGGCATATAAAATTGCCAGAAAATGTTCAAACTAATTTTCATGCATTTTGGATTGAGTTCAGAGATTTAGAAATTAGACAGAAGTTAATTTCTAAGTTAAAGTCATATAATATAGATGCATATATTGGATACGTACCTCTTCATAGTTCAAAAAAAGGTAGACAGATTGGATTAACTTTAGGTGAAATGAAAAATACAGAAAATGCAGGAAACAGACTGCTTAGGCTTCCTTTGTATCAAATGAACGATAATGAAATTAAATATGTAATTGAGAAATTAAAAATTTCAATTGATTCTGTTTTAAATTAGTTTTATTAATCGAAAAACTAATTTGTAATTTTTATAAAAGAAAAAATCAACTCTTAGATAAAATTATTAATGGGATGGGTACAAAAAAGTTTTTTAATTATTAAGAGAAAATTATATTTTAATGACATAAAAGGACTTAAATTAAAAATTATCATACATTTAGTTTATAAATTGAGTCTTTATTGTAAGTAGTAATTAATTCATATGATTTATTCCCATTCAAAAGTTCATTTACGGAAATTTCTTTAAGTTTTCTATACTCTTTACGAATTATATTAATTATAATTCGTATTAATTTATAAACTATTCCTTTTTTTGATTTGAATAATGTATAGTTAGGAATATAAAACTTTTCATATCCTAATAATTGAAGAGTGTGTATTATTTTTTTATCTTCTATAAAAGACGAATTAAGTTCAAAACTAATGATTGGTTTGTGTTTTATTATAGAATTATACATTGATTTTATTACGTTTAATTCATATCCTTCAGTATCAATTTTAATATAACTGATTTTTATATCAAACAATTCATCATATACTCTTAATTGTACCTTTTCTGTTCTAGTTTCTGTCGATTTTTCGTGATTCAAAAGGGTTCCTCCTCCAGAACCATTTAAAGGTATATTTATTGTTTTATCACTACTATTTTTGTCTAAACCAAAATTATGAACTTCTATATTATCTTTAGAATTAACATTTAGATCAAGTATTTGAAAAGTTTTTTTTTGTGGCTCAAATCCAACCAACTTTTTAAAATGTTTAGAAAAATATAACAAGTGATTCCCAATATTAGAGCCTACATCAATGTAAGTGCCAGATAAGATATTTTTGTTAAAACTTTTTAAAAGTAGGTCCAAATGATTTTTTTCATAAAAACCATTTAAAATAATTTCTAAACCTATCACATCGTTATATGATACTATTTCCTCAGATTTGTCAATTTGACCAAACTTTATAGTAAAAAAATAAAGTAGCTTTTTAATCATGTTTCAAAGTTATTTTTTTCAGCAAAGCAAATAACATAATTTTTTAAATAAAAGAAAAATAAATTAAAGTTGATTATTATATCTCCGTTTGTATAATAGCCTGATCCATATGAATCAAGGTAAGAGAACTTATTTATTTGAATGTTTTTAGAAAAAATAACACCTTGTATTTTTAAAGCTTTAAATATAGATTCCTTTGAAACCCAAATTAATGTTAATAATTCTAGAGCTAAGTTATTGTTTAAATATATTTTTTCCTTTTCAGTAAGAAATTTATCTTTAATATTAAATACTTTTTTTCTAAGTAATTCAATGTCTATTCCAATATTCTTTGTTTTAGACAACACTATTCCTGCAAGCTGATTTGAATGGGATATAGATATATTTAAATTTGAGTTAATCGATGGTTTGCCTAATTCATCGTATCTAATTTTATAATTAGGATTCTCTAGTTGTAAAGTTTTCCTTACGGCCAAAAATTGTTCTTTAGCAAGGTGATTTTTCTTTAAATTTAAATAATAAGTATCGTAATTATCTAGCCCACTAGCATCAAGTTCACCTATTTTAACTTTCCAAAGCTTAATTTTAGTTTTTTCATTAATTATGAATTCT
>CESO01095602.1_pt1 | contig 11462 bp, 6 predicted proteins | sample 356341 | NCBI WGS metagenome assembly CESO01 (sample SAMEA2621812, study PRJEB7988) | marine metagenome | biome: marine biome (ENVO:00000447); feature: deep chlorophyll maximum layer (ENVO:xxxxxxxx); material: "saline water (ENVO:00002010), including plankton (ENVO:xxxxxxxx)" | depth 35 m
ATTTTCAAATAATTCTTGTTTTCCACTTTGCGCATCTAATTCCCCGTTTTCAAGGGCAATTTGATACAAATCGTGTAGTTGTAAAGTACCGGATTCAAACGCCGCACCCTTACCTGAATCAAATGATGCATAACGCTGTTCTCGTAATTTTTTGTAGGGAGAAGATGTCATTATTTTGTCGGCCGTGATTAGGGCACGTGCAAAAGTATCGGCACCACCAATGTGGGCTAAAAATACGTCTTCTAAATCCGTTGAGTTTCTTCTAATTTTAGCATCAAAATTAATACCTCCGCCTTGCAAGCCTCCAGCTTGAAGAAAAACCAACATGGCCTCAGTAGTTTCCTGTATATTGTTGGGGAATTGATCGGTATCCCAACCGTTTTGATAATCGCCCCTATTGGCATCAATACTGCCCAACATATTGGCCTTGGCTGCTACAGCCAATTCGTGCTGCATGGTGTGTTGTGCTAAGGTAGCGTGATTGACTTCAATGTTTAATTTAAAGTCTTTATCTAAGCCATATTCTTTTAAGAATCCAATGGCAGTGGCAGAATCAAAATCGTACTGATGTTTCATGGGCTCCATCGGTTTTGGCTCAATGAAAAAGGTGCCTTTAAAGCCTTGTGCTCTGGCGTAATCCCTGGCCATGGTTAAAAATTGTCCCATATGATCAAGTTCACGTCCCATGTCAGTATTTAAAAGAGACATATAACCTTCGCGTCCGCCCCAAAATACATAGTTTTCTCCGTTGAGCGCCATGGTCGCATCCAGAGCCAATTTCACTTGTGCGCCGGCACGTGCCACAATATCAAAATTTGGATTGGTAGCAGCACCATTCATAAAGCGTGGATTTGAAAAACAGTTGGAGGTACCCCATAAAAGTTTAACCCCAGAATCCTTTTGTTTTTGCTTCAAGTAATTAACAATCGCAAAAAGACGTGCTTCTGAAGCAGCTAAAGTTGGTGCTTCAGCAATCAAATCATAGTCGTGAAAACAGAAATAATCGAAACCCATTTTGGTAATAAACTCAAAAGCAGCATCGGCTTTATCCTTAGCAGCTTGAATGGGGTCTGAAGATTGATCCCAAGGGAAATTTTGAGTCCCAGGACCGAAAGGATCAGAACCTTGCCCACAGAAAGTATGCCAATACGCAATGGCAAATTTAAAATGCTCACGCATAGTTTTACCGGCCACTAAACGTGCAGGGTCATAATATTTAAATGCGAGTGGGTTGTCCGAATCTTTGCCTTCAAATTGAATGGCATCAATACCCTTATAGTATTCTTTATTTCCTGTAAGTATCATTATTTAATTTTTGATTTGTTTTTCTAATTCTGTTTTCCAGTTCTGGTAAGCTTCAAGATACGGGGTCTTATTTTCGATAGGTTTAAACGTCATTACGTGGTCATTATTTGTTATGTTTTGTCCAAAGCGTTCAAAATCTTTATCGGTCAATCCTGCAGCTCTGGCAGCGCCTATAGCGCCAGTGGTATTGTAAATTTCAATCTCATAACCAATCAAAGTTGCTAAAGTTTTGGCGAAAATCTCAGATCTGAAAAGATTGTCATTACCCGCCCGAATGACCTTAATGGCTGCGTTGTCATTTTTTAGGATTTCCATCCCATAAACAAATGAAAATGCAATACCTTCTAGAGCAGCTCTGTAAAGATGGGCTTTAGAATGCTGATTTAAATTGATATTGCAAAATTGCGTGCCAATATTGGTATTATCGAACATGCGTTCGGCACCATTACCAAATGGTAAAATTACCAAACCTTCAGAGCCAATAGCAATTTTGGAAGCTTTTCGATTCATGGTCTCATAAGATTCCGCAGAACTTTGATTGCGCAACCAGCGGTACATGATTCCAGCCCCATTGATGCACAATAGTTTTCCAATGGTTGGTTTTTTAGCCGAATAATTCACATGGGCAAAATGGTTGATACGACTCGATTCCTTAGAATTTTTACTGTCAGTCACCGCATATATAACTCCTGAGGTTCCACCAGTAGCAGCAACTTCTCCACTATTGAATACGTTCAGTGAAAGGGCGTTGTTCGGCTGGTCGCCTGCGCGGTAGGTAATGGGAATGCCTTCAGGCAGTCCACTTTCTTCTGCTGCTTGTTTTGAGATGTAAGCTTGAGGTGTAAAATTTTCTACAATATCAGGCACCAAATCATGAGAAAATTCAAAATAATCTAGCAACCAACTGGCTACGGAATCCGATTCATAATCCCAAAAAATGCCTTCTGACAAGCCGTTGTTTGTAGTTGAAATGGTTCCTGTAAATTTTAGAGCTATAAAATCTCCAGGTAGCATGAACTTATGGATTTTTTTATACAACTCAGGTTCATTGTCTTTGACCCATTTGAGCTTGGAGGCCGTAAAATTGGCGGGGGAATTTAAAAGGGAAGACACACAGCGTTCTTTGGTTAAATCTTTAAATGCTTGTTTACCAATATCCACAGCGCGACTGTCACACCAAATGATGGAATTTCTTAGCGGTTCGCAATTGGTATCGACAACCACCAAACCGTGCATCTGGTAAGAAATACCAACGGCTTCAATGTTTGAAGGATCGATTTTTGATTCTTGTATGATGCGCTTTGTACCTTGACACACAAATTTCCACCAATCGTTAGGGTCTTGTTCGGCCCAATCGCTTTGCTTTGAAAGAATGGACATTTCGTGTTTGGGTTCGTGTAGGCTTAAAATATTTTCACCGCTAGCTGCATCCACTAAAGCCACTTTAACTGAAGAACTTCCCAAATCAAATCCTATATAATATTTTGTGTGCATAAATTGGTATTAGATGGAGTTCAAAAATATTTTAAATATAGTTCGAAAGTTGATAAATATGAAGCAATTACTAATATAATTGAAGCCAAAATAAATCTACCAACATAAGCTTAAATTATAAAAACTAAAAATGACGGTTTAAATTAATAAGGATCTAAAGTTACAATGGAGCCATCCTTGCGGTATTCTATTTCGGCTACCTTTATAGATCTTAAATGTGTGACGCCTTTTGATAGCGAAGAATCGTGGTAGAATAAATAGGTTTTCCCTTCAATCTCACAAACAGAATGGTGGGAAGTCCAACCCACAACGGGATTAAGAATTCGGCCTGTATAAGTGAACGGTCCATAGGGACTATCTCCAATTGCATAACATATAAAATGGGTGTCTCCAGTGGAGTATGAAAGATAATATTTTCCATTGTGTTTGTGTAACCATGCAGCTTCAAAAAAGCGGCGGTCATTATCTCCTGAGAGCAGAAGATTTCCGTTTTTATCAAGAATTTCTAATGCCTTAGGGGTTTCGTCAAACTCCAATAAATCATCTGTCATTTTAGCAATCAATGGCAACAAAGCTGGTTCATCATCTGCCGGAAGGAATGCGGTAGGGCTTTCTGGTTGATCGGCATTAAAAACACCTGTTCTCCAGCGTTGTAATTGGCCACCCCAAAGGCCTCCAAAATACATATAATAGGCACCGTCATCATCTTTAAAAACAGCGGGGTCTATAGAAAAACTGCCCTTTATCGCCTTTGGCTCTGCTTTGAATGGGCCTGTTGGTGAGTCGCTAATAGCTACACCAATTCGAAAAATACCTTCATAATCCTTAGCTGGAAAGAAAAGATAAAATTTTCCATCTTTTTCATTGGCATCAGGCGCCCACATTTGCTGTTGTGCCCAAGGTACATCATCTACATGCAAGGCCACACCATTGTCTACGGCTTTACTGTCAATGCTATCCATGGATATGACATGGTAATCCTCCATAGCAAAATGGCTGCCAAGATCATCAAAAGCTTCACCTGCATCAATATCATGAGATGGATATATATATATATTTCCATTGAAGTAATGGGCAGATGGGTCCGCGGTATAAATATGAGTTACCAAAGGGGCAGACAGCGCTTTTTTATTTAATGCATCAAAATCTATGTGGTCAATATTATCCTCAGGCATGGTTGTTAGTTGTTTCGTCTTTGTTTTAATTCCAATTCTATTTGTGTTTCCATGTCTTTGTTAATTTCATAGAAAAACAACAAGCCTACAACTAACAAAAATGGAATGGCAGGAAAAATACTCACCAATAATTTTGTACCAAGAATGGCTTCGGATGCTTGGCCGGAGACACTTTTGGCGTCGTAGCCATAGTAATCCAAAATTTTAGTTACCAAAGAACTCCCAATTGTGAGACCCAGTTTTAAACCGACCATCATGGCCGAAAATATGATCGCAGTTGCTCTGCGGTTATTTTTCCATTCGGAATAATCCGCCACATCAGCAATCATGGCCCATAACAACGGAATGGTGATTCCATAGAAAAACCCATGTAATATTTGAGATCCAAATATCAGCTCAATAGAGGTCGGTTTAAAAAAGTTAAACAGTATGATAAACAATGTCGAAATGAATAAAAACAAACCGAAAACATTTCGTTTTCCATATTTATCAGCCAAGTTTTTAGACAAGCCAATCCCGAATATCATAAATATAATACCCCCAGCATTGAACAAACCAAAGCCAGCAGAGACTGGGTCGTTGCCAAAAAAGTTAATTCCAATGCTAGATAAAAATTCTAACATAGGATTGATGAAGCTTGTCAATCTTGAAGCATCTATAAAGTTTTCAAAATAATAAACATAACTACCCCCTTTCATAGCCAAAGACACAAAAGTAAGTGTGGTTATAAGCAGCATGATAATCCAAGGTTTATTTTTCACCAAGTCTACTAAATCTTCCCAAACCGTAGACTTTTGTTCCTCAGTTGGAACCACGCGCTCTCTAGTAGTTAAAAAAGTAACCAATAACAAAATAGTCCCTATGATAGCCAACCAAGTCATTACGATTTCAATTCCGACTGCTTTGTCGCCTTCACCTGCATATATAATAATTGGCAACATAAAAACTTGTACAAAAAATTGGGCAAACATCACCGCTACAAAACGGTATGACGAGATGCTGTTGCGTTCTTTCATACTACCTGTGATTACCCCACTGAGTGCAGAATATGGCAAGTTACTTGCTGCATAAAGTAAAAGCAGTAAAGTGTAGGTAATAACTGCGTAAATCACCTTTCCTCTGTAACTAAAATCTGGGGTACTAAAGGCAAGAACTGAAATTATTCCCAATGGAACAGCCGTCCAAAGTATCCAAGGACGAAATTTTCCCCATTTAGAACTTGTACGGTCAGCGATGGCACCAACAATTGGATTGAATCCAATCGCTGCGACGAATCCAACTGTAAACATAATGGCCGTTGCATCATTGGCATCTAATTTGTAGATGTCTGTATAAAAATATGCCAAGTAGGTCATCAGGGTTTGAAATACCAAATTGGCGGCCAAGTCCCCTAGACTGTAACCGATTTTTTCAATAATAGATAATTTTTCGGAAGTTGATTTCATAGCAAAATTTTTAATGGTTTATAGCTCAGTGTTAACGCCTAAGAGACGCGTGTAGGCTACTTTTGGCTGGTAGTCTCTATCAAATAAAAGCGGATAGTTTGTGCGCCCTTTTATAGGCCAATCGTTGAGCCAAGAATGTTTGTCCATTACGCCCCAAAAGGTAACTCTATTTATTTTATCACTGTGTTTGACAAAAAGATTAAAAATATCTTGGTAACGCTTTGCTAATTTTTCTTGAACGGCATCTGGCAATCCATTCGGGTATGGATTCATTTTTGGATCGCCTTCAAACTTTGAAAAATTTTGAGTCACTTCAGCACCAACCATTTCCCAAGGATTGGGAAGCACAGAAATGTCAAGTTCTGTAAAAGAGACATAAACTCCTTCAGCATGAATATCCAAAATAATTTGTTCTATTTCTTGTAAGCTTGGTGATTTTAAATCCCAATGGGCTTGTACCCCAACTCCATTAATCTTTGTGCCATTAGCTTTAAATTTTTTAACCATTTCAAGAACGGCAGCTCTCTTTTTAGGTTTGTAAAGATTGTAATCATTGTATATTAAATCGGCATCTGGATCTGCTTTCTCTGTTTTTCTAAAAATCTCTTCAATGTAATTTTCACCCAAGTTTTTATAAAAAACTGACGCTCTCAAACTACCATTCTCTTCAAAAGCCTCATTGACCACATCCCAAGCATCAATTTTTCCTTTATAGCGAGACACCAGTCTAGTGATATGGTTATCAACATGTTTTCTTGCTTCAGCACTTTTGTCGATGTTTTGCATAAAATCTGCGAGCTGAGCATGCCAAACCAAAGCATGTCCCACAATGTACATGTTATTTTTAAGGCCCATTTCAACATACTTATCTGCTGCTTTAAAATTGAACTTGTTAGGCTTGGGTTGAATAAACATCCATTTTAAAGAGTTCTCAGGTGTGATTGTATTGAATTCACTATTTACAATTGTAGCGGATTTTGGATCCAAACCTAAAATAGTATTTTCGTTAATGGCCGCCCCTAAATAAAATAAATCTTTAAAATGCGCCCCTAATGACAACTTATTGGAAGGTTCAGAAACAAGTTTATTGGCACAACCGATTAAACAAATTAGACCACAGATAAATGTTATAAAGATTGGTTTGTTTAAATTTTTCATCGTTTTCATTTTTTTGAATATTCTTAATATCAGTGTTTCAAAAATTTAAGCGTTTGGAAACTGTTGGTGTATTGGTTGCGAATTTTCAACAAGTAAATCCCTGTACTCAGACTTGAAACGTCCAAGGTTAACGTTTTATTTAGTGTATGTTCTTTATTGGGGAGTTGGTAATATTTTCCCAACAAGTCCATGACCTCAATCTGGTCATTAGCAGTGTATTTTGAAATCGTTATTTGGTTTTTTGCAGGGTTGGGGTAAAGAAAAACGTGGCCATCCTGAGTATGATTATCCCAAACTCCAGCGGTTGCGTTTATAAACTCGTAGGCACCAATGTCAACGATATCATTACCGTTAATGTTAGAAAAATCAACCTCAGCAGACCCTTGCGGTACCAAAGTAAAATCATCTATGTAAAAATCGCTAACAACTCCATCTCCAACATTCGGCCCTTTGACATATGCAAACATAGGGTCATTCGATGGATATGTGAAATCCCCGGTCAAAAGTGTCCAACCCTGATCATTTACAGCAGTACTGGTTGTTACAGAAGTGTAAGTGTTCAATGTAGTGTTTTTGATGGTTATTTGAGCATTACCAGAACCCCCGCTGGCTAATTTCACCCAAACATAAAACGTATAGGTTTCCCCAACATCCAGAAGATTGTCCAATACCAATTTAGGACTGTGCCAATTGGCGGTTCGATTGGTGACTGAAAGGCAGTACTCCCCTGATTTTGAGGTTTCCGTAGTAGATGTCAAAGTGGGAGATCCAAATTGAGACCAGCCACCAAATGAATTTTCAAAACTTGAATAGGAAATAGCATTAGCCAGTGCGGGTCTTGGATTACTCAGAAAATCATATGATGGAGAGTAATTCGAATCTCCAGCATTGATGGCTGGAGAATTTTCTGTGAGCTCAAAATTAGCTTGGCTGATGTCGATAGCACCGTTGACAGAACTAGGAACTTGAGTAAATAACGGGTCTACATCAATCATATTACAACAGGATATAAAATTGTAAGGAACGCCATTATCATCGGATGGTAATTTTCCGTTTAAAAAAATATTATTTAAAGTAGGTCTGGAACCTGAAATATTAGGAAGTTCTATGGCTGAAAATAAATTATCTCGAGTTACTACAATATTATTAGCAACAGTCACATTTTGAACTCTATTGGCTTTGATACCTCCTACTTTTTGACCTCTGTGAGCTGGGTTTCCATTAGCCACAGAAATATCTTGAATGATCTCATGAACCCCATTGTAATACAAGGTATTGTTCTGAATAATGGCAGAGGCTCCTAAAGAATTGTCAAAATTGATTCCATTTTTACCATTATTTACACAAACATTGTTTTCAAATAAAAAAGTTCCATAATAATTATCATCACTGCGAGTGACGTACAACCCTTGGCCATCTAAAATGTTATTGTAAGTTGCTGTCCCATAATTTGGATTGGTGTTCCCTGAATTGTCAGGCAATTGGGTGACATAAAAAGGAATTCTGTTCCAGTTGTTATAAACTAAATTCCCACGTATGACCATTTTAACATCTGTTCCATTGTCAGCTTCTGAGGAAGCAATAGTTTCAGCAAAAACAACCGCAGATGAAGCCGAAGATGTCCACCAAGTGGTATTGTAAACTTCGTTGTATTCAATAGTAATATGATCAGAGTCATTGAAGCGAATCCCAGAGCCCGCTGTGTCATGAACAATATTGTTGCGAATAATAATGTGATGGTGTGCGCCATAACCACCCCAAATGCCCTTTCCAGAAAAATAAGTATGGTTATAATTGATGTCATCATTAGGATCAGAAGCCGCTAAAACCTTATATTCTCTGTTTGCATATGCTTCGGCATAAGTAATGGATGCACCAGGTCCGACCACTTCAAAACCTTCTATGATAATGTAATTCATATTATTTGAAATAACAATTCCACCTCTACCATCAAATTGAATCAAAGGGGAATGACCAGGATAATTTTTTAAAGTGATATAAGCACCCTCTGAACCAGATTTGTTAATGGTTACCACATGATTATTGTTCATATTGGTGTTTGTAGCAGTATCCACCGTTCCATAACCATTATTTTGATAAGTTCCATTCATTACAAATATTGTACCTCCTGGATTGACAAATGAGATGGCTCTATTTATTGTCTGAAAGGGAGTCGTTTCTGAGCCATTGTTGATATCAGATCCATTGTTCGCGGACACATAATAATTTTGTGAAAAAACAAGTCCAGAAAACATTAAAAAAAATAATATTTTGATGTTTTTTGACAATATTACGTTTTGAAAATAATTAAATCTAAAAGTCATTTTTTGGATAATTATTTAAATTTAAACTTAAAAGTTTGATTTGCTTAGAATATTTGAGTAAAAGCCTATCAAATATGAGGCGATTAATCTCTAAATATCAAATCCCAAATTTAAACCATTATCATTTCTCTTTCAAGGGGTCTTTGTTCACGAAATCCCGCATCACTTTCAATTTCTTGCTGTATTTATCAACCAATGCTGCATTTTCAGCACGTTTTGAAATGTCTGTATTTTGCTTCAAATCGACGTTTAGATCATAAAGCATATTACCTAAATATTGTTCTCCTTGAAAAAATTCTGTGTAAGAATAATTTTTATCCACCACGGCCTCGCCTTGCTTATAACGGGTGTAAATTTCATCTTTCAAATTAACCGATGGATTTTCCATTACAGTTGTTAAACTTTCTCCGTGAATATATTCAGGTGGAGTAATTCCTGTTAATTCGCAAAGGGTTGGATATACATCCACTAATTCTGTAAAAGAATCTGTTGTTTGGTTTTTAGCAAAACCTGGAGAGGAAATAATAAAAGGTATCTTTATGGCTTCATAAAAGGTACTGTGTTTACACCAGAAACCATGCTCCCCTAAAAAGAACCCATGATCGCTCCACAAAATAATGGTGGTATTATCGCGCAATCCCATTGCATCTAAACCATCAATTAAATCTCCAATCAAGGCATCCATATAACTCACGCTGGCATAATAGCCGTGGACGAGATTTCTGGACATTTCATCACTTAATAAGCCTTTGCTAGGAATATCTAAATACATGTTTCTCAACTCCGCATTGTCATGCTGGGCATGCATGGCAATATAGGGTGAATTCTCTGGTTGATAAGCATTGTCCGCCAAAGGAACTTCATTGTGATCATATAGATCCCAATATTTTTTAGGCTGAATAAAAGGCAGATGTGGAGATACATATCCAACCGCCATAAAAAAGGGCTTGTCTTCTGCTTTTAATGCTTTCATTTTATCCAAGGCTCTTTGGGTTACTTTACCATCATTATAGGCGTAATCGTCCACCTCTGGATACTCAAATGCTGGTCCCTTACGGCCATGTTCTCCAGATTCTCCATTGCGCTTGCGCTCCTGGGCTTTAGGATCTTGGTAATCTGCTTGATGGGCACCCCCATCATTATCAGACCAATATTCACCCGTATCGTTTGGATAGTGATATATTTTACCATAGGATATCGTTTCGTAACCATTTTCCATAAAAAGTTGATTCAAACTGATAGCATTGGGCGTATCTTTGGAAGCTCTGGAAGTGTAATCATTAAATCGTTTCTGACTAGGACGTATGCCTGTCATAATACTGGCCCGACTCGCGCCACAAACTGCAATATTTGTGAAAGCATTATTGAATTGAATACCTTCAGAAGCCAATTTGTCAATATTCGGGGTAATCATTTGAGACTCGCCATAGGAATTGATTTTTGGTCTAAAATCATCCACAGAAATAAAAAGAATATTATGGTTTTTTGTACCCGTCTGTGCGTTTATGAAATGAGATGAAAGTAGCAGGCCAAAAATGAGTAGAATGTGTTTTATTAATTTTTTCATAATACGAATGGATTTAGTTTTTAAATGTAATGTTGGAAGCTTTATAGCCAATGCGGATGGCGCGTGTGCTTATTTTTTCTTGCGGTAGTAACAAAAGAGGCTTTGAGTAAAGTTGCCAGTAATCCGTTCCAATGGCATCTGATAGCTGGTAAGCAATAGAAGCGCCTTCTGTTGCACAGCTAAGGACAATGGTATTGTTCTGTTGCTGAATCTTTACGTCCGCCGTAACTGGTTGTATCATATCAGGCCAAAATTCGCGAATGATTTCACTCTCTGGTATAAAGCCACGGTCTTTTATTGATGCTTGCCACTGACTGAGCTGACTCCTCAATAACTTTAACTTTTCAGCATGGGCAGGGTCATTTGCTAAGTTATGGACCTCATAAGGGTCATTTTTTAGATCATAAAGTTCTTCCTGCGGCTTCGTTTTCATGAAAATATAGGCTGCATCACCCTCAAGCTTTCCCTCGGCATCCAATTCAATCAAATGCTTGTTCATCGGAATTTGTTCTCTGTATCTATTCCTGTAAATCAATGGCAGCTCCGGCATGAAATTCTTGATGTAAACATAACGTCCATCCAAAACAGAACGCTGCATATCTGTAGATTCATCAAAGCGATCGGCTGAACCATAAATATAATCTCTTTGCGCTTCTTCAAAGGGGCCTGCAAAAGCCTTTCCGTCCATATAATCAGGGGGGTTAATTCCTATTAATGACATTACTGTTGGTCCCAAATCCATTAGTGAAACCATGCGCGATTCGGTTTCACCTGCACGATAACCATCAGGGTAGCGGATGATCAACGGCACGTGAAGACCACTGTTTCCAACGGCTCTTTTTTGTCGCAAAAGATTACCGCCATGATCGCTCCAGAAGAGAATAACTGAATTCTCCATAACACCATCAGCTTCTAGCTGATCTATCAAAACACCCACCTCTTTGTCCAAGGCTTCAATGTTTGAATATTTACGTGCAATCCCTTCTCGTACAAT
>CESO01129017.1_pt1 | contig 11444 bp, 12 predicted proteins | sample 356341 | NCBI WGS metagenome assembly CESO01 (sample SAMEA2621812, study PRJEB7988) | marine metagenome | biome: marine biome (ENVO:00000447); feature: deep chlorophyll maximum layer (ENVO:xxxxxxxx); material: "saline water (ENVO:00002010), including plankton (ENVO:xxxxxxxx)" | depth 35 m
GTGCAAAGTAGTTCATTCGTCCACCATGATGTGCTCTTTACCCAAGTCTAGCAACTTCTAGTTAGGGCCTAAAATCATTGCCAAAGCTTATCAAGCATTAATTAGTCTTAGTGTCATCTGTGAAGAGTTTAGGCAAAAATGGGGCTGACTCGCTTGAAGTTAAAACAGCAATGCATGTTTTGCACATTAGCTAGCTCTGTTGCTGTAATTATGCTTTCTGAAACGTTTCGGGCTAAATGTTGTTCAGTGGTGGGCTAGGTAACTTTAAATGGGAAGTGCTCTTCTCCATACGCTTCAACCCAAATCACCAACTTTTCAAGTTCATCACCTTCGGGTGTGCCCGGTTCAGACACATCAAACAGGAATTCAATTCTCTTAATAACGGCTTTATATTCGCTTTCTAAGAATTCTAGTCCTAGTTCATCCCATGATACCGTTGCAAGCTCATCAGCATGGGCAGTATCGGGTGTGATACCATCAAGTAGTTCTTTTTCTGCCAACCTTTTCTTGCTCATAAGTCGTTTCTCGATTAAAAAATGACATTAGATAGTTTATAGCAAAATGGGCTACTAGCTGGAAGGTGGAAAATCAATCTCGGCTTAAGAAATCTAGACCAGATTAAATCTGACAGACATTGAGTCAAAAGTGGGGAACTGTCAGATCAAGTCTGAATTAGTACACCTTAAAAGTGCCTATGTACTCGCTTTATGATTTGGAACTCGATAGCTCCCCCACCCCATCTCTATCCAACAAATGTTGCCTTCGATAACGCGTTCGAAGGCTCGCTGACCAAGTAACTTCGCTAGCTTATCGCCCGTTAGATTGCTAAGCAGAGCTGTCGGCTTTTGATTCGCGTATCTATTGTCAATGAGGGTATTGAGCACTAAAAACTCGCCATCAGTTTGTCGTTGTACTCCAAGCTCATCGATGACTAGCACATCCACTTCAGACAGTGATTGAATGATGGACCATTCCGTTTCTGAGGCCGCTTTATGATATGAGGCTCTAACTCGAAGCATCAGGTTGTTAAAAGTGATCATTTGACTCGATAAGCCTTGTTCCGAGAGTAAATTCATAGCCGAGACCGCTAAATGATTTTTCCCTGTTCCAGTGTTGCCTGCCATGACAAGGTTTCGGTACTTCCCTACTTTGACTTCCCCTACCCAGCCCTTCGCTAAATTCACGGCTTGCTTATGGCCATCATGACGCTGTTGATAATTATCAAAGGTGCACTGTCGATGCTTTTCACCAACTCCCACAAGACTTCCACGTTGGGTTTGCGGGCCAAGATTTACGAGTACTGCCTCTTTCTTGATGCGATCCATTTCTTCAGGCGTTTTAGGAACTACGTGTTTAGGGATATGTTTCATCAAACGTTGCAATGTCACGGTCGAATTATTCATCGTCTAGGTATCCTTTTGGCAAGCCAAATCCACTTTCCTCAATGAGTTGCTGTAGATCGCCTGCATGTTGTTTACTTGTCCTTTGTCCTCTGCCTTGATGGTAAGAATGTGCCGTACGCATACCTATCTTCCACCCACTGACCCAATCCTGATATTTTATTCCCTTGGCTCTCATGGCCTCCGCCCATTGCTGCGTCGCACTCATCATATCGAACTCATAGCCTTGTGCTTGAAACCAGTCGACCATATTACTCGACACCTCAAAGTCGTCAGGTAACGAAGTGAGTGCTGCTCTCTCTGAAGTAGTCTTTGGTATTCTCTGTGTAATCTCTGTAATAGTTTGGCGGGATGCGACATCAGGCTTTTCCACCTCTGCACATTCTAGGTTGTCGCTTTCCGCCATACTGGTTTGCTCTAATGCGCCAACCAAGTTTGCTTCATTGATGCGATAAAATACTTTGCAAGGAACACCCTGTTTTTTCTCTTCTAATATATTGAGCTGACGGAGCTTTTTCCGAGCAGTATCAATCTCCCTTCGACTCATGCCCGTTTCTTCCGTCCACTCTTTTTGCGTCTTGTAAAACCACTTATCGGCATGCTTAGTCCGCTTTGACCAATACAAGGCCTGGCTGAGCAATAGCGCCCCTGTCACGCCAACACCGAGTTCAATGAAAGCGCGATGAAAGGCAATGGGTCTGTCTAAAAATTCAATCATAGTTGTTGCCAATGTAAAAACGCCCAGATTTCTCTAGGCGCGATGAGGATTAATGATAAGTTCGAGGTAGCTCAGTCTGATTAAAGTAGAACTGAAGTTTTTGCATGACCTCATCCGGTTCATACTTGAGTTTTTTACTTCGGCAAAAAATGAGAATCTGCATCATCGAGTTCACCAGCTGGCGAACATACAAACAGTCCGTTGAGCGATTCATTCGAAGTAAGTGATACCCAACTCTCTTGGTGCAAGGCTCACGAAGGTCAAACAGCTCATCTAACGTAAGGCTAAAGAACCCTTCTTGATGAATAATCGATAGGCACACGCTGGCGCAGTGCACAGTTAACACATCCACTTTCATAATCATGCTTGACCTCCTTTGTGCTCGTCTTGAGCTTTTGACAACAACTTTTCAAACGCGCTGCCATCTTGTCGAGTTAGATTCGGCACAAAACGGCTGTAGATTTCAAAGAGCATCTTGGTCGTAGTGTGGCCCATCTGCTTGGCAATCCACTCAGGCGCCTCCCCTGCAGCTAGCCATAACGTCGCTGCCGTATGACGCGTTTCGTAGGGACGACGATAATCCATCCCAATCGCCTCTAATGTGGGCTTCCAAATACGCTCCCGTAGATTCGTCTTATCGACTGGGTTTCCTTGAGCATTGGTAAAAACGTACTCGCCAAGACCAGTCACCTCATATTGCTCGCGTAAAGCTTTAAGCACCATACTCGACATATCAATGTCCCTTGCCGAGCCAATAGTTTTCACCGTTTGAGTTCGGCGATGTACATACGTTTCTCGGATACAGATTTTCTCTATGTCAAAATCAACGTATTTCCATTTAAGCCCGTCGATTTCAGACGTTCGCATTCCCGTAAAGAATCGGACGATAAAATAGTTTCGATATTCTTCACGTACTGCACCAATAAATGTCATCACCTCTTGTAAGCTAAATGGATGAACATCCCGCTTTTCAATACGAAGTTGCTTGATGTTTTCGAAGCTTGAACGAAACCCATATCGGTCGGCAGCTTCATTTAAAATCATGCGTAACGGCGTCATAACGTGGTTAACGAAGTCTGCTGATAACTGTTTACCATCTTTGGGCTGCATCAATCGTGCACGGTATTTCAAGATGTCGGGGCGAGTGATTTTGTCCACTTCGACTTCGCCAAATTCAGGTATCAGGTAGTTGTGAAGATATATCTTCATACTGTCTTTGTAGCTGTCTTTCCAACGCACTTCGTTTTCGTGATACCACTCAACAGCGAACTCGGAGAAAGGTATGGTACTGATACCTTGTATTTCTTGGCTCGCTGACTTGTAACTCCCCAACATGGCCTCTTTCTTCTGCTGGGCAGCAATATCATCTTTAACGAATTTTTTAGCGCGGGGTGAGTCAGGAAAGTACTCACTGTAAACAAAGCATCCTAAGCGAATATCGGCATCGATTTGTTTGAGTAGGCGATTAAGTTTGCGTTCATTCACTTGCGAATCCGCTAACAGCGTCTGCTCTCGACAACGAATGCCTTTGTAGCGGAAGTCCAAAAATAATCTTCCGGCTCTGCTTCTTACACTAGCCATGACAAATTCTCCCCGAAGCCATTGGGATATAGTGCATGTTTCTCGTAGCAGATTGATACAAATCCGCTTCTATAGCTTCCCAAATGTAAAGAATTTTTCTACCATTGAAGGGTCGAACGTAGTGCTTACCTTCGATGAATATAGAGTCTCGCAATGACGAATTAATGTAGTTGGCGCTAAATTTGATACGCTCTGCGAGTTCTCTAGCCGTTAAGAGGGTTTGGTCCATGCGACCTCCCTTTTGTCCCCTGACAAGATACATTATTCACTTTAGCTCATTAATGTCCCCTGTCAAGATACAATTGGTGCATAATTTTGGCTATCCGCTATAAGCTTAAAGAACTCATTGAATTAAGAGAAAAAATTGAAGACAAAAAAATCTCTCAGGCAGCAATTGCTAGAGAGATTGGCGTTCAAAGGTCTGCGATAAATAAGCTGGTGACAAGTAAGGACTATGTAACAACGACAACTACGTTGAATGCTTTGTGTGCATATTTTGACTGTAAAATTGAAGATCTAGTCGAGTATGTGCCTGATTAGAGTATGACCTATTCTGAAAAACTACTCATCAGAGCATCGTCCTACCAGAATTTACATACATTATGCCAAATACAAAAATTCTAGAGAATCGCTCGGTGATCACAATCCAAAAGCTTGGCTCTGTGAAACGTTTTTGGACAATTATCATTCTCGGAAAATTGTATATTAGCAATACATGAATAACTCTATGTATGGGAAAGCACTCCCGCACTCATTATTACGGTTGATTTAAAACACCGAGCCCCCATATTCTTAAAATCCACCCACAACGCTACCTTAGCTATGCAAATCAAACGAGACTTTGACTACTACCACAACCTTCACAACGTCATTACCCACGCCCTGCTTCATTTGCTGTGTCAGGTATCCGCATCTTCCCGTTTTGTTCCAGTAACATCACGCAATGACATACTGATAAAGTACCTTAAGCCAAAGCTCAACGATAAGTCGTTATCGAATATCAAAAAAGACATCAAACTGATGCTCAGCGTAGCAAGAAAAAAAGGTGGGAACCTAGAAATGAAACTGCATCAACTTAATTCACAGTCGAAGCATACAACACTCGTCGGTGCTGAAAAGCTTTATAACCTACTCGTACACCTTTATGACGTAGAGGGTATCGAATCAAGACTGTTTGAGGAGGGTAGTGAAGCGGAGCCTGGGGTACTTTATATGCTAGAGGAACAAGTCGAACACGGTTTTGACCAAGAACACAATCAAGTCGCCCCGTTATCGATGCTTATCCAACTAGAGCGCGCACCAGAACTTATCGATGCGATTAATGCTCACGGCCTATTTATTGCTGAAATGAAAGAGTGGAACGCCGAGATACATCAAGCTCACATCTTTGTACACCCAGCAAAAAAAGCTGGCTAGCGCTCATTTAAACCTCCAATCATTCATCCCACATGAGCTTGCTTCACCAGCTAGCTAGAAGTTGGGCAATTACCATTTTCGGAAAATCAAACATTAGCGCGACATGAATAAGTAGAAGTATGGGCAACGTCTTCCTAAGTCAGTATTTACTATAAAAAACAGCTTGATATTCGTTCTTTTGTCAATGCTTTGCGTACATTTGTCACCGTAGCGTGCATATGAAATGCCCTAGCTAATTAGGATTTAGATCACGTTCAGCTCTCGACTAACGCATTTTAGATAAAAACTTATGACATAACTCAAGTATGGTATGAGATACTTCAAGATCATGACCCCGACAATCGTAACCTAGTTAATACCCGCTAGAAATGACTCTTAACCATATGATCAGTTTAAGCTCCGACCAGAAAAAGTGGTTAGGCGAGTTGGAAACTAACAATCAAGTAAAAGACCTTGGAATTTATGTTAGGTCACTAAAACATCTTAATAAATTTGCATCTACCAAGCCTCAACATCAGTTAAATCAGCAGTTTGTTGATGATTTTTTATCCGTTTATTTGCATTACCTGGTCAGCTCAAAGACGTTGAGGCCGACCACAGCTAAGGCTTACTACAATTTATGTTTTAGGTTTATGACTTGGTTGAATCAAGATACAGAACTGAAAAAGGCCGATATCCGTCATACTTTTTCAAACGTAGGAGATAAAAACTTTTTTAAGGATTTGAGCTTAAATACCTTGCTTTGTGAAATAAACACGCTGAATAAATGCTCTGTCGAGTTTAAGTTGATTTTTCTAATCACTTTGAGAGAGAAACAGCTAGAAGTTGAAGATATTATTGCACTTAAAGTAGAAGAACTATCTCTAATATATAACAATAAGTTAAGAAAAATATTAGAAAAATACGTTACGTCTAACAGGCGATCATCAAGATTAGAGAAAGTAAGGAATGAAACACCAAATAATATGGTTTTTTATAGTCAACGTGGGGAATTATACTCGTTAGATTCTTTTCGAAGTCGATTATCAGATCTAAATAGAATTTTAAATAATAACAAGATTCATATCTCTTCAAAGAAACTTAGAGAGTTTTCTATAAATGATGAAGAATTATATGAGTTGATTGGTGGAATGATTAATGAATAAAAAATCGCAATTAAAGGCATTGGTTGATAAATATCAAAATGATATTGATTATTATCGCTCTGCCAAATATAACGAAACGCAACTAAGAACTGATTTTTTAGACCAGCTATTCTCAATACTAAGTTGGGACATAACTAACGCAGCAGGAAAACCGACAAACGAACGTGAAGTGTTAGTTGAAGAGGGTTTAAAGGCTAGAGCTGGCGATAACACTAAAAAGCCTGATTATACCTTTAGACTATTTTCTGAACGTAAGTTCTTTCTTGAAGCCAAAAAGCCTAGTGTCGATGTATCAACTGCTATCGATCCTGCTCTACAAGTTAGACGTTATGGTTTCACCGCTAAGTTGAAAATTTCTGTCTTATCAAACTTCGAATATACAGCAATCTATGATTGCTCTAACCAAGTAAAAGAAACAGATTCAGTATCAAATTCTAGGATCAAACTGTATCACTTCACTGAACTGGTCGATAAGTTTGATGAGATTAACATTCTGATTGGGCGTGAAAGTGTTTACACTGGTCAGTTCGAAAACGAATGGTCAGAAATTGAAAATAAGATACTAAAGTTTAGTGTTGATGATCTATTTCTTAAACAAATAAACGACTGGCGTTTGCGTCTTGCAAATGAGTTTTTGCAACTAAAAAATGAACTTTCAGAAGAAAAGTTGAACGACCTTGCTCAGAATTACATTAATAGCATTGTTTTTCTTCGTGTCTGTGAAGATAGGGATTTAGAAGAGTACGAAACTCTTTATCACTTCGCACAGGAAAAAGATTTTAAATCTTTAGTCAAAAAATTAAAAACATCAGATAAGAAGTATAATTCGGGATTATTCGCATTAGAATACATTGATGAACTAATCAATAACACAAACTCTTGTATTTGGAGTATTATCGAACAATTATACTTCCCTCAAAGTACCTATTCTTTCTCTGTTTTCTCTTCCGATATTTTAGGTAACATTTATGAAATATTCTTAAGTGAGAAAGTTCGTGTTGATGAACTTGGAAACGTTCAGATTCAACCGAAAGAAGAACATATTGATCGAGATGTTGTTACAACTCCAACCCATATAGTAAAAGAAATCATTAGAAATACAGTAGTTGAATACTGTAAAGATAAGTCAGATATTGAGATTTTGAACTCTAAGTTTGCTGACATAGCTTGTGGTTCAGGTGCATTCATCATTGAAGTATTCCAATCTCTTCAAGATATTCTTGTCGATTATTATTTACAACATGATATGTCTAAGCTTCAACAACTTTCAGAGCATACATACAAACTCAAGCTTGAGGTAAAAAAGGAAATTCTTTGCAAATGTATCTTTGGTATTGATAAAGATTACAACGCTACAAAAGCTTGTGCTTTTGGTCTACTTTTGAAGCTTCTTGAAGGTGAAACAAAAGAAACCATTGGAAAAAACACGCCTATTCTTCCTGCAATCGAAACAAATATATTGTTCGGTAATAGTTTGATCGATAGTGGCGATAAAGTTAAACAAGACGACATTTGTTCGATAAATCCATTTGAATTATCGAATTATCAATTTGATGTAATCGTTGGTAATCCACCTTATATGGCAACTGAACATATGAAGCAGTTGACATCTAAAGAGCTAGAAATTTACAAGAAGAAATATAAATCTGCCTTTAAACAATTCGATAAATACTTTCTATTTGTTGAACGCTCAATGCAAGTTCTTAAAAATGGCGGCTACTTAGGTTATATCCTACCTTCTAAGTTCATAAAGGTCGGTGCAGGTAGAAATCTACGTAAGCTATTAGCAGACAACAAATATCTATCAAAATTCGTTTCTTTTGGTTCACATCAAGTATTTAAGAACAAAACAACTTACACTTGTTTATTGTTTTTAAACAAAGCAGATCACGATGAATTTTCTTTCTATGAGGTAAAAGACTTTAAAAAATGGTTGACTCGTGAAAACAAATCACTTCTATCGAGTTCATATCAAACAAGTTCACTTGATTCTGATACTTGGGTTTTAGAAAAGAAAACAAATGACATTTTGAATAGAATGTTCTCAAAATCTGAGCAACTAGGCGAGATCGTAGGAAAGAGCAACGTAGCCAATGGCATTCAAACAAGTGCTAATAAATACTATATTCATAAAGAAATAAAATCTGAAAATGGATATGTATATTTCGAGCATGATGGTATTGAATACCATATTGAAAAAGAATTAACTCGTCCTTACTTTGAAACTAGTCGTTCAGGCGATGATAGTTTTTATAGTTATAAAGATGTTGAGCCTAATTCATTTGTTGTTTATCCATATAAAAAAGTAGACGATAGAATTCAGTTTATTGAATACGATGTTCTTAAACGTCACTACCCGAAATTGTTTGAGTTTCTACAGGTTGTTAAAGTTCACCTGAATGATAAGAAACGTTCAATTAAACCCGATCCTACAGGACCCGATGAATGGTATAGATACGGACGCAGCCAAGCTTTAGAGAACTGCGATGTTGACCAAAAACTGATTGTTGGAGTTCTATCCAATGGTTATAAATACAGCATTGATAATCATAGAACTTTCGTATCTTCTGGCGGAACTGCGGGTTATAGCATTGTCAACGTCCCTAATGACGTTAAATACTCTATCTATTATATCCAAGCAATTCTAACATCAAAGTATCTTGAATGGTTCGCTTCTATTTATGGTGAGATTTTCAGGGGGGGATTTGTCGCTCGTGGGACAAAGGTTCAAACGAGAATGCCTATTCCTACTATTGATTTTGATAAACCAAAACAGAAAGCAACACACGATAAGATTTGTTTACAACAGCAGTCTTTGAATAGGCTATATGGCCAAGTTCAAAAAGCAGGTGATAGAGAAAAAATCATTCTCGAAAGGCAATTTGAACAAGAAAAATCCAAAATGGACGATTTGATTAAAAATCTCTTTGACTTGGGGGATTTCGATTCAGAAATTCCAACTGTGAAAGAGCTTTACAAAAGCCTGTAAGCATCTAAGATAGAATCAATGCAGCGTATTAGCTGCATTGATTCCTTCTCTATACTTTTACTTGCGTAACCTTCTGTCTCTGAGCTTTTTCCATATATCTACAAGCTTTTCATTCTCTTCTTGAGTAAAACCAAGCTTACCTAAGATTAACGAACCTTGCTGACGAATAACTTTTTCTATCTGACCTTCTTTGATCAACTGATTAAGTTCGTCAGCATTATGTTCAAGCCCTTCAACAACAGGTATATATAATTTTTCTATCTCTGATGGAACAAGTTCTAGAACACCGCCACCGTAAAACCGCCCTTCTAATTCAGCAGTTATTGCGGTTAGAGGATTCAAAAAACTACAAACTAGGTTTTCTGGGTTAGTGACAGTAGAGGTAATTCTATAAGCGGTATCAGTTGTGTACGCCCCAACTTTGTTATGAATTAAACGTGGTGCATCGTGACAACGTTTTAGCATACCTATTTCTGTGCTATACACCGAAGGAACTTTAAACCAAGGCTTGCGTATACGGCACTTATAGCGTTTGTGATACTCTTCTGCTTCGCCTAATGCTATGTAGCTTTTAACTCTTACAGATAGGTCTTCATACTCTTCATCTATGTATAAGAAGTTGGTCGGTAAACCTTGATTTTGATTTTCAATATGTTGCTGTTCATCATAGATAATGCCTGGGCAATGTTGGCTTCTACCGAACATAGGATGAGAAAACTTATCTAGTTCATAAGTTGTAACTGTCTCATTATCCACAAGAAAATATTTATTAGCACCAGTTACTATACCAACATCAACTTTGGCTATATCTTTAAACTTACGAACATCAGTGTGAGCGATTACTTTTTTTATTAGTTTAAGCTCGTTAATATCAAGAGTCGCTTTTGTCCACTTTCCTTCAACTGTTTCACCGTTGATTCCAACCGTATTGTCAAAAAGGACATCTGGATCGTCTTGAAGGAATTCAAAACCACTAACACTTACGATACCAACGCCTTGTGACGGTTCATCAGAATCTTTCTTTTTCTCTGCAAGGATAATCACCGCACCTTGTAACGTGTCTTCAAACCAAATTTCTTTAGGGTCGATGATCACAATCTTAGAGCAAATATGACCTAAATAGCTTCTCAATGACTGAGCGTGCATTACGTGACTAATCTCAGAAGGTATGACCATACCCATTCTTCCACCCTTTTTAAGAAGTGCTAATGAAGATAATAGGAATGGAACCCAAGCATTAGTGTGTTTGGTAAATTTAAGATCAAGTTGCTCGAAGACCAATTGAGCTTGTTCTTGAAAATTTTTCTCAAGGAACTGGTAACGGATAAACGGAGGATTACCTAACACACCATCAAATATCGGTTGTTGCTTCTTGAGCAGTTCATTCGCCCAAACAAGAAAATCACCTTCTGTAACAGTGGCATTCTCAAGGTTGTTCAATTTACAGCGTTCAAGAGCCTTAGAAGCCTCTGTATCGAACAATTCAAAGCAAGATAACTCGATACTAGCATCACAGTAATTATTAGCTACAGCTTGAATAAACACACCATCACCACAACTTGGTTCAAGTATGGTTCTAGGATTCTTGCTTAACACCCACTTTGATACATAATCAGCTAGATTTTGTGGTGTGTAATAGCCACCTCTCAATTTTTGTGAGGTTTGATCTGCTTTAAACTTCATCGTCTACCTTCGAAAAGCTTTGAATTAGCTCAGATTTTTTTTCTTTAATGTGTCTTTGTGCTTTGTCTACGAACCAGTCTTTCAATGTTTGCTGTTCCATCGCAAGTATGGAATAAAGAGCTTTCTTTAGTTCAGGTTCAACTTCGAGGACTATACGCCCTGATTCACCTTTTGCCATGCCAGTACCAGTGTAACCTATGTTATGTAACATAGGTTACACTGGTTTACAGGAAGCTTAAAGAAAAATATCTATCATAAACACCGACAGCTTGCTACAGGTAAGAGGTTTGTTGTGATTGGGTTAGGGGGAGGGCAGTGAAGATTTTCTATAGCTGTGTATGTTTGATTTGATATGACTATACATCATATTTTAATTAGGCGAGCATACTCACTATACCATTCCATTTGGACCTAGACGGCGTTTTAAGTTACATACCTTCGAATTAGTTTTGGTAGGGTAAATACACGCCCCGAAAATATATAGGACATCAGCACTAAACGATTTTGGGGCA
>CESO01000003.1_pt1 | contig 11429 bp, 8 predicted proteins | sample 356341 | NCBI WGS metagenome assembly CESO01 (sample SAMEA2621812, study PRJEB7988) | marine metagenome | biome: marine biome (ENVO:00000447); feature: deep chlorophyll maximum layer (ENVO:xxxxxxxx); material: "saline water (ENVO:00002010), including plankton (ENVO:xxxxxxxx)" | depth 35 m
ACCCTGTTCACAACAGAGATTCCGGAACTCAGTGACGGATGGGCTGCCAGCGATCCGATCACGAAGCACATCGCTCACTTCGAGCATCTCGTAGATACCCAGTCGTCCTGAATAGCCCGATTCCCGGCAACTCGGACAACCTTTGCCATCCCAGAGTTGATCGCATCTGAGCTCATGCGCCTCGAGGACGTCTCTGGCCTCCTGAGTCATATCGATCTCGCGTCTGCATTCAGAACAGATCTTCCGGACCAGCCTCTGCGCCAGGACGCCGTTGACGGCTCCTGAGACGAGAAAAGGCTCGATCCCGATGTTGATGAGTCGGGTTATGGATGAAGGCGCATCGTTGGTATGCAGCGTGGACAGCACGAGATGGCCCGTCAGGGCCGCCTGTATCGCGATCGTCGCGGTTTCATGATCACGAATCTCACCGACCATCACGATATCGGGATCCTGTCGAAGTAGTGATCTCAGCGATGCCGCGAAGGTCAGTCCGATACGTTCGTGCGTCTGTATCTGGGTGATGCCGTTGAGTTGATACTCGACGGGGTCCTCCACGGTGGACACGTTCAACCGACTCGTTTCCATCTGTTGAAGCGAGGCGTAGAGTGTGGTCGTCTTTCCGGAACCAGTCGGGCCCGTCACCAGAACGACACCATGTGGTCGATCGATCTGTCTTTGCCAGGCGGACAGGGTGTCGTCGGTGAACCCGAGGTCATTCAACTTGACGTTGATGGATCTGTTGTCGAGCACACGCATCACGGTCTTCTCACCATGTGGTGTCGGTATGGTCGACACCCGTAGATCGAGCTGTCGGCCCATGACGGTGACTCGTATGCGACCATCCTGGGGAAGTCGTCGTTCGGCGATATCCAGATGTGCCATGATCTTCAGCCTTGAGGTGATCGAAGCGAACATCTTCCTGGGCGGATTCATCATCTCATAGAGGACACCGTCGATCCGAAGGCGTACCTTGAGAGCCTTCTCGGATGGCTCGATGTGAATGTCGGAAGCGCCTTCCTTGACGGCTGTCTGGATCAGGTGATTGACATATCGAACGACCGGAGAGGATTCGGCATCCTCCTCCTCGTCCTCGGTGGACTGCTCTATGACCTGGACCTCATCCTCCTCGACATCCGCGAGAATGGCTTCGACATCGTAGTCCTCATGGGAATCCGAACGTACCGCATCGACGACGGCCTGCACATTCGATGGTGTGACCAGGACATGCTTCACGGCGGCGACACCGAGCATTCCCTTCATCTGATCCAGAATGAACACGTCGTCTGGTCTGACCGTGCCGACAACGGCGCGATTGCCCTCCACACGAAGCGGCATGCACTTGTTGATCTCGCAGAATTCACAACCGATTCTGTCCATCAGTTCACGATCGACGAGTGACGGCTTCATCTGTTCGAAGGGAATCCCCGAATCATTCGCGACAATCTGCTGTATTCGATCCTCGCAGATGCCCATCTCCATGAGGATGTCCGGCAGATCCCGACCGGGAGACTGCGATTTCACACGCTTGGCCGTCTCCAGCACATCCGCTGGTACCGCCTTGCCATCGAGGAGTTGCTGACAGAGATCACCCGTTTCGATCGTCTGCGACTCGTCGTCGGGTCGCCAGAATTCATGGACGGCATCAAGCGGTCGTATCCGCTCGTCATCGGATTGATCAGGAGTCATGCCATCGACGGATTGTCCAAGACCATTGCCGGCCAGATCGGGTGGCGATGGTGACGGATCATGCCGCCGAAACATCGTGGGAGTGGATGACCCATCAGCCTCGTCGGTATCGATATCCACAAGATCCGGATTCCCGGTCTGTCGAGTCGTGCTCGGAATCTCCGTATCGGGACGACGTGGGGAATCGATCCCCAGTTCCTGCATGAGTCCGTCGAGATCGTATTCCCGTGTGCTCGCTCTTTTTCTATGTGTTCTACTCATGACGCCTCAGGGGAATGGTGACGGTCGTCTTCAATCCGAGGGATGCATCCTGTACCTCGATCTGAACGCTGTGACTGGAAACGGAAAGAAGTGTGCATGACATGGTGGCATCGTCGACGCGTATCGAATCGCCTACCCGTGTGGCCATTTGATTGATGGTCGCGATGGGATTGCTTCCGGTCATGACGAGCTGGAGTTCGAGCAGATCCTTCATCGCCTCCAGTTCCCCCAGTCGCATGGAACGTCGTTCTCGAGGTGTCAGCTCTGTTCGGCTCATGACAGTGCTCGTTTCATTCCTCATGGACCATGGAATGATGAATGGATTGCTCCGTAGCGATTCCGCAGGCACCTGCAGCGAGGCGTAGTGATCCGTGACGAGCCCCTCGAAGGGACTTCGTGTCGGTTCAGGAGTTGCTGCCGGCGTCGAGGATTGGCCATCTCTCATGAAGTCGAGGAATCCATTGACCGTCTGTTCGATGCCGGTGTCGGCCATGACCTGGCCGATTCCGCCGGTGAGTGATCGCATGATCACGATTCCGGCGAGACCACCAGCGACGACCGTCGCCATGAGAATGGCCGGTCTGCGCCGATTGTTCCTGGCGAACGATGGAAGGTCCTCGATATCCTCGAGTTGTTCAAATTCAGACCCGATCGATTGATCCTGATCGAATCCATCTGGTTCCCAAGTTTCGGTCATCGTGTCGTCTCCCGAGCCCAGGCGAGCGAGCTGGTTTCGTCCGAGAAGTAGATGCTCAGTTCGAATTCGGCATGGATGTCACCGGGACGGTCGTCGTCACCCATCCTCGATCGACTTGGACGCTTGATTCGCATGTTGAAGATCCTTGTGATCCGCGGCAGATTCTCGAGTTCCAGTAGAAAACGGTAGTACCCCTCGAACGAGCCCTCGAGGTCCACCCGAAGAGGCAGTTCGCGATAGACGGTTGATGTGACCGCCGGCATCGTCTTGACCGATTTCACGGTCAGATCGTTCCGGCGAGCGACTTGCCATACCTGCTCGAGAATGCTCTCGACATCCTGCCGGGAAGGAAGCTTTGCCTCGACACGTTCAATGGCGGCCTCGCCGTCGAGGACAGCCTGACGCACATCGCCCATCTGGCTGATCGCCGTCGATATCAGCTGCAGTTGGTCCTCACGCTCCGCAATGGCGCGAGTGGTTCGATCTATGTCCGCATTCCTGGGTATGAACACGAAATACCATGCCGACAGCGGCACGGCCAGGAGGACGCATACATAGAGCACCTGTCTTGCATGACTATTCATCATGGCTGGCATCTCCGAGTGACATGAGAAGGTTTCTGGAATCGGACCCTGGAACTTCTCGAGTGGACAGCGTTCGCACATCCGCATCGTGCTCGAGGGATGCCGTCAACTTGAATTCCCGAATGGTCTTGTCTTCCTTGATCGTCTCCTGCGAGGAGACCAGGTTCACGTTCCGAAGCAGAGGGTGCGCATTGAGCTCCGCCAGGAATTCCGAGACATGCACATCGGTCGGTGCGAATCCCGTCAACGAGAGTCGGCTGTCGTACTGTGGTGGCTTTGGAATCTCGTTCTGCCCGGTATCCCGTGATCCGGATCGCGATTTCCGACCTTTCGCCGACTTGTTCTTGTCCGACTTGGGCGGAAGAATACGGCTCGACTCCAGCTTGAATTCGAGGAGTCCAAGGCCAGGCGGCATGTGATTGATGAGTTCAGCCAGCAAGATGGAACGGGGCACCTTCTCGACCAGTGCCGCCGCCAGTTCAGCCCTGTTGACGGTCGCCTGCTGGGTCACCTTCAACGCCATCAGTTCCTCGACCTCGACGCCGGCCTGCTCATACCGCTGCTCGATGTCCTGTCGGACAGATTCGACACGTTTCCATTCGTCCCGTTTCCATATGAATGCCGTGAACACGGCACCCATCACGATGAAGAACAGAAGCATCGCCATCACATGGGTTCGGCGATCGATCTTCTGTTCGGTGTATTCCTGTGGCAGAAAACTGTCGTTCATACCTTCACCTTTCGATTGCATCCATGTTCCAGAAGACCGGCGCATACGCTCCATTCCGGGCGCGCTCGATTGGCCCAGCCGATGAGGCCGGTGGCCTCGTCGTTGGTATGGAGTCTGGAGAGGGGATCACCTGCCTGTCCGGGCAGCTTGATGGCCTGGACGATGTGACGACAGAGCCAGGACTGTCTCGATTCGCCACCGACGAAGATCGACCGTCCAATGGAACGCTGGGGAAAAAGGCCCTTGTGATAGCGGGTACACAATGAGATCTCATCAACCAATGTCTCCAGAAGTTCCGAGAGATCGATGCTTGATGGCGGCATGCTGCCGGCAGTGACGGTTCCACTCGTGCCAGCGGGGGCCTGTCCGATTCTTCTTTCAGGATGACCACCAGCCTGTCGGATGGCGGCATCGAGCATGGCCACGCCACTGGTCTGCGATTCGGTTCTCCTATGTTCCGAATCGACGACAGCAGTGCCCACGGTGGTCAAGGCGAGACGATGTGTTCTGGCGGCAGCCAGATCGCAGTTCAGCGCTCGTGATATGGAGCGATCGAAATGCCAACCACCCACCGGTATCCGTCTGGCGAATACGACCTGCATTCCGTGTGTGATGGCGATGGTCGTGCCGCCATACCCAAGATCGACATAGAGCGTCGCCTGTTCGTTGTCGGTGGCTCTTCTGTTCAGATGATTGAATGACGCCGCCAGCATGACCGGTTGTGTGTGGACACCCACTATGTCGAGCTTGAGAGCGTGAAGCATTTCAACATGCTGCATCACGAGATCCCTGGAAATGGCCAGGCAGATGATCTCGGACTGTGGCTTGCCGTTGCGATGGATCTCCGCGACATCGATCCATCGAGCCATCTGCTCCCCTTCGCATGAATGAAGCTTGGTATGCATGGCCAGATCCCGATTGCGTATCTCCGAGGCATCCAGCTGCATGTGCTGAATGGTCGTCGCGCAGGCAGGCATTGCCAGAATGACACGTTTGCCGCGAAAAGCGCCTTCCTTGATAACACGCGGCAGCTCATCAGCCAGATGAGCCAGACGTCTGACGGGATCCTCCCCGTATTCGTCCGGTACCGGTATCTCGTCGGCGGCCAGTATCAACCTGTCATCCGCACCACCCCTTTGAAGCAGTCTGGTGGATGAGAATCCAAGATCGATGGCGATTGGCCGTCCTGCCGGGCGGCTCATTGGCAGACGCATGATGGCTCCAGTCCTTGTGAAGAAGGGTGCAGGGGGTAGGGGATGAAGACGTAGATTGAGTCGGCGAAGAGAAGCCGACACTGAAGTCGGCTCTTTCAGAGGATCGAACGACTCGTGTTCGTGAGATGGACTGGATGAACTGGGGGGATTAGTGGCCCGGTTTCATCGACTATCCAATCAGTCTTCAAATGATCTCAGGAATGCATCGATCACTGGTCGGAGTGATCCAAGTGCCTTGGCAATATCCCATTTCTGGGATGCCCGATGCCCGGTGTAGTTGCTCATGGACCGTATTTCGATCCCGGGAACATCCATTCGAGCAGCGGCATGGACCACGGCCGCACCCTCCATGGCTTCCGCCATCGAGCCTGTTCGCTGGTGAACGAGGTGGGCCAGTTCATCGGTACCGGAACAGGTGGCCACGGTGGCGATCGGTCCTCTTTGGAACTCGACTGGACATCGTTCAAGCAATGCGGTGTCGATGGGAACATGATTCCCCTTGAAATCACCCAATGGAAATCCCATGGCGTCCATGTCCTCGAAGCCCTGTGGTGTCTGTATGCCTTCTTCCATGTAGATGCATTCAGTGGCTATCAGGACGTCGCCGATAGCCAAATCATTGCCCGGGAGAATGCCGGCTATCCCAGCGCTGATCACCATCGAGAAGGGACCATCCTCGAGAAGGGATCTGGTGGTTGATGCGGCTGCATTGGTTCGACCGACACCGCCGGCGACGACGACGGCGTTGGAAAAATGACCGATGGCTTCGGCTTCCGCCTGAACGGCTGTGATGATCAGCGCCTTCATGACGTTTCCAGCAGCTTGATCACAGTCGACTCGAGTTCCGGGAGAGACACGTCATGCTGTTCACCGGTGTCGAGATCCTTGACGACGACGACGCCATCCTGGAATTCCCGACCAAGGATGATCGCGCATCTGGAACGATGCTGGCCGGCTTCCTTGAGCAGCTTGCCCATGTTGCGGGTGCTCTTGTAGGAACGGCGTGCATGCAGTCCATATCGTCTCAACCGAGTCAGGGTCGGCACCACATGTTCCGCTGCGGCATCATCGGCGCAGACAACGAAGGCGTCCGGTCTTGGCAGGAGCGAATCGGCATCGAGTAATCCACGATCCTCCATTACCAGCGAAAGAACGACGTCGCCCATGCCGAAGCCGCAAGCGGGTGTGGCCGGCCCTCCGAAGAGTTCGATGAGATGGTCATATCGTCCACCACCGGCGATGGCTCGCTCTGCGCCGGAGGTCTCGTGTATCTCGAAGACGGTACCGGTGTAGTAGGCGAGTCCTCGGACGATACCCAGATCGACATGGCACCAGTCCGCGATTCCATGATGGACGAGTGCTTCATGAATGGCCACGAGCTGCTCGAGATCGTCGGCATCGAGTCCATTCAGTGTCGATGGATGGGCGCCCGGTTCGGTCCTGGCATGCGCCAGCTCATCGAATCGTTCCACGGCGGTTGAATCGAGTCCCAGATCGGAGGCCTTCTCGGTGAAGACGTCGGCGGGCATCTTGTCGCGTTTATCCAGAAGATCGAAGGCTGCCGGCAGATGTTCGTCGGTCACACCCAGTCTGGTGAGGAGTTTCGCGACCACATCACGATGGCTGTACTTGACCTGGACCATCGAGGGTTCGAGCCCCAGCTGCTGAAGTCCGGCGATCGCGACGGAGATCAGTTCCGCATCGGTATCGGCGTTCGACAGTCCCAGTATGTCTACGTTCCACTGGAAGTGTTCACGTAAGCGGCCTCTCTGTGGGCGTTCCGCACGGAACAGACAAGGCATCGAGAACCATTTCGTCGGTACGGGAAGGGCATTGCCTCGGGCGACCGCCATCCGTGCCAGGGTAGGTGTGAATTCCGGACGCAGCGCGTAGTCGGTTTCACCACCACTTCGCTTGAAGCTGAACAGCTCGCTGATGATGCCCGGCCCCGACTTGACCGTGTAGAGATCGAGATGTTCGTAGGTGGGACCATCGATTTCCTGGAAACCGAACTGAATCGAAGCCTCTCGCCAGCACCCCTCGAGATGGCGACGAATGGCCATCTCCGTCGGGAAGAAATCCCGCGTCCCACGTGGTGACTGGAAGCCCTTGCCTTTGGATGTGGATTTGGAGGAAGCCATCAGTCGTTGATTCTATCCGCTGCCGGGACAAAGCGGATTCTCCAGTCCGGAAGGCATCTTGACGAGGGACTGGCTGATAGGGGAGACTTGCAGACCATGGCTGCCACCGTCGTCCTCCTGCATGGCCTGGGAAGAACCCGTCATTCCCTGCGTCGTTTGAAACGACGCCTGGAATCGGAAGGCTGGGATACCTGGTCCACGACCTACTCCAGTCGCAAACAGTCGATCACCGATTCTGCCGAAGAGGTTGCTCGTCTGATCGAGTTGGAGCTGCCTGATCGTGAACTCCTTGTGGTGACCCATTCCATGGGAGGTATCGTCGTTCGTCAGCTTGCCGACCGATTCCAGTGGACTGGATGCGTGATGGTCGCACCGCCGAATCAAGGTTCCAGAGCAGCTCGATGGGCCCGAAAGGTGCCTGGTCTCCAGATTCTGTTCGGTCCAGCCTTGACTGAACTGGCGTTCCCGGAGAAGTGGCCCGATCCTCCCCAGCCATCACACATCATCTCCGGGACTCGAGGAGTGACCTGGTCGAGTCCTCCTTCATGGGTTCTTTCTTGTGCGGGGATCTTTGCTGACGGCTGTGTTCACGATGGAACACTCCTGCTTGATGAAACCGGACATGAGTCGGTGCACGACCACATCTCGATTGCAGCGGGTCATTCGACGATCATGTCCAATTCGGCCATCATCGAGCAAGTCGTGGACCGGTTGAACAGGTATCGGTGAAATCAGGTGACGAAAAAAGGGTGTGCAACCGAAGTTGCACACCCCTTGGAATCAAGACAAGAAAGCCGTGAAGACTTTCTCCGGGAGAAGCAATCAGGAGCATGCGCCCCAGTTGCTGATGACTACGAGAACATCGTCGATGTTGGTGACTCCGTCACCATTGGCATCGCCTTCGGTTCCATTCCAGTTGCCGAGCACGACCAGGATGTCATCGATGTTGACGACATCGTCACCATTCAGGTTGCCTTCGCATGGAACCTCAGGATCGATCACTTCGACATCACCCAGGATGGTCCCCTCGTTGAGGATCTCGAGAGCCCAGACCTGACGGCCATTGCCGTCGAACGTGGCGCCTGGAGCGACATGGAGACGCTCGACGTACATGATCTCGTTCCCGCCATTGTTGACATGGTTGTCAACGACCTTCACGGAATTGCCGGCGGCAATCTCGAGGTTTCCGATGGCGAAGTTGGAGGACACGGCACCTTCGAGAACCTCGCCGAGATCGGCGGACATGGCTTCGATGGTATCCACACCGGAGTTGCCGGTGTTCATCCGGATGGTGGCATTGATGGCAACCAGACGATTGCTGTCATTGATGGCGATATCGAAATTGCCACCGGTTGCCAGCGTCCAGCTGCTGCCTGGCAGGATCAGGCTGGAATCAGCACCAGCCGAGAAGCTGCCGCTGACCTTCAGGTTGTTGCTTTCACCACGCAGGCCGCTGCCGATATCGCCGGAGAGATCACCATTGTTGTTGATGTCGCCGAGGACGGACAGTGTTCCGGCCTGTGCGGAGACTGAACCATCGTTGTTCAGATCACCTGCGAGGATGGTGTTGGCCGTGAGTTGGACGTTGCCGCTGGCACCATTGTTGTGATCACCATAGAAGTGGCCGGACATCAGGTGATCCCCGTTGTTGGTGAACCCATCAACGTACAGGGCACAATCACCATAGGTGTTGAGCGTGTTGTTGTTGGTGAAGTTGCCAGCCATGTTCATGTCAAGATCGCCGCCATCACGGACGGTCATTTCACCTTCATTGGTGCCCGCTGGGCAGACCAGCTCGAGTGCTGTGTTCTCGCGAACGGTCATGGAACCGCCATCGGCGATCGTCATGGCGTTGCTCGCGATGATCTCGGCATGAAGTGACGAGGTACGAACACTGCCTGCAAAGCTCGGATTGTCGCCCGCTTCAAGACGGCTCATGCTGCCAAGGTTCATAGTGGAACCCAGGGCCGTGTCGAGCTCGCCGTTGACGACGGAGACACGAAGCGACTTGCCACGGAAGTCGACATAACTCTCCGCATTGATGGCTTCGTAATCGGCTTCGATACGATCGTTGTTGCCGGCATCGCCAGCAGCATCATCGAAGGTGTCGTAGACGTCGCCGGTATCGAGGTTTCGGTACGCGGTGTATTCGCAGACGTCGAGTTCACCGTTTCCGTTGGCGTCGCCACCATTGGCGATGTCGCAGGAGTCGGGTGTGCCGTTGGAATCGCAGTCGTCCGCGCTGCCATCGGCGATGTCGCAGGAGTCGGGTGTGCCGTTTCCATTGCAGTCATCGGACTGGCAGGCGTCAGGTGTTCCGTTGCCGTCACAGTCGACGGCCGTTCCATCGGCGATATCGCAGGAGTCTGGAACGGAGTTGCCGTTGCAGTCGCTGGCGGTGCCATCGGCTATGTCGCAGGAGTCTGGTGTTCCGTTTCCATTGCAGTCATCGGACTGGCAGGAGTCGGGTGTACCGTTTCCATCACAGTCGCTTTCGGTGCCATCTGCGATGTCGCAGGAGTCTGGAACGGAGTTGCCGTTGCAGTCGCTGGCGACACCATCTTCGAGATCGCATTCATCAGGTACACCATTGCCGTTGCAGTCCTCGCTGGTGCCGTCGGCGATGTCGTCGCCGTCCTCAGCACCGTTGTCATTGCAGTCGACCGGACCTGCTGGTGCGGGAATGGTGAGAATGGCAGCTGTCTGCCAGCTGGTCACGCCATCGGCTTCGCGTCCCTGAAAGAGCCCTTCGAAGGTCATGGATGAGCTGCTGTCACCAAGAATGGTGAACTGCCCGACGAGTACGCCGTTGGCGGCACCCGAGGAGGAGTTGTGAGTCTGTGCATTGCCCTGGTCATCGTCGGCGGTGACGAACCATGTGCCGTTGTTGGCATTAATGGTGCCGCCATTCTCGAAGATGGTCCAGTCGATGCCGATGTTATTCAGATTGTTGGCGCCGAACGGGCTGCCATCTGCACAGAGGCAGCCTATTGTCACGTAGGAATCCCATTCCATATCTGGATCGAAGCCAAAGAAATTGCAGTTGACATCCTTGGAAGTTGGCCCTGCATTGCCGTTCTGGTAGAACGCTGCAGTGGTCGAAACGATCTTGGACTGTTGACCGTTGCCGGCGACTGCATCAAGACGCTCACCGGCTCCCATGTCCGCATAGACTCGGACTGTCCAGTAGTCAGCATCAGCGAGTGTGGAGCTTACGTATTCGTAGCTCAATTCCGTCAGGCCACCCAATGCGGGTACGCTCAGCATGCCGCCGACGGCCAGAGCCGTGGCTATTCCAAACTTGTTAATTGACATCATTGCCTCTCTTCTCTCTCTTGGGCCAAGCAGAGAGACCACCCACAACGGCAATTCCTCCCCCCCAGCGTCTCTTTCTTCCACCCTTGAAATTAGCCGATTCCCGGACCATCGTGTCGCTTGAATTCGTCAAATTCCCAAGTGACAAGGGTTAACGGCTCTCAGAGCCCCTTTGAGGGGATAAAATGCGGTTATCCACTTCTTCAAGTCCTTTTCCAAATGATCAGAGGGGAGCCCAAGGGGGCTCTTGATAGCTCGAGTCGACTACCCGGGCTTTATATGGAAGAGATCTGAGGTCGGGAGTGCCAATCAGGTTCTTCTCTGGCGACTGCCAGGCCGATCTGAATGGCATCGGCGTCGACGATCTTCCGATCGACGTGGATCGATGGAGCTTGTGCAACTGATCCGACTCTTGGAAGATGACGCCGGATGACTCAAGAACCGATTCGAACCTGTATTGGTATCGATGCCTGTCCCGGTGGATGGGCGTGTGTCTTCAATGGAGCCGATGGCACATTGTCCGTCGAGTTCATGGACTCCCTTGATCGAATGCTCGAGGCCTTTTCCGATTCCATCATCGGGATCGACATCCCGATCGGCCTACCGGATGGAGCGACCGGGATCGAGCCGGGAATCCGTCAATGTGACAAGCAGGCGAGGAGGCTGCTCGGCTTTCCTCGTTCCACATCGGTGTTCTCCTCACCGGTCCGACCGCTGCTTGACATCGATGAGAAGGACATCGCGAAGGCCCATCATGAGGCCTCGGCCATAACCATGGACATCAGCAATCGGAAAGTGACT
>CESO01034838.1_pt1 | contig 11424 bp, 9 predicted proteins | sample 356341 | NCBI WGS metagenome assembly CESO01 (sample SAMEA2621812, study PRJEB7988) | marine metagenome | biome: marine biome (ENVO:00000447); feature: deep chlorophyll maximum layer (ENVO:xxxxxxxx); material: "saline water (ENVO:00002010), including plankton (ENVO:xxxxxxxx)" | depth 35 m
GGCTTCAAAGTTAAGTCTATTTTTTTTAGTAGCAATATTAGTAGCAAATCTTAGAGACTTAATAAAATTATATGCTTCTATTGTTTTTTTAAATTGCCCATCAAAAACATTGGACTTATTTATTGCATCTAGGGAGTCTAAATTATAACAATGTTGCAGTATCCATAAAGCTGATTGGAAGTCTCTTATGGTACCTGGAGACTCTTTTAAATCAGGTTCTAGATTATATGCGGAAGAGTGGAATTCACTGTAGCGCCTTTGTTGCTCAATGAATTTTTGATTATAAAAATTATTTTTTGTCCATAACCCTGATAGCATATTTGTGATTTTATTGTCTATGCTCTGATTTGAAACAAGAGCTCTTCTTGTGAGATATGATGTGTATTCTTTTAAATCCTTTCCAGAAATTTTTTTTATATCATTTATTGATCTAACTGAATGCCCAACTTTATATCCTCTATCCCATAAAAAGGATATAAAATCTTCTAAGTTCTTAAAATTTTTTACTTTTTTTAGCTCAACAATTGATAAATCAACATCAGATGATGGGAACATTTCTTTTCTTCCAAAACCACCATTTGCATATATTGCAAAATCTTTATCAAGTTCAAGCTTTTTAAACTTGGTCTTAATAACTTTCTCAATATCATCGGAATGTTTTCTTAGATATTTATTTACTTTAGATGGCTTTACATAGATTTCAGGAAATTCATCTATATATTTTTTATTTAATGAAGTTAATTCTTCCTTCATTCAGATTCGTCATTTCTCTTTGTAAGAATTTCGCAGCCCTGGTTAGTAACAACAACTGTATGCTCCCATTGCGCAGAATTTCTTCCGTCTTTCGTTTCAACTGTCCAGCCATCTTTCAAGACCTTAGAGTTTTTAGTTCCCTGGTTGATCATTGGCTCAATTGTGAAGCACATTCCCTCCTTAAGCTGAATGCCGGTCCCGCGTTTTCCATAATGCAAAACTTGTGGCTCTTCATGGTAAACAGTCCCAATCCCATGGCCGCAATAATCCTCAACCACACTATAGTAATTTTTTTCTGCATGATTTTGGATTGCGTAACCAACATCTCCAAGGAATGCACCAGGTTTAACTGCATTAATACCTTCATAGAGACATTCCTGCGTGACCTTTACCAATCTTTCGTTATGAGGGGCACATTTACCAACCAAGAACATTTTTGAAGTATCTCCATGCCAACCATCTTTTATCACAGTTACATCAATATTAAGGATGTCACCTTTTTTTAAAAATTTATCATTACTGGGAATGCCATGACAAATTACTTGATTTAAGCTTGAACAAATAGTTTTTTCATAGCCTTTATAGCCAACATTTGCAGGAATAGCATTCTGTTTATTAACGATATGTTCATAACAAATTTTATCCAATTCTCCAGTTGATATTCCTGGAACAACGTGAGGGGTTATGATTTCCAGAACCTCTGCAGCTAACTTGCCAGCAATTCTCATTTTCTCAATTTCTTGTGATGTTTTTATTGAAATTTTCATATTTTTTTTGTTTATATATAGACATTAGACAACTTAATCTATAAAGTACAATTTTAATGCCAGCATGTAATTTTAGCTCATTAAAATCCGAAAATTCTTTAAATAGTTTACCTAAATTTTTCTTAAATACTTCAAGAAATCATGAGGCATTAATTTAATGTCTTTCAAAGCAATATTAGCGCTTGAAGATGGTAGTGTATTCTATGGTAAAGGTTTTGGGAAAGAAAAATTTGATGTTGGAGAACTAGTCTTTAATACTTCAATGACTGGCTATCAAGAAATAATAACCGATCCATCATATAAAAAACAAATAATCACATTTACCCATCCTCATATAGGCAATACTGGTATCAACTTTGAAGATAATGAATCTAAAAAAATTCATGCATCAGGAATTGTGGTAAAAAACTTTTGTGAGAAACCTAGTAATTGGAGATCAACCATAACATTAGATGACTTTTTGATTAAAAACGAAACTATTGCTATATCGGATATCGATACAAGAGAATTAACTTCAATCTTAAGAGAAAAAGGGGCTATGAGTTGTTGTATTGGAGCTTTATCAAAAATTTCAAAAGAAGATGCAATATTGGCAGCAAGAAAATTCTCTGGATTAGAGGGCATGGATCTAGCAAAAGTTGTATCAACAAAGTCTGATTATATTTGGAATAAAGGTACCTGGCCTCTTAATAATATTTCAAAGAATTCACACCAAGTTGTCGCATATGATTTTGGTATTAAAGAGAATATATTGAGACTTCTTAATGAGCATGTAGGAGAAGTTAAGGTTGTTAATGCAGAAACCCCATACGAGGAAATTATTAAATTATCACCCAAAGGAATATTCTTATCGAATGGGCCTGGCGATCCAGAGCCATGTGATTACGCAATAAAAAGTATTAAAAAATTTTTAATAGATAAAGTACCTATTTTTGGAATCTGTCTTGGTCATCAACTTCTTTCTCTAGCTGGAGGTGCAAATACATATAAAATGAAATTTGGACATCATGGTGCAAATCATCCTGTGCAAGATATTGAATCAAAGGAAGTTTATATAACTAGTCAGAATCACGGTTTCGCTGTAGATGCAGAAACTCTTCCTAAAAATATAAAAATTACTCATATTTCTCTTTTTGATAAATCTCTTCAAGGTATTGAGTTTATAGATTCGCCTGCATTTAGTTTTCAAGGGCATCCTGAAGCAAGTCCAGGACCACAGGAAATTCAAAATCTTTTTAAAAAATTTAGTTTGATGGTAAAAGAATATGCCAAGACGTAAAGATATTTCATCCATTTTAATAATTGGAGCTGGGCCAATTATTATTGGTCAAGCATGCGAATTTGATTATTCTGGCGCACAAGCTTGTAAAGCACTAAAAGAGGAGGGCTTCAGAGTCATACTGGTTAATTCAAATCCAGCAACAATTATGACAGACCCACTTCTTGCTGACGCAACATACATAGAGCCAATACACTGGGAATCTGTAGAAAAAATTATAGAAAAAGAAAATCCTGATGCTATTTTACCAACAATGGGAGGTCAAACCGCGCTAAATACCGCACTCACACTTGATAAAAAGGGTATTTTAGAAAAACATAATGTAATTCTAATTGGGGCTAATAGGACCGCAATTGATAAAGCTGAAGATAGGCAGCTTTTTGATGAAACTATGAAAGCGATTAATCTTGAGACTCCAGCATCTGGTATTGCGCATTCAATGAGTGATGCCTTAGAGGTTCAAAAAGAGATAGGATTTCCATGCATCATAAGACCCTCTTTCACAATGGGAGGGACGGGTGGAGGAATAGCATATAACGTTTCCGAATTTAAAAATATTTGTGAAAAAGGTCTTGAATTATCTCCAACAAACGAACTCCTAATTGATGAATCTTTAATTGGATGGAAAGAATACGAAATGGAGGTAGTTAGAGATTGTGAAGATAACTGTATCATAATTTGTTCGATAGAAAATCTTGATCCAATGGGTATTCATACAGGAGATTCAATAACTATTGCCCCTGCCCAGACTCTTACAGATAAAGAATTTCAAATCATGCGAAATGCTTCCTTCAAAATATTAAGAGAGATAGGCGTTGATACAGGAGGATCAAATGTCCAATTTGCTGTTAATCCTGAAAATGGAAAAATGGTTGTAATTGAAATGAACCCAAGAGTAAGTAGATCCTCAGCCTTGGCTTCCAAGGCAACAGGATTCCCAATTGCAAAAGTTGCTGCACTTTTATCCGTAGGATTTACTTTAGATGAATTGAAGAATGATATTACTGGAGGTTTAACTCCAGCATCATTTGAACCAAGTATTGATTACATTGTTACTAAAATCCCAAAGTTCGCATTTGAAAAATTTCCTCAAGCCAGCCCGAAACTAACAACTCAAATGAAATCTGTTGGAGAAGTGATGTCCATTGGCTCAAATTTTCAAGAATCATTTCAAAAGGCGCTCTGTAGCATGGAAGAAGGCTTAAATGGTTTGAATTCTGTCAAAACTAATATGTCAGAGCTCTCAAAAGAAGAAATTTTACATGAGCTTACTATACCTGGACCAAAAAGAATATTTTATGTTGCAGATGCAATACGAAATGGCTGGGAGTTAGATAAAGTTCATTCTTTAACAAAAATAGATTATTGGTTTTTAGACCAAATAAATGAAATATTAGAGATCGAAGAAGACTTAGTTAATTCAAAAGAAAATCAAATAAGTGAAGATTATCTTTGGGAAATAAAAGAAAAAGGATTTTCAGATAACAGAATAGCAGAATTAGTTGGTTCAGACGAAGACTCAATTAGAGCATTAAGAAAGGCTAAAGGAGTTTTGCCTACATATAGAAGGGTAGATACTTGTGCTGCAGAATTTGCGACCTCTACTTGCTATATGTATTCCTCGTATGGAGGAAAATGTGAAAGCAATCCAACAACTAATAAGAAAGTTTTAGTTCTAGGAAGTGGCCCAAATAGAATTGGGCAAGGCATAGAGTTTGATTATTGTTGTGTTCATGCATCTTTGGCGATGCAAGAAGAAGGGTATGAATCAATCATGGTGAATTGTAATCCAGAGACTGTGTCAACTGACTATGATGTTTCAAACAGATTATATTTTGAGCCAATAACATCTGAAAAAATTCTAGATATTATCGATAATGAAAATCCTGAAGGAGTAATAATACAATTCGGAGGACAAACTCCACTTAAGTTAGCAGACACTTTGTCTGAGAAAGGTGTCAAGATACTGGGCACTAATGTTGATGCAATTGATAGATCTGAAGATAGAGAAAGATTCCAGGAATTAGTAGATAAACTAAGCCTAAAGCAACCTTCTAATGCGACAGCTAAAAACCTTAAAGAGGCCTTAAACAAATCAAAAGAAATTGGATTTCCTATTGTTGTGCGTCCTTCTTATGTTTTGGGTGGCAGAGCAATGCAATTAGTTAATAATATTCAAGAACTTGAAAAATACTTAAATGAAGCTGTTGAAGTTTCAAACAGTAAGCCAATTTTATTAGACAGCTACTTAACTGACGCAATCGAGGTAGATGTCGACGTTGTATCGGATGGAAAAAATATTGAAATAGGTGGAATATTGCAACATATAGAACAAGCAGGAATCCATTCCGGTGATTCCGCATGCTCATTACCTCCATACAGTTTATCAAATGAAATTCAAGACAAAATGAAAAAACAAGCAAAGAACATTTCAGAAGAACTTAATATAATTGGCTTGATGAATATCCAATTCGCAATTAAAGATAACGATATATTCATAATAGAAGTTAACCCTAGGGCTTCAAGAACAGTTCCTTTTATATCCAAAGCTATAGGTATATCTTTAGCAAAAGTTGCATCAAAAGCGATGATAGGCAAAAGCTTAAAAGAGCAGAATTTTTCATCAAAGCTTCCTAATGGATTATCTTTTGTAAAAGAGGCTGTTATGCCATTTGATAAGTTCCCGCATGTAGATCCTATCTTAGGGCCTGAGATGAAATCAACTGGCGAGGTTATGGGAATTGGACCTAATTTCGGAGAAGCTTATGCCAAAGCTCAAAAAGGAGCAAATAAAATTCTTAGGAGATCTGGTGTTGTCTTTATCAGTGTAAAGAAATCAGATAGGAAGTATTTAAATGAATTTGTACCATCGATAATTGAATGCGGCTTTAATATTGTTGCTACGAGTGGAAGTGCTGATTATATAGAAAAGCTCGGCTTCGAAGTTAAAAGAATTAATAAAGTGAATGAAGGCAGGCCTCATGTGGTTGATAGTATTTTAAATAATGAAATAGATCTTGTAATAAACACAACAGAGGGTGCTCAATCTATAAGAGATTCAGCATCCATAAGACAAAGTGCATTAAGAAATAAAATATTTTGTACAACAACAATGTTTGGAGCTTCGGCAGTAATTGATGCACTTCAGAGCGCTGAAGATAATTGGACTTACAATACACTTCAAGAAATCAATAAATTATAAATCTAATTGCTATAATGGTTCTATGAGTAGAGTACCATTAACAAAAAAAGGCGAAACTTTAATTAAAGAGAAACTTTCAAACTTAAAATTTGTTGAAAGACCAAAAATTTCTGAGGCAATTGCAGAAGCTAGAGCTCACGGAGATCTAAAAGAAAATGCTGAATATCATGCAGCAAAAGAGTTGCAGGGTTTAATAGAGGCCAAAATTAATGAGATAGAAAGTGCTTTAGCTAATGCGCAAGTGATTGACGTTAATGAAATACCAGAGACTGGCAGAGTTGTATTTGGTTCAACTGTCAGGATATATGATATTGATAATGATAAAGAGGTGACATATAAAATAGTAGGTAATTTAGAATCTGATCCTGAAAAAGGTGATATATCAATTGATACTCCAATTGCTAAGGGATTAGTTGGAAAGTTTGTTGAGGATGAGATTAAAATAGAAACTCCATCAGGAAGCTTAAATTTTGAGATCTTAGAAGTTAAGCATATATAAAAATGCATGCTGACAATTGGGCCAACAAGGCAAAGCAGATGGGTTACCGCTCAAGAGCTGTGTTTAAGTTAGAAGAGATTCTGCAAAAATTTGGCTCAAAAAGAAGATATCAAAATGTCCTCGACCTAGGTTCATCTCCCGGAGGTTGGTCACAATATATTATAAAAAAATATAATAGCTCAATGGTATTTGCGATTGATATTTTAGAGATGGAACCAATTGATGGAGTCAATTTTTATCAAGAAAACATCGAATGTATTGATAGCATTCCTGAAATAAAGAAATTAAAAGGCTCATTTAATCTTGTAATTTCTGATATAGCCCCAAACTTAAGTGGTATTGGCGCAATTGATAATGAAAACATTTATGATCTCAATCAACACACAGTTATGATTGCCAAAGACTATTTGTCAATTGATGGAGCTCTAATAATGAAAACTTTTCAAAATAATATGTTAAAAAAATTAAGAAAAGAAATGGAAATATTTTTTAAAGTAGTTCAGACTTACAAACCAGCTGCATCAAAAAAACAATCAGGTGAGATTTATTTATTTGGAGTAAAATAATTTTATGAGTAGTACTTTAAGAAATTTAGTTGTTTGGGTCGTTCTAGGCTCACTCATGGTTTATGTTTTTAATAACTTGAATAGTTCATCTGCAAGAGATCAAATTAGTTATAGTGAATTTCAAAGAGATGTTATTTCAGGCAATGTTGAAAAAGTTATATATAAAGGCGATCAGCAAACTATTGTTGGTACTAGGCTTGACGGGTCGAAATTTGAAACAATCCAATCATTATATAAAACAGACGAAGCAGTAAATAAGGCTATTCAAGAAAATAAAGTTGTTGTAGTTAATGAAAAACCTGAGCAGCCATCAATTTTTTCACAGTTGCTGGTAGGAGCATTTCCAATATTATTGCTTCTTGCAATATTCTTCTTTTTTATGAGGCAAATGCAAGGAGGCATGTCAGGAAAGGGCGGACCTATGTCATTTGGTAGAAGCAAGGCAAAACTAATGGAAGGAGGGAAAGTAAAAACAACTTTCAAAGATGTTGCAGGATGTGAAGAAGCTAAACAGGATGTTCAAGAATTAGTTGATTTTTTAAGAGATCCTACTAAATTTCAAAAGCTAGGTGGAAAAATACCAAGAGGTGTCTTGATGGTTGGTCCTCCTGGAACCGGTAAAACGCTTATAGCTAGAGCAGTCGCTGGTGAAGCCAAGGTGCCATTTTTTACAATTTCTGGTTCTGATTTTGTAGAAATGTTTGTTGGAGTAGGGGCATCAAGAGTCAGAGATATGTTTGAGCAAGCAAAAAAACAATCCCCATGCATTGTTTTTATTGATGAAATAGATGCTGTTGGCAGGCATAGAGGAGCTGGCCTAGGTGGCGGACATGATGAAAGAGAACAAACTCTTAATCAATTGCTTGTTGAGATGGATGGTTTTGAGGGCAATGATGGCGTCATAGTAATTGCTGCTACGAATAGACCAGATGTACTTGATCCTGCACTTTTAAGGCCTGGAAGATTTGATAGACAAGTGGTTGTCGATTTGCCGGATATACGAGGAAGAGAAGCAATTTTAAAAGTTCATATGAGAAAGGTGCCTTTAGATTCTGACGTTGATCCATTAGTGCTTGCAAGAGGTACTCCTGGATTTTCTGGAGCGGATTTAGCTAATTTAATAAATGAGGCAGCTTTATTTGCTGCAAGATACTCAGATAAGAAAATTGATCAATCTCATCTAGACTTAGCTAAAGATAAAATCATGATGGGTGCAGAGCGCAAATCAATGATTCTAAGTGAGGAACAGAAGAGAATTACTGCATATCATGAAGCTGGGCATGCAATTGTTGGAAGACTTTCACCAAAACATGATCCAGTATATAAAGTTACTATTATCCCGAGAGGAAGAGCTTTAGGCGTAACTATGTTTTTGCCTGAAGAAGATACTTATATGCAAAGTAAAGAATATTTAGAAGGCAGAATTGCAGCTTTATTTGGTGGAAGAATTGCTGAGAATATTATCAATGGCGACAAAGGAATAACAACAGGAGCCTCAAATGATATTGAAGTAGCTACTAACATAGCTACAAACATGGTTACAAAATGGGGGCTATCGAAAAACATAGGTCCGTTAAAGTATGGTGAAGATGAAGGTAGTCCTTTTCTGGGTAGATCTGCAGCAGCACCTGCTCAAAATATGAGCAATGAAACTGCAAAATTGATTGATAAAGAAGTAAAGTCAATAATTGACCTTTGTTATTCAAAAGCTGAAAATATCTTAAAAGAAAATTTAGATAAGTTGAATGTGATGGCCGATGCCTTGCTGAAATATGAAACTATAGATGCTTATCAAATTGATGACATAATGGCGGGAGCAACTCCAAGAGAGCCTAAGGGTTGGTCTGATGATTCACCTTCTGGCAAATCTACTAAAAAAAGTTCAATAAAAGGTACTGCAGAAGAGTTATAATTTTTTCCAATGAATCTTAAATTTGGCACCGATGGAATAAGGGGACCTGTCGAAAGCTTAATCACACCCGAAGCCTGTCTGAAAATAGGTCATGCTACTGGCTTTGTTATGAGGGAGTTGGGATGGAATACCGTAGTCATTGGAAAAGATACTAGAATTTCTGGGTATATGCTTGAATCGGCTCTACAGGCTGGTTTCATTGCAGCTGGAGTGAATGTGCAACTAGCTGGACCATTGCCAACCCCAGGTATAGCATACCTAACTAAAACTCTCAGGAATAAATTTGGAGTAGTTATTAGTGCTTCTCACAATGATTTTTTAGATAATGGGATTAAAATATTTAATGATGATGGAGAAAAAATTTCTAGAGATATTGAAAAAAGGATTGAAAAATACATTGCATCAGATTTAAGCCCCGTTAAAACATCAAAAATAGGTAAAGCATATAGGTTTGATGAATCAGGCCCTAGATATATCGAGTTCTGTAAATCCACAGTTCCATCAAATATATCATTTTCCTCTCTGAGAATTGTTTTAGATTGTGCAAATGGAGCATGTTATAAAGTTAGTCCTGAAATATTTGAAGAATTAGGGGCTGAAGTTATTACTCTTGGAAATAATCCAGACGGTTATAATATCAACCAAGATTGTGGTTCAACTCATCCCGAGCTTATACAAAAAGAGGTAATAAAACATAGAGCAGATTATGGAATATCATTAGATGGTGATGGTGATAGAGTTATATTAGTTGATGAAAAGGGCAATATTTTAGACGGAGATGATTTGCTTTATATATTGGCTTTTTCTAATCCAAACAGAACAGGACCATGGTCTGGTGTTGTTGGAACACTGATGAGTAATCTTGGACTAGAAGATGGAATAAAAAAACTTGGATATAAATTTAAGAGAGCAGATGTTGGTGATAAATATGTCAGCAAAATGCTATTAGACAAAGGGTGGATGTTAGGAGGCGAAACTTCAGGCCATATCATATGTAAAGATTTGGTTAGTACTGGTGACGGAACTATAGCTGCTCTAAAAGTTATTTCTTCCTTACTTCTTTTAGAAAAAAAACCTTCAGAGATATTATCTAATTACACTAAAATCCCTCAAGTAAATAAGGCAGTTTTAGTATCAAATAAAGATATAGTTAATGATAAAGACTTAAAAACTCTCTTGAAAGAAATTGAATCTGATATGACAGTAGGAAGATTGTTAGTAAGACCTTCAGGAACTGAATCAAAAATTAGAATTATGGTCGAGGCGCCAGAAGAAAAAGTTGCCGAAAAGTTTGCGGATGACATTGAAAAGCTTATAAAATCAAAATCATAAATGTTAATTGCAAACTGGAAATCTAATGGCAGCAGAAGAATGGCAATTAATTGGTTTGATAAATTTTTTGAAAATTATTCCTCTAAAAATAATGAAACCTTTATAGGCATTGCTCCCCCATTTGTATACATAGATCAAATTAATAATTTAAAAAAGCCTCATATAAATATAGGATTACAAGACATAGATTCTTTTTCTGGAGCACGAACTGGTTCTATTTCAGCTGATATGGCAATAGATTTAGGATGTAAATTTTCAATTATTGGTCATTCAGAAAGAAGAGATTTATATAATGAAACTAATGATCAGATAAAAGAAAAAATTGTAAATCTTAATAAAAAAATAATACCTATCCTATGCGTAGGAGAAACCAAAAAAGAAAATATTGAAGGGCAGACCAAGAACATACTTCAAACTCAGCTAGAAATAATTAAAAATTATGAGTTACATGAATTTTTTGCAGTTGCTTACGAACCAGTTTGGGCCATTGGAAGTGGCAACACTCCTCATCCAGAAGAAATAAATGAAATTCATAAATTTATTAAAGATGTTGTACAATCCCACTCTACAAATAATCTAGTACCAGATGTTTTGTATGGTGGCAGTGTTACAGATAAAAATGCTAGGAGCTTTTTTAATCAAGAGTTTGTGGACGGGGCATTGATTGGCGGCGCATCTTTAGATGGCTTAATCTTTGCAGAGATAGTAAATATTTTTAATGGAACTTTAGACAGATGATAATTTTTATAACGGTTACATGTATTATTTTAGCTATAGCAATAATTGCTTTGGTTTTACTTCAGCAAGGAAAAGGTTCTGATTTAGGCTCAGCTTTTGGAGGCGGTTCATCAAATTCTATGTTTGGTGCGCTTGGTCCTTCAGGCTTTCTGGGAAAACTCACTTATATTTTAGTTACAATATGGCTCATATTATCAATGACCTTGGCATATTTAGTAAAATTTGATAATGCTGACCCACTTTTTGAAGATATCTCAAATCAAGAAGTAGAAAAAGATGATAATACTAGTGACAGTGAAATGCCTGGACAATAGTTTAATTGGTGCCGAAGGCGGGACTTGAACCCGCACGAGTTTTCACTCACTAGCCCCTCAAG
>CESO01063187.1_pt1 | contig 11411 bp, 14 predicted proteins | sample 356341 | NCBI WGS metagenome assembly CESO01 (sample SAMEA2621812, study PRJEB7988) | marine metagenome | biome: marine biome (ENVO:00000447); feature: deep chlorophyll maximum layer (ENVO:xxxxxxxx); material: "saline water (ENVO:00002010), including plankton (ENVO:xxxxxxxx)" | depth 35 m
ATGGCCACATGGGTACCAATCGTTCAATATGTCATACATCGCCGCGGTCGTCGGCGATTCCGCCACGATGTGTTCGGCGCGTTCACAGAGATTAAACTTGCCCAGTTGGGCGCGCGTAATCGCGTCGGCACACACATCGGATTCTAGATAGACACGCGCCTCCTCGTGTTTTCGACGGCGTTCTACGCGATACTGATTGTAATTTCTGAATTGTAACAAGAGTGTCCCGGTGACAAGAAAACCCAAGAGCCACCGTCGATACATAGTCAAATGATATTCGTTATGGTTTATACGAATAACCCTTTTGTGGTTTGAATCCAGTTTTAGGAACGCTCCGAAGACACCATCACTTTGAACCCACGATGGTGAAACATCCGGTCGACGGTAATGACCGTCTGCCCCAGATAGACGACGTCTCCCAGGGCCACCGCGGGCTTGCCTTTATAATACACGTACCACGTGTCCCAATCGTCATTATGGTTACCGGCGTACAACCAATACCGACCCTCGTCGTCCACCAACCCCTGTTTAAGAAAGGTGTGTACACGAGGTGCGGACTTGCGCATTTTTAAAACAAAGGATTTGACTTTTATACTGTTCTATTTAAGACGTTTTGTGTGAGACAAACATGTCGGACGCCGCGGCCCACCTTGAATTGTCCGACGAACAACGCGAAGAAGTCCGCGCCATGTTGGCCAAATATTCGAACAAAAAAGAAGAAGAAAAGCGTGTCACACAAATCCAATCCAAAGTTGCCAACGAATCCGACCCCGATCCTTTGGAAACCGCAAAACCTGGCGAAACCGTAGAATGGCACGAATTGACTGCAAAAACACGGCGTTACGCATTTGTACGCGAAACAACGAGCCTCTTTATACCATTGATTTTGGACAAAATTCCCATCACCCTCGAACAACTCAAACAGTGGACGGACAATATTGGATTACGCATTACCTCTCAAAACGCCGCCTTGACGGTGTGTTCCATTGTCCAAGCCGACCCTATACGTATTTTTCACATTCAGACCGGTCCACATGCAGAAGGCGTCCTGGTGGAAACTATACGATACATTGTTTAGACGATTCAGGTGGAACTGGATACGCCATCGCGAAGCTCAAATGAATCAACGCCACTGAACTCATGGCCAAAATCGCAAACAGCCAGCCCAAATACGAATCATATTGTGCATACCAATACGGTAACTTGCCAGACACTGAACGCCCTCCAAGCGTGACGTACATGTACAAAAACACGTTGTATATCAAGGTGTACAGTACTGGTTTCCACACATCAGACCGCGACATGGGTCGCATTTCGATACACATAGCTACTGCATTGAGTCCATGTGGTACCAACGCTTCGAGCAACCCTTCGAACGTTCGCTCTTCAAGTGGCGCGATCAAGACCCAAAAACCGATGGCGACCAATAACGACGGTGCAAAGACGATTGGAAAGAACGCGCTGGCCGTGTCGGACCACTCGGGCGTCAACCAGAGAGCGAACAGAACAATCTCAAAGGTCAATGTCCAATACGTATAGTATTGGAATATGAACAGTTGTTCTAAGGAGACCTTGTACGCCAAAAACAATACAAATAACGTAAACCAAAAAACACGCATTTTTTAGATGAAGACGAACTTTTATACTAGTGACGATTCAACCGCCGACGCATTTTGGCACGGTAGTCTGAACTGGAGGCACTTTGATCTTCATGGTCGATAAACTTGCAAATAATACCGTAAAAAAGCTGTTTAAAGGTCGTTGCGATTTCCGAGCGGGATTTCGCACCAGTAATCACAATCTTCCCGCTACGAAACAATAGAAAGACCAACTTGGGTACCGTAGTGCGAAAGATAAGCCCTGGAAACAGGTCGGGTTCGTAACTCACGTAGGGACCGTAGGTTTGAGACAATTCGAGCAACTTGAGTGTGTGGGGAACCTCAGCCGACGCCACAATATTTTGAATTTTGAAATCCCGAAACGACACTGGGATACCGTGCTTTTGCAACAAGCGAATGTACTTGCGGCCCGCGACACGTGCTTGAATTTCGGTCTTTGCACCGGTACACACCATATTCCCCGACGCGAAGGCTAACGCCGTCGTCCGCGGCTCACGAATGCGCAACGTGGCGGCCGCGAATTTTTGTGGATTGTACTCGATAAACGGTTTGTGCAACGCAATCGCACGCAAATCCAAATGGTCGACACCTAAATTGAACGTCGCCACTACGTTTTGCAGTTCAAAACTGGGCAAGGATACCGGTGGCGCGTCTACCTGTGTCAGGGCGGCCACGTCAATTCGTTTCCGCTTGGGTTTCTTCCGTCGAGACATCTTACCTTTAATGAATCCCAACCTATATAGACTAGATCGTTTGAAAATCCGTTTATAAAGGGCCTGTTCATCCGTTCAGATGGACGTGCATATATTTGTGTGGAGCACTATGTCGGTCGAGATGACCGCTCAACATTTAAACGAATTGGGATTTGACTTTGATACATCCGCGGGCATTATTCAACGTTTCCATTGGTCCCGCGGTCGCGACGAGGCTTTTCGTGTCTCACTGTGGATAGCCACGACACACCCCTTGGTACGCGAGTTGACGCCGGTCCTCTTGCCATGTATGGACGCCTGTGTGTGTTGGTACCACGACCATCATGCTTTGTCGTGTCTACGTGTACGCGAAACGATGTGTCATATGGAACAGTATACGAACTCGATTTGGCTGATGGTAACGACTTTTCCGCGCGTGTTGAAACCTCATGCGTCACGTGTGCCGCGTTTTTACGACGTCAACGGGTTTGAGCGCACGCGTCTGACGGGCGAATTGTCGAAAAATTTGACGCACATTGTCAAAGAGCATGTCCGTCAGAGCCCCTACTCAAAGTGACGACCAGGGTTGTGTTGTGTTGCTTGACACCCTCAACGGTCTTGGTGAGCGTTCCTAACTGTGTATGTGCCACAAACCACCCGTCGCAAATAGCCAGATGCACGACGTCGTTGACCATTTGGATCGTCGTACCACACCCTCGTACACGTACTGTCGAATATCCAGACATATTCGACATAATATCTTCCAACACACTGTCCCGACGAATCGTAATGTCCGTTGAATCGATGTATGGTAAGATCACAACCCCCGTACACGGTGGGCCGTGTTCCACCACTTCAAAAAACACGTGGACGCGATGGCCTCTGCGCCGCAACACATTACACGCAAACAACAAGGGGGCCTTGTTGGGGAAAAACGCACGATACACAAAACGTCCGCGTACCAGACTGGCTGCAATATATCGCAGCCAGTCTTGTTTGGACCATGACTCCATCACTGTTATTCCTTGTAAAAATAAAACATATATACGTATCGATTAAGTTTTAGGTTGGATTTTTTGTACAGCGCGTGCCACCGAGTCGCCCGACGGATCCAAGTGTGCTTCAAACCCCGCGTGCCATTTGGCCGCGGGTCCCGTCGAACATGCGATGGACGCTTCGTTGAATTCGACCGTGTGGACCGCGTCACGCTGTGGAAAGCGCGCCTCAAAGATACTGCGAAACATATAGGCCTCTTTCGAATGTGGCGTGGACTCTGGAAAGACCGACGCTGCCTGTTCCAAGGTAATGTCGTCCACACGCGCATCGGCCCAGTCGCGAATCCCTTGTATCCACGCGCCACCGACCGCATCCGAAAACTGAGCTTTGGTACGTTCGCGAACACAACTCGGAATAAATGCACGAAACGTCTCGCGCAACCACCACTTTTCGGGACGAGCGCCGTCCGGATGCGTGCCCGACAGCTTGAACCGTGGATGCATCTTGTTCATCGCGAAATCCACAACATCCGCATCCAAAAAAGGGACACGCGTCTCCACACCCCAATCGCCGAGCGTCTTGTTGGCGCGTGCACAATCATAACTGTGCAACAACTCCATCTTGCGACGACATTCGTCCACCATCGCGCGCTCCGACGGACACATCAAGTTGTACAAATAACCGGCAAACAATTCGTCTGAACCTTCACCAGAGAGAACAACCTTGATCCCACGGCGTTTCAACAGCCGTCCCATCAACCACATGGGTGTGCCGGCCCGAATCGTCGTCACGTCATACGTCTCAATCGCACGAATCGTTTCGGGAATCGCCGCCAATCCGTCGGCCACAGTATACTCGAACGATGTATGATGCGTGCCCAATTCGGCCGCCACACATTTCGCCCAATGCACGTCCGGCGAATCCGCCAGACCAATACAAAACGTATGTACCACCGGGTAATCGGTACGTTTCGAGGCAATATTCGCCGCGATGGCCGCGACGATGGTCGAATCAAGCCCGCCTGATAAGAGGACACCCCACGGCACATCACCCATCAATCGTTTCTCGACGGCGCGGACCATCTGTTTGACCAAGAGAGTATCGTCCGGCGTCGTCAACGCCAAGTCCCTCCACGCGCTGTATGGACGGGTCCACGGTACAAACCCGGGCATTTCGCCGAGCTGAAACGCCGCGGACGTGCCCGGTGGCACAATCGAGACCCCTGCCCGATGAGGCAACGCGTCCAACAACGAGGAAAAGTACAGCGCGCCGTCGGCGGCGCCCATGTACAAAGGGGTCACGCCAATCGCGTCGCGTGCCACGACGATCGTCTTGTCAGCTGGACGCCACGCCACAAACGAGAACACTCCGTCAATGTAACGGGGTGCCAAGGCTCCAAACGCGTCCAACAGCTGGATGACGTGGGCGCAATCGGTCTGACCCGGGACGCGCGGTGCGTTGTAGACCTCGCCGTTGATCGTGAGAATCCAGTTTTCGGTCACGAACGGCTGTGGTTCCGCTTCCGGCGTCACCACAGCTAAACGCGCGTGCGCCAGCCATACGTCTTCGTCTGAATAGGCACCGGTCTGATCGGGACCGCGACGTTCCAATGGACCGACCGAGATCGGAGAACCACCAAAGACTGCAAGAATACCACACATGTTTTCAGAACAAACGTTGAATACAAATACAGATGTTTGATTTATTTTTGGGATTTTTATTCTAGAGCACGTGCTTTCTTGGCGGCCGCTTCCTCTTCGCGGCCGCGCGCCCGTTTTTTATTGCGCCATTTTTGGTAACCAGCGACATAGGTGTCTGGATAGGTCATGTAGCGACCGTCTTCGTCCGCCTGTAAGACACGTTGCACGGATTCCTTGGGCGATGGGACGAATTTGCCTAGAATGGAAGACCATTTGTGTGCCACATAGGTGTCAATATCTTGATTGATGCTGAATCCATCCTGCTTGCGTGACGCCGCCGCGGATTCTTCAGTGCCCGTCATCCAGCGCGATTCGGGCGTGTTCCAAAGGACGTTGTCGTATTTGATGGCCGCGCCACCGGGCTGGCGTTCGATGATTTTGAAAATGTGATACCACCGTTCACTGTACGGAAACGCGGTCAGCAATCGTTTGGCATCCGAATTCGCATGGGTTTCTTGCAACAGCGCCGACCACACGCTGTCCGAATCGTCTCCGGCATGATTGAGCACATGCGATACGTGGATAAACGTCCCTTCGTGTGTAATGATACACGATTGGTGTTTTTGTGGGGCACCGCTCTGTTTGAGTTCGGGATATTCGTTGGGGCGTGCCATCTTGTAGTCGCGCGAGGTGACCGAATGTTTGGTCATCTTACTGAGAAACTCTTCAATATTGTTGATAGACGTCCGACCTTTGGTGCGAGGAATGCGTGAGTTGATGGTTTTGCAGAGCTGACGAAACTTGGGCAGCTTGACATAATTGGCCGTGTCGTCTTCGCTCGAAGACGGATTGACACAGATGGGTTTGTCTTTGGACATGGACCAGATGGCATTCAGAATCTTGTGTTCCACAGGCGAGCGAAACTGGTCGGCAAAGAGGGAAATCGTAAAGATGACCATTTCCTCGGTGACACGCAGCAGTGGCTCAATGTCCACTAGCATATACGTCTCAAAGGGTTTGCCATAGTGTTTACCACCCGGCATATTGCACACGGTCTCAATCGCCGTCACAATGGCGAGGCAACGCGCAAAAATCTTGACGCGTTCCCAATCGCGGGGGCCCGGACGCACAATCGAGTTGCCAGCAATCTTTTTCTTAAAGCGTGGGATGACCACATTGGTGGCCGTCGTGTTCACGTCGCGAATCACCTTCGTCCAGATGGCTTTTTCGACCAACATGACACGGAATTGCTCTTCTTTGGCCTCGTCTTCAAGTTCCTTGCGTTTCGCTTTGTCTTGTTTGGTCATCATGCGTTCGCCGTTCATGCAATCGTCAATGTCACGACCGTCACGCTCGACTTGCTCGAAATTGCCCCAAAAGAAGCGCGTCTTGAGCGCCTCACCGACTTCGGACGGTGGGTCGTTGGTGGCGCCCATCCACACACCGACGCATTCCGATTTGGTCAGACGATTGCTGCGCTTGCCCGTCGTTTCGTCTTGGCAATAGACTTTGGCGGTGACGCGCTGCGACGTCAGCTTTTCTTTAAACATGGCCTCTTGTGTCGAATCCGCGTTTTTGTTGTTGCCCGTCATAAACATGCCGGGCGGTGCCTCGTGGCAGACGGTCGTCACATCGTTTTGATTGCCGTCGACGGCATCGGCCTTGCCTGTTTGGTAGGTGAGGACTTGAATCGTACCGGGAATGCTCATGCGGTCCATCAAGGTAAACAAAAACGACTTTGAGGTGGCGCCTTCGCCCGCTTGAAAGACGTTGCTGTGCAGGCCGAAATCGCGTCGGAACGAGTCGTACTTGGCATGTTGAATCAGAAACATCATGCGGTGTGCGGTGGACACTAGGAAATACTGTTCATAGTATTCCATCAGTGACATGACACGATTGGCAAAGATAGACATGGTGGGGTCGTTGAGGCGATGTTGCACGATGATGGGCGCCCTCAGTCGTTGACGCCAGGTCAACATTTTGCTGACGACGTCGGACACAGACGCATCTGGGTCGAGGCATTGTGTCTCCAGAGCATGCGTTGCCCAGGCTTGGAAAGCTTCGTACGCGGCAGGAAACTCGTCGGTGCCTTCCAACGGTGCAATCTCACCGTTGTATCGGAATTTGGTTTGTTGGGCCAAGGTCGAAAACGCCGACCGGTCGTGCATGCCCTCCAGACGTTCGCGCATCATGTCTTCGGACGTCCGAATGTCGTATTCGGATTGGCAATTCGGGTCGTAGCCCATGTCCAACTGCTTTTGACGAATCGCCCGCTGCGCTTCCATCCACGCTTGGTGGTCAGGCAAATACTTGGCACAAAACACTTTGGGATGAATTTGTTCGGGGGTTAGACGGCGGACATAGCTCGGATATGTAAACCGGACAATCGAATCGGTGTTGAGGTCTGCCGAATAGGCTTCTGAATTTTTAAAACGAGGGTCGGCTGTTTCGGGCGTCAGCTCGAGCGCCCGACGCAACGTAAACACTTTGCTCGGATTCGCAATGTTTTCCATGTTGTCAATGTCTTTGCTGGGGTCCAGCACATTGTCCAAATCGGCCGTAAACTCTTGCGATTGTGCATAACGGTCACAGATAGTACGGACGTACATCTCTTTGCCGGAAACCCGCATCCACTTTTGGTATGGATGCAGTCCGGCGAGTGGGTCGACTTTGCGCGAATTCTGTTTGCGTTCCATCGAATCCGCATGCAGTCCAGACGTTTCGGCCAACATGGCCTTGAGATGTGTGCCAAAACGCACTTGTGGATGCAACGACACGGCGTGCAAGCGGTAGGCAACGGCCTGGTCTTTGAGTGTTGCCGAGGGTACCCACTCGAGCCAAGCTTTTACATAGGGGTACGCGGCGTCGGCCGGGACGATGTCCGACGGTAGATTGGCCGTCTTGTGGACCATCTTGAGAAACAATTGCAACGCGATTTCGTCGTAACGCGCGCCTTGGTCGGCATGGCGGACATCCGAGAAATTTGAGGCCGCCCGCCGAAACGTGGTCCGCGGGATATGTAAGACAACATGGTCCTTGACATTTTCCAGTACAATGCGCTGCTTAGATTTACTATGGGTATTGTCCCCCCACACAGCCAACGGTTCCATATGTAGCATAGACGTCAACAGTCTTTATACTTTTTTTTACCCAAATTATTTACACATTGTCTTATGCGCATCAAAAGAGAATCCAAAAACAGTACTTTTTGTTTCGATTATTTACAGGCCTCAGAACCATGTATTTTGATATGGAATTCACCCTACCGCCTCTAACACAGCAATCATTCAGCAGATGGTTTGGCAAAAAGGTGCCTCGCGGCGACGACATCGATGAACGCATCGTGTATCCTGGCATCAAACTCGAATGCTCTTCCAAGTCGCGCGATTTGCGTTCAAACATTTCCCCGTCCAATGTCTTTGTTACGCGGATCGGTGAGACCAACAAATATCATCACAAAGTCCTTGGTTCCAACAATGTCTTCATCCCACTGTCCAAACGCCTCTATTCGCATTGCTTTCGCAACATTAATATTCACAGCATTCCCACAGACAACCGTATTACAGTACGCCTGACCGAAAATACCTCGGTGGTCCTCCCCTACATTCCAGACGACTTTGTTACACAAAAACGCTCGAAACGTAACAACAGTGGACGAAACCGGCCGAAACGAGAAGCAAAGCGTGCCAAACGCAACAAAACAACTGACGCGGCATATACGGGGTGGGTGACGCGCGTCATGACGCCTGCCACCGCCGTTGGCGCCGACCGCTCCATTTCCTCGTTTGATTTATTGCGGTATATTCGAGAACAGGCCGAAACACACAGTCAAGACTTGAACGGCTATATCCCGAATCCGTTTGCCGGCGCCACGACCATTCAGGAGATTCAAGCGTCGCCCGAAAAGCAACGGGCGCTGACCACGGTCGTACAATTCGTCCACCATTACGTGCGCCATTTGGTTTAAAGTACCGTACAGGTCCCTCGGCTCGTACGCAAACGTTTTTCTAATTCTATCGTACGTAAACATGCGCCTTCGAGCGTCTTGGGACATTCAGAAGCCTCCGTGCCAAACAAATTGGTCTCAATCCGTTGCAACGATTCGTGTACATAGCGAATCGTGGTGGTCTCGTTGCACGTCTCCGGAACCGGTTCTTCCGACAAGATACCGGTCAAATCTTTCATAATAGCGCGATGGGCTTCCAACGTCGCGTGAAAATAGGATTTGGGCGCACGAGTCAAGGTCGGCGGGGTATGAAACAGCGTATGTACCAAACGAACTGTCGAGCTCCACAACCGACGAGGCGAATATTCTGGAAACACCGACATGTCCTTTTAAACAAACACCCTTAATATGACGTCTTTTTAAAAAGTAGGATTCACTATTTAACTGAACATTGGTGTACGGTATGATCGATACACTCGTCTCACACGCCGCCGCTATCAAACACGAATTGGCACGACTTGGATTTGCGATTCCGCCACAAACCCATATCGAAACGCACAAACTCAAACAAATCCATGTGGACTTTTGCCACTGTGCCACTGAAGTCATCGGCCAATCCGAAGGAACGCTCTTTCGAAACGTTCAATTACTGGTCTCAACGATTCATGGCAGTTATGTACGCGTGCATAACCTGGACGACGTGCTCGTGGCCACCAGTCTTTTACTGTGCTACTTGAAACAGTACAATGGTTAACCCAACCAACGTAACGTCGGATGGTCGGCCGCAACGGCTGCCTGTGCGTAGGCCGAGATGGGCTCGCCGCGGGCTTGTGATAATGTCCACTCGGCGACCAGCCATGCTGGCGGTGCCACACGTTTCGCTGGAATGCGGTCCGGTTGAAGCAACACCACGCGACCGTCCACCGTATACAGCACATAGGGCAAATATCCTTCCAGCTCGACACCCAGACGCGTATGTGCTCCAAACGTATAGGACGTGCCAACACGCTTGACGATTTTCAAGTGCGACGAACCGCCGGTTTTCTCGTTGACCGGTAGCGGCAAATCGGCGTGAAACTTGACACCCAACATTTAGTATAAAAGCCCAGTGCTGCTGTTTTGTTTCATGCTTAAGACATTCTTTTTCTTGTCCACACTGGCCATCGCACAGGCCTGGCCATGCCAACCCGAAACACATGGCGAACGCATGTGCACGTACATGCACGAACACGCACGCCAGTACCATTCTGGCGGCGAATTCAAACTACGCAAGGCCCGTGTCGAAGCCGTGCGCGAGACCATCGACGACGGCGTGCATTTTGGACTCACGTCCCGTTCGGACCGGTTCGAACACGAACTTGGCCGAAACATGGCCCTCAAATTGTCGATGCATCGGATTTTTGAGAGAGACGACGCCGTCGCGCATGTACCTCTGGCGAGGACACATCACAAACCCATCGATTGGCGATCCCACAACGGCAAGTCTTATGTGACCCCGGTCAAAGACCAGGGCAAATGCGGTGGGTGTTTCGCGTTTGCGGCGGCCACGGTGCTCGAATATTGGTCGGCCAAACACCACGGCTTTCCCAAATCTTTGTCCTCACAATTGTTGATGGATTGTACCTCGGGCGGTCGAAAACCCGACGCCGGATGCGACGGTGGACTGATGGAATATGTGTTTGAATACGGCAAACGTCATCCGGTCGCTCTGGATTCGGATTTGCCGTATCATGAACGTCTCGAAACTTGTCCGGACCATTCGATGTTGTCACACGTCGCCGTCGATTCGTACGGTGTGCTCATGCACGATGACGACCCACGTGCCGAAAGTCATATCGAGAGTTTGTTGCACAAATATGGTCCTGTTTCGGTGGGCATTGATTCAGCCAGCATGGACAATTATAGGCGCGGTATCTTTAAGGCGTCCATGTGCTCGAACAATATTGACCACGCGGTGACCATCGTCGGGTACACGGACAAAGCCTGGATCATCAAGAATTCGTGGGGCACTGGGTGGGGTGACCGGGGTTATTTGTACTTGGAACGCGGTAAAAATGCGTGTGGCGTGGCCGAATACATTGTCTATGTGAAAAAGGCGAAGCGTGTGCTCAAGCGATTGTCGCCGCAATGGTCGTATACGATCTAAGCCCACATGACCCAGGCCATAAACATCGTCCAGGAAAACAAACCACAGCCAAACGCTATCAATTGACATCGCGTGCTGTACGTACCGCGCAACTGTTTTAACGATTGTTTGAGTTCTGCCCGTTGGTCGTCCAGCGCTGAACGAATGTCTCTAAAATTTTCATTCGATTGTATCATCAACTCTGAATTCATTTGAATCACATGTGACACTTTGTCGTCTAAAGCGGAGACACGTGTGTCCAATGTGTCGACGCCTCGTTCCAAATTTTGTAAACGCGCGTCCAACAGCTTGTCGGATTCGTGCGCCAGCATATGTCACCATTCCTACAATATAAATACTCATTCTGGTCATTATGAAAGGAGTGCTTTTTTT
>CESO01131963.1_pt1 | contig 11385 bp, 10 predicted proteins | sample 356341 | NCBI WGS metagenome assembly CESO01 (sample SAMEA2621812, study PRJEB7988) | marine metagenome | biome: marine biome (ENVO:00000447); feature: deep chlorophyll maximum layer (ENVO:xxxxxxxx); material: "saline water (ENVO:00002010), including plankton (ENVO:xxxxxxxx)" | depth 35 m
TCGACGGTCAGCCCCTTGGTCCTCGCCTTGTCGACGAGGACGTGCGTCTCTTCGGAGATGGCCCTGAGGCTCTTGCGATCCGCATTGCGGATGGTCGCCACCACGAGTCCGCCACCTCGCTCGGGAGGGAGGGACACGGCGACGCCGACGTTGACGTCTCCGTGGTAGTCGATGTGATCGCCGCCCCAGGAGGCGTTCATGAGCGGATTGGTGTACATCGCGAGGGCGCAGCAGCGGAGGACCAGATCGTTGAAGGTCAGCTTGACGCCGTGCGGCTTCAACTGCTCGTTGAGCGTGGCCCGCATCTCGACCATCGGATCCATGTCGAAGACCATGCTCACCTGGTAGTGAGGAATGGTCTGCTTGGACTCGACGAGTCGGCTCGCGATGACCTGACGCATGTTCGAAAGAGGCTCGCTCCTCGTCTGAAGACCGAAGCCTCCGGGAGAAGCCAGTTCGGTGGATTCGTTCGCGGCCCGCGACACCGCAGTGGCCTGCACCACCGCCGCAGGGCGGGCTGGGGCGGCCGGAGTCGAAGACGCGGATGCGGCTGGCGTTGCGGAAGGCGGAACCGAAGCTGCCGTCTCCCTGGTCGCTCCCACCGCGGTCAGCACGTCACGCTTGACGATTCGACCCATCGGTCCGGACCCCTGAAGGGTCGAGATCTCCACACCATGCTCTTCAGCCAGACGTCGGGCCACGGGAGAGATCCGCACGTGACCAGCGCGGGTCTTCGCCGCTTCGGCCGGGGCGGCCGGAGCCGGGGCCGGAGCCGGAGCTGCTGCGGGAGCCGGCGGCGCCGCAGGCTCGGGTGATTCGGAAGGCGCCTCGGCTGCCGGAGCCGGGGCTTCCACCTCGGCACCGGAGGAGACGGATGCGGGATCCTCACCCTCCTCGGCGAGAATGGCCACGACCGTACCGATCGCGACCGGTTGCCCCTCGGAGACCGAGATGGATGCCACCGTGCCGTCGTCGTATGCCTGCATTTCCATGGTCGCCTTGTCGGTTTCGACGTCGGCGAGCACGTCACCGGACTCGACCGTGTCCCCCTGGGCGACGTGCCACTTGACGATGGTTCCCTGCTCCATCGTGTCGGACAGTCTCGGCATGGTGATGTCGATGGGCATGGTGACGGATCCTCGATCAGGCGTTGTATGTTGCCGCGCGGACTGCTTCGCAGATCTTTCGGGCGTGCGGGAGCATCTCCTGCTCCAGCTCATGGGAATACGGCGCAGGCACGTCGTCGTTGTGCACTCGATGCACGTGGTTGTCGAGATCGTCGAAGCAGGCCTTGTGCACTTCGGCAGCGACTTCCGAGCCGACGGAGGCGAACGACCAGGACTGGTCGACGACCACGCAGTAGTTCGTCTTCCGCACCGAAGCGACGATGGCATCCAGATCGAGCGGACGGATCGACCGCATGTCGAGGATCTCGCACTCGATGCCTTCCTTGGCCAGCTCCTCGGCGGCCTCCTCGCAGAAGTAGACCGTACGGCCGAATCCCACCAGGGTGCAGTCCGTTCCGGCTCGACGGACGACGGCTTCCCCGATGGGAATGACGTACTCCTCCTCGGGAACGTCGCCCTTGATCGAAAGCAGACGCTCGGATTCCAGGCAGAAGACGGGATTGTCGTCCCGGATCGCGCTCTTGAGAAGCCCCTTCGCGTCGTATGGATCGGATGGAATGATCATCTTCAGGCCGGGGACGTTGGCGTACAGGGACTCGACGCACCAGGAGTGGGTCGAACCGAGCTGACCGCCGGCACCGTCATTGCCCCGGAAGACGATCGGACAGCCGAACTGCCCTCCGGACATGTAGAGGATCTTGGGAGCGTTGTTCATGATCTGGTCGGCGGCGACCAGGCTGAACGACCAGCTCATGAATTCGACGATCGGACGCAGCCCGAGCATCGTCGCTCCGATGCCCAAGCCGGCGAAGCCGCTTTCGGAGATCGGGGTGTCGATGATCCGACGCGGACCGAACTCCTCCAGCATCCCCTTGGAGACCTTGTAGGCACCGTGGTAGTCGGCGACCTCCTCGCCCATGAGGAAGACACGCGGATCGATCCGCATCTCCTCGCTCATCGCCTCGCGCAGTGCTTCGCGGAATTCGATTTCACGAGCCATCGCCGGCCTCCTCTGCGGATCGTTCCTGCATGTAGCGAGGCAGTGATGTTCCGGTGAACGGGCCCCATACGTCGGCGTAGACATCGTGGTGAAGTTCCGAGACGTCCGGAAGCGGCGACTTCTTCGCCCAGTCCACGGCTTCGCGGATCTCGGTGCGAATCTCCTTGGACATCGCCTTGATCTCGTCTTCCTTCATCAACTTCTCCGAGATCAGATACCTCGAGAGCTTGTCGATCGGGTCATTGGCCTCGAATTCGGCCTCTTCCTCGTGCGTCCGGTACTTTCGGGGATCGGACATCGAGTGCCCCTTGAACCGGTAGGTGTCGATGTCGAGGAAGAACGGCTTGGATTCGCTGCGAACCCATTCGACGATCTCCTTCATCTCGCGGTAGACCTCGATGACGTCCATGCCGCGGATGGTGCGTGCCTCCATGTCGAAGGCGACGGCGCGGTTGGTGATCTGATCTCCGGACGCGGTGCAACGGTCGATCGACGTTCCCATCGCGTATCGATTGTTCTCGACGCAGAAGATGATCGGCAGATCGAAGATGGCCGCGAGATTCATGGCCTCGTGCACGGACCCCTGATTCAGGGCTCCATCGCCGAGGAAGCAGGCCGTCACCGAATCGCTGGTGCCGCCGTTGATCACCTCGTCGTTGTACTTGGTCGCAAAGGCCAGTCCCGTTCCCAGCGGACATTGGGCACCGACGATTCCGTGCCCTCCGAACATGTGGTTGTCGCGATCGAAGAAGTGCATGGAGCCGCCCTTGCCCTTGGCGCAACCATCGATGCGTCCGAAGAGTTCGGCGAAGCCGATCTTCGGCTCGAGGCCTCTGGCCAGGGCGTGACCGTGATCCCGGTAGGCGGTGATGACCGGATCGGTGTGACGCATCGCCCCGATGCAACCGACGGCCACGGCTTCCTGTCCGTTGTAGACATGAAGGAACCCGCCGGCGAGTTTGTTCTGGTACGCCTGCATGGAACGAACTTCGAACTCTCTGATCCGAAGCATGTCCAGCAGCCAGCCCTTGAGCACGTCCACATCCGGGACGGGCACTTCGTGGGCCTTGAGAATCTTGGTCTTGGTGGTCGACATCGTGGCTTGATCCGTCCGCAGATGCGGATTCCATATCCATTCAAATCCGGCCCCATGGCCCCCTGAGCGTGGATGAAGAGTATACCGCACACCCTGCATGTACGGACTGCGACGGAAGTTCCAAACCCACGAGGATTCCGATCTTGCCGCCGAAACCCGGAGGACACCCTGCGGCCACTTCCAGAGCCCCCGGAACGTGAGCCTGGCCGCAACACTCGAAACTGCTGGGCTTGATGGGCTGGATCCACTGCTGGGGCTGTGATAGGGTACCCCCCTTCAGGCAGGTGTAGCTCAATTGGATAGAGCATCGGTCTACGAAACCGAAGGTTGCAGGTTCGAGCCCTGCCACCTGCGTTGCTGACAAAGGCCGTTTCAAGGGCCTTGAAGCCACTTCCACGGGTGGTCGTTGCATTCGTCGTGAAATCCGCGATAATGCTCCGTTCACGTTTCACGAGAGGTCAGACAGTTGCCCAACAAGACACACAGAGCCAAACGCGTCCGCCAGTCCGATTCACGCCGTGCCCGCAACCGCTGGCGCAAGCGTACGATCAAGGACAAGACGGATGGATTCCTGAAGGCCATCCAGACGGGTGACGTCGCGGGTGCCGAAGCAGCCTTCAAGGATGTCTCGCGGCAACTGGACAAGGTCGCCTCCACCAGCACCATGCACAAGAACACCGCAGCTCGACGCAAGAGCCGGATGTCACGCAGGCTGCGGGACCTGAAGCAGAAGGCCTGACCCAGACACATTCCAGAACCTCGACGCCACCGGCCTTCCGGTGGCGTCTTCTTGCGCAGAGACGAACATGGTGCTTTCTTCGCAACAATCGACGAATCGAATCCGCACGTCCGATCGGAGCGTGGCGTGGCTCGACGTCATCAATCGACCGTGGGTGATCCTGCTGTCGATCACCCCCCTGCTCATCCTCGATGCGATCGGCATCGGATGGGTCACCGACATACCGGACATCCTCGCCAGGCGTCAACTGCACGGACTGCTCGGCTTCTTCGACATTCCTCCGCAACTGGCCCTGGCGTCGACGATCTGCATCCTGTGCGCCGTGCTCATGACATGGCACATCCTGCAACGTGATCCATGGAGGGTGAAACCACTCGCACCGATCGGCATCGCGATCGAAGGAGCCGCGTGGGCCGTCCCGCTGCTCCTGCTCTCCTCCCTGTTCTCGGCGGCGATCCTGGCCGCAGGAACCACCGCCCAGGGAATCGCGGAACTTCCGACGATGGATCGACTGCTGATCAGCGTCGCCGCCGGCCTCGACGAGGAGATGATCTTCCGCATGGCGGGAATCGCCCTGCTGCACACGATCATCGTCGATGTATTCGGATTGAAGCAGGGAACCGGGACGATGCTGGCGATCGCGGGGACCGCCGTCCTCTTCGCCTGGTACCACGATCCCGGCCTCACGGCACCGCCGCAACTGCTCTTCGCACTGCTGGCGGGAATCTACCTCGGGGTCCTCTACGTCCTTCGCGGATTCGGAATCGTCGTCTGGACCCACGTCCTGTACGACGTGTCCGTCACGATCCTGTTCGCCTAGACGGTGCCATGCTCCATGCCGACGCTGGAACGTGCCTCCGCACTCCGGTAGAGCGCCTCCAGCACGGCCTGCACGGCACGACCTTCCTCGGCGGAAGCCGAAGGAGCCTCGCGTGACAACACATTGCGGGCGAAGCATTCATGCTGTCGACGGAATGCCGTGTTCCAGTCCTCGCCCGGTCGGACCGGCTGCTTCATGTCGACGAGTTCCCCGTCGACTTCGCATCCGATCGTGAGCGGAGCATCGGACAGGATGTCGAAGTGAACCGCGGCCTTCTCGCCGAAGAGGGTGACCCCGTCGGTCAGGGTGCCTTCCGGCAGATGGGAGGCCCAGGACATGTTCAGGGACAGGCTCAGACCACCTTCGCATCGGATCAACGCCGATGCGCCGTCTTCGACGTCGAACGGGCCGTCCGGATTCGGAGGCCCCGCCCACATGTCGGTGTATCGATAGCCCGAAGGCGGATGCCCGAAGCAGCTGGAAGTGTGACAGTCCACCGACTCGATGCCGGGACGATCACAGAGGTGCAGCAGCAGATCGACCAGATGGGGCCCGAGATCGATCAGGACCCCCCCGCCGGACTGCTCCTTGCTGGTGAACCATCGACCCAGGCCGGGAATGCCGCGTCGCCGTCGCAGCGTGGCTTCGGCATGGTAGATACGCCCGAGCCGGCCGGAATCGATCATCTTGCGGGCCGCCATGGAGGTGGCCGCCAGTCGGCAGACGAATCCCATCTGCACGATGTTGCTCGATGCGTTCCGAGCCTCGATGACCGCATCGCATTCCGCGACGTTCGTGGCCATGGGCTTCTCGATCAGCACGTCCTTGCCCGCCTCCAGAGCCTGGACCGCGATGGAACTGTGCAGGTAGTTGGGGACGGCGACGACGATGCCCTGGATCGACTCGTCGGCCAGAATCGACTCCATGGAATCATGCACCCGTGCCGTATCGCCGGCGAGCGTGCGGGCTCTGGACGAATCCGGATCGAAGATTCCCGCGAGCGTGCTGCCGGCCTGCTCGATCGCGTTGGCGTGAATCTGGCCGATCCCGCCGGCGCCGATCAATCCAAGTTGAATGGACATGAAACGTTCCTCCTGGTGCAGGACACAGTAGCATCCACCTTCGGGCGGCGTACAATTCGTCTCGAGGAGATCTCTTTGTCCCAATCGGATCGGGTCATCATCATCGGAGGAGGCATGATCGGGCTGCTGACGGCACGCGAGCTGCTGCAGCGCGGCCGCGACGTGCTCGTACTCGATGCCGGATCCGGCGAAGGCTCCGCATCGAGCGGCAATGCCGGAATCATTGCACCGGGACACTTTCCGATTGCGAACCCCCGTCAGCGTTCGAGAGCGATGAAACTGCTCCTGGATCCGGAAAGCCCCCTGTACATTCCGCCTCGATTCAACATCCCGATGATCCGCTGGCTGCTGGGATTCAGAAAGGCGTGCCTGCCCCGCAACTACGGCCATGCCGTCGAAGTGCTCAACCGGATGAGCAACGTCAGCCGCGACGGGTGGCAGGAACTCATGGACATCGACGCCACACCGGAGATGCTTGCGGCCCTGCATCCCGCCGGATCGATCGAGGTCTTCTGCGAACAGGAGACCGGCGACGCCGCCAGCCGCGATGCGGACACGCTGCGCCGGGACGGATTCGAGACCGAACTCATCGACGGCGACGAACTTCGCCGCCGCGACCCCGCCTACAGCGACGAGGTCCTGGGAGCCCTGGTCCACCCCGGACACATCATCACGCAACCGGATCAGCTGCTCCGCGCCATCGAGGACGACATCGTCGACCGAGGTGCCGTCGTTCGACACGGCTGCACCGTGCAGCGCATGCTCGCCGACCGCCACGCCTGCCATGGCGTGATCGTCGAGGACGACCGCATGATCGAAGGCGGCACCATCGTGATCGCCGCCGGCATCTGGTCGGACGGCATCGCACGCGACCACGGCATCCGGGTTCCCATGCAGCCGGCCAAGGGATACCACGTGATGCTGGATGTCGACGAACCTCCCACCATCGCGTGCGTCTGCCGCGAGTCGATGGTGGCGGTCAATTCGATGCCCGGCGGCGTTCGGCTCGCCGGCACGCTCGAACTCTCCGGAATCAACAACCGGATGGTCAGGCGTCGTCTTGATCTGCTGCAGCAGGGCGCGTCACGATGCATCCGCGGCATCGAGGACGCCCCCGTCCTCGAACAGTGGACCGGCATGCGGCCCTGCACCGCGGACGGGCTGCCGGTGATCGGCCCCATGCCGGAGATGGCCGGAACCTGGATCGCAACCGGACATGGAATGATGGGCATCACGCTCGGCCCGGTGACCGCGACGCTGCTGGCTCAGATGATCCACGACGAGCAGACCGTGATGGACACCGTGCCGATGTCCGCGGATCGGTTCAACTGATCTCGTCGATGTGCTCTGTGTACCGGACGCCGCGTGCCTGGAGTCCCGTGAACAGCGCGTCGAGCACGTCGTCGCGGGCAGCGAACTCCTCGGGAGGATGCACCCCCGGTTCGCCGACGACACCACGTGCGATCAGACGGGCCATGATCGCGCAGGGAAACGCGGTGGTCCGGGCCATCGAGCTGAATCCCGACTCGGGATCGTAGTAGTCCAGAAGGTCCCACCGCAGTCGGACATCGCGACCGTCGAGCTGGCCGATGCCCTCCACACGCATGGCCGTGAGATCCGCTTCGCCCTCTTCGTAGGTCCAGTGCGGGAACAGCAGCGCGGCCGCGAGGTCGCGGGGAACGACCTCGACATCGCCCACCCGGACGGGTTCCTCGGAGAGGAAGCCGGCCTCGCGCATCTGAAGCATCACCTCGCGGTGCCCCGGGTACCGCATCGTCTTCTCGCGCATGAGCGGCACGTCGAGCCGCTCCGCGAGACTGCGGAGCCCGTCGGTGTTGAAGGCCTCGAGCACACCCACTCCCGGAAACTCGATCGACTCCGGCTCGGACAGGGCTTCACGGATGACGACACGCCCGTCTTCGACCAGTCTGGCCGGACGAACGTACTCCTCGAGGACGTCGGCGGGAGAGAAGCCCGCCTTGTACTCGAACGGCGGCTTGGGATCGGCGGGAATGCCGCCGACGAAGATGTCGATGGCCCGACACGGATCGAGTCGGAAGGCGGCCCGGCCGGCGAGCAGATTGCTCATTCCGGGGGCGACGCCGATGTCCACGACGCAGGTCGAGCCGTGCTCCTTGGCCAGGGAATCGAGATCCCATGCATCCTCGGGCATGAACGAGATGTCGCAGTAGTCGCGTCCCGATTCGATGACCGCACGCAGCGCCCCGTAGCCGAAGCGACCGGGCATGGCTCCGACGATCAGTTCGTGATCCGCACAGAGCTCCGACACGCAGTCGGGACGGGAGCAGTCGGCGACGACGGGAGTGATCGGGTCCGGAGCGGCTTCGCAGACGCCCTGCACCCGCTGCCCGTCGATGTCGGCCAGACTCACCTCGAACTCCGCATCGGCCGCAAGATCGCGTGCGATCACCGAACCGACCATTCCACCGCCGAGCACCAGTACCCTGGTCATGTCCAAGACTCCTACAACTGTGGGGCGATCAGGCCGACGAACCGCTCGTAGAGCAGTCGAAGCCGCGTCGCATGAATGAGACCTTCCACCGAATCCGCAATGAGCATCCGATTCCATTCCTCGATGGCCTCGATGCTTCCGGCATCGTACACCGCGAGCATGACCTCGAAATTGATGAACAGGCTCCTTCGGTCGGCGTTCATCGAGCCGACGAGCGCGACCTGATCGTCGGAAAGAACCGTCTTGCCGTGGAACATGCCGCCGGTGTAGCGGACGACCGTTCCACCGCACTCGGCCACGCGACGAAGGTACGTCGATCTGGCAAGGTCCGTCATGGCGTGATTCGACGCGTGGGGCACGATGATCCGGACGTCCACTCCCCTTCGTGCGGCCATGCAGATGGCCTCGCAGAGCATGTCGTCGGGAACGAAGTAGGGCGTGGCCAGCCAGAAACGCCTTTGGGACATGTAGGCGATGTTGATGACGCCGTAGTAGAGCGAATCACTGGGAATGTCAGGTCCCGAAGGCACCACCTGGGTGAGCAGGTCGGCGTCTTGCACACACGGGTCCGGGGGGGCGTCCGCGGATTCCAGGCGGCACTTGCCCGCGAACTCCCAGTCGCTCTGGAAGATCGCCAGGTAGTGGCGGACCGCCGGTCCTTCGAGCAGGAAGTTGAAATCCTGCCAACGATCCGGGTTCGCCGTCGGCCCCATGTATTCGTCGGCCAGATTGCTGCCACCGGCAATGACCCGGGTCCGATCGAAGATGGCGATCTTGCGATGGTCGCGGGTATTGGTGTTGCCGTGAAACGGAAGTCGCATCACAGGCAGGAAGATCACCGCCTGGCCACCCGCGTCGACCAGCGGCTTCAGATCCCGCTCCTTCACGTGCATCGAACCGAGTCCGTCGATCATGAGACAGACCGTGACGCCCGCCTGGGCCTTGCGGACAAGGGCATCGAAGATCGCCCGGCCGGTGGCATCGAACTTGAAGACGAACGTCTCGATGAAGATGCTCTCGCGAGCCTCTTCGATCTGCTTCATGAAGGTCTCGTAGACCTTCACACCGTCCTGGATGCACTCGAGGGCATTTCCCCGGGAGGCGGCAGGCAATCCCAGATTCCGAAACAGGGCATCGAGCGGATGCACGTGCGGACTGCAGGCCTGCTCGGTCTCGCCGAAGACCACCCCACCCTTCTCGCGGATGATCTTCCGGTATTTGCGATCACCCAGGAACAGATACAGCGGCACGGCCACGTACGGAACGACCAGCATCCAGAAGATCCAGATACCGATCCCCTGCCGCTGCCTGGAGCGGGTCATCAGGGTTGCGAGGCCGAAGAAGCCCAGCAGGAATCCAATGACCAAGATGATGTGCGTCAGAATCCAGGGCATGGCAAAGAGAAAAATACAGACTCAACACCTCTTCTGGGACCAATATCCATGTTTTTAGCCTCTAACTCTCACTCTCTGATAAATCCATGGAACATTACGCTGCTTCAATCGTATATTTACCTGACTGATTCCTGAAATGATCCTTCAACTGGGTGATTGTCTCAACGAATCGGGGATTTTGGTCTGGTTTCCTTCCCCAAGGGATACTCAGGCCGACAACTAGGATTGCTTCACACCTGTGGGTCATGACACCCACGGAGGAAGCCTGCTCTGGCAACGGTTGCCAGAGCATCCTCACCTAAGCCGCGCTGCCTGGACCATGAACTGTCCAGACGGATGCTTTCCGAGGAGTTTGGCCGTGACACGAACCGAACTACGTGCCTCTATCGTTCTTGAACATTTCGAATCCTTCTACCACCGCGTCTACTGCTTCTGCAGACGATCGCTTGCACCGGACATGGCCGAGGACATCGCTCAAGATGTATTCGCCAAGCTGCTGCAGATCGAACGTCTTCCGGAAATGGAGATCTCCGTCAGCTATCTGATCAAGATCGCCGACAATCTGATCAAACGCGGTTACAACCGAAATCAGCGTTTCCAGCGGTTTCTGGAGGCCAATGACGGCTTCGGCGATTCCGCCTCCGCAGATACCGCGAAATCGTGGGCCGGTCTCGACACCGACGAACTCGGCGACGAGATCACCAACCAGCTGGAACTGCTCTCCGGCGAGGAACGCGATGCCGTCGAACTGGTGATCTGCCACGGACTGAGCTACCAGGAAGCCGCCAACAGCATGGGCGTCCCCGTCTCGACCGTGAACAACTGGAAGTACCGGGGCCTTCAGAAGCTCAAGGAGGCCACGGCCTGATTCGCCAGAGTCGGTTCCACCCGCCATCGAGCGATCCCCGGGATCCTTCGACCGCATGCCCCGGTTTCATTCCGCCGGCATGCCGGTGATCCCGCACCGCATCCGGAAACTCCACCCGGACGCCCATGATGGGCTCGCGAGATGGCTCGAAGTTGGGACTGGATCACCACATCCGACGGCCGCCGCGTGCAAAGATCGTCTATGATGCGTCCATGGAACGAAACCTCGAACCGGCAGATCGAACTTTGCGAATGACTGCGGGCGTCTTCCTGATTCTCGGGGGACTCCTGGCTGCCATTCCCACCTACCTCCAGATCATCGAGTCCTGGTGGTACATCGTGTCCGTATGCCTGATCATCCTCGGCGTCGGCGCCGTGCTTTCCGCCTGCGCCGCAAAGTGCGTCCTTCGCAACGCCATCGGACACTGATCGAGAAATCGACGAGTCGAAAAAACCAGAAGGGCGATTCAGTTATGAATCGCCCTTCCTTCTTCTCTCCTCACCTTCCGGCCGAAGCCGGTTTCCATCTCCGCGTGTCAGACGAGCCCGGATCGGATCCGGTCCTGCCTGCGGTTGGCTGTGGTGAGTTCCCTCTCTTCTTCTTCCGTCTTCATGGCCGCGACTGACGCCGCGGCCCACCACCTGAAATCTACCCCTCCAGATCTCAGTCCGCAAGGGGTACGAAGACCGCATTCGATCATTGACCTCAGGCATTCGTCCATCCGGTTGAACGGGTGCAATGCCTGGTCCCCCCTTCCGGATCCCGAGGGAAGCCGCCTCAAAAAAA
>CESO01326205.1_pt1 | contig 11378 bp, 10 predicted proteins | sample 356341 | NCBI WGS metagenome assembly CESO01 (sample SAMEA2621812, study PRJEB7988) | marine metagenome | biome: marine biome (ENVO:00000447); feature: deep chlorophyll maximum layer (ENVO:xxxxxxxx); material: "saline water (ENVO:00002010), including plankton (ENVO:xxxxxxxx)" | depth 35 m
GGGGGGGCTTTGAGGGCCTCAGGCCCAGTTCAGGAGTCAACAGCGTTGACGGAGGAGAATCCAGGGACATAATCCCGAAGATTTCGATCGATCAGCGTCTGCAAGGTCATGGACCTCGAAGGGCAGCCGATGCAGGCTCCAAGAAAACGAATTTGGACGACTCCAGATTCATCGACAGATACCAGTTCGATATCTCCGCCATCCTGCTGAATCACAGGCCTCATGGCGTCGAGAACTTCTTCGACCTGAGTTTTCATCGATCCTTCTGACATCCTGATTCACCTGCTGATGGTCAATTCTTCTCTGAACATAGCCAAGATTTGCCAATCCTCTTCCAAGCCCTCGGATCGGTATTTGACTGTTCCAAGAGTACCATAGTCGTCATGCCTAGATTCCATATCTCTCTCTCTACAGTCTTGATGATTCTCATTCTCACTTCCTGTGGTCGGCCAGTTACGGATCCCATCGGAACTCTTGGAAATGCCGATGAGCACAGCAGCCGTCACCGGACGAGTCTGGTGATGCTCAAGGACAGCCCTGATCGGACCAGCCCTGATGCCACTGATGCGCTTCAGGGCCTCATCTACAGGCCTGGGTATACGGATGACGTTCGTATTGACGGACTGGAAATCCTCGTGGAAACCAATCCGACCCGCCTGTTGAGAACGACACGTCAACGATTACCTCGTATCGACGATCCGATGTGGTTGGAGGCCTACTGCGAGTGGCTGAGTCAGCAGGACTGGGCTGACCCGCAGGAGAAGGCTGCCGTCAACGAAGCCCTCGTCAGCAGTTGGGGTGTGTTCTGGCCAGTGTGGACTCAGGAGGAAGATCGGCCGGAATACAAGGCACTGGTCGAGATCAATGGAACGGACGACGTCATTCCGCTCATCTTCGATGTCTTCAAGCAAAGCAAGAGAGGATCACAGCAGGGGCTGCGCGATCGCTGCTGGGTTCTGCTCCATCGCCTCGGTCGAAGGGATGAATTGATCGAACTCGTGGAGACCACTCCGTCGGATTCGGCCAACACCATGATGCTCGATCTCAAGGCGGCCGTCGATGATTTCGGAACAGTTCCCTACAACCGTGAAGAGATCCTCTGGCTTCGAAAGCTCCGCCAGCCCGAACGGGCTGAGTTCTGGACATCGGCGAAGACCGCCGTCGTTGACATGCCACAGAGCAGAAGGCGAGAGATGGAGATCAGGGATCTGCCCGTGGTCGTTGCTGCTGCGAAGCACAGGCCTGAACTGTTGACGGCTTCCAAGTCGAGTCTGCTCGAGACGACGGAATACAATCTTCGTCAGATCAAGCACTACTACGAGACAGAGCCCGGGATGCCCACGGATGGAAGTCGGCGAGAACGTTTTCGAACACATCGAGATGTCATGACATGGGGCGATGTCGCTGCGATCACATTGGCCATGGAGGCCCTGTCCCAGACGCCCGTCCAGGCCCATCTGTTCGACTACGCCGATCGGGATCATGAGGACAAGGGGACTGAATACGGCGGAATCATCGGACTCGACGAGGCGGGTCGTTTCGAGGTTCGCGAATTCCCTCCGAAGATCAGGAACCATGACCGTCGCTTCAACGCCTCCCAGCAGATGTTCAATGCCGGTTATACGGCTTTGTTCCACATGCATTTTCATGCACAGCGTCATGGCAATGGCAATCATGCCGGGCCCGGCCTCGGGGATCTCAACTATGCGGAGAACACGAGAACGAACAATCTGGTGTTCACATTCGTCAACAAGGACACCATGAATGTCGATTACTACCGACATGGCAAGGTGATCGTCGATCTAGGGACGATCACGCGTCCCTCCGCCGGGTAGAGGTGGCGTGTCTCCCTTCTCCCTGCTGCTTGTAGCGGCGATTCTCCTGTTCGATGGTGGATACGGGCTGACGCTCTCCTGGGCGATCGAGCAGCCATGGCTCGTATTCGTCCTCTCGATTTCGCCGGCCTGTCTCGTGGTCGTCATGAGCTGGCTGGCCTGCCGCTCGGTTCGGGTTCGCATGCTCGATCGGACTGAGCCGACGCGGATCAGGAGAATGGCCTGGACACTTCGGTTGGCCAGGCGTCTGTTGGTTCTGAATGCGGTACTGGCCATCCTCTTTCTGGACTGGTTGGGGGTCGTGCGAAGCCTCACCGGCAATGTGATTCTGCTCGACGAGCTTCTCGCCATTGCGCCCGTGTTTCTGTCGAGCCTTCTGATCGCCAGATTCTGGTATCCGATCGATCGACGACTGTCTGCTGAGATCAGCGTTCGTGGAAGTTCATGGGAGGGCTGGCGATTCGCATGGGGCCAGTTGTGCATGGACCAGCTTCTGGTGCTCGTTCCGGCTTTGCTGGTGATCGGCGTCATGGAGCTGGCGTACACCCGGACCATCGCTGATCTGGGAGAGGTCTCCGTTCAGTGCCTTCTGCTCTCTGGCGTCGTCCTCGTCTTTCTCTATACACCGCTTCTGATGCGTGTGTTGCTCGGTTTGAAGCCGATGAAGCCCGGCGATCTGAGAACGCGATTGGATTCGGTGTGTCTGGAATACCGCGTCCGTACACGTGGAATTCTCGTATGGCCCACCGGTGGGGCGATGTTGAACGCGGCAGTCGTGGGTCTCACGGGAAGACTTCGGTACATCATTTTCACGGAGGCACTCATCGAGACTCTGCCCGAGGAGTACATCGAAGCGGTTCTGGCCCACGAGGTGGGGCATGTCCGACATGTGCATATTCCATGGATGTTCGCCTCGATCGTGTCAATGGTTCTTCTTGTCGAGGCATGCTTGATGCTTCTTCCGGTCCATCTGTCCGAGCCGATCTGGATTCAACTGGGACTCATGATGATCTTGATCTGGACGAGTTTCGGCTGGATCTCCCGTCGATTCGAAAGACAGGCGGATGCATTCGCGGCCATTCACATGAGCGAGCCTTCCGGAGATGGTGTCGTCACGCTTCAGGGTGTGACGACGGTGATGAATACGCTTGAATCAATCGCCAGTCTCAACGGAGCGCCTGCAAATCGCTACAGTTGGCGTCATGGTTCGATGGTCTGGAGATGTGCCAATCTTGAGCGGATCACTGGTTCTCCATCTGCGCGGCTTCCGGTCGATCGCAGCGTCTTCAGAATCAAGATGGCCATCCTCCTGACTGGTCTGGTTTCAACCTTGATACTCGTCTTCAGTTCGTCTGGGGTATTGGCATGATCAATGGACTCGATGGCCAGGTGAGATGGATGCATGGAACCGGAAATCGGTTCGCCATCATCGATCACGCCCAGTCGAGGGATCTGGATGAGATCGATCTGGCGAAGTACGTGGGTAGATGGGTCGATGGACTGCTCGTGCTGCATCCGGGAGATGACGCATGCGATCTGACCATGAAGGTGATCAATTCAGACGGTTCACGTGCCAGGATGTGCGGCAATGGTCTTCGCTGCATCGCGTTCGACGCCTGGAGGCGTGACGTCGTCCGTGGTCGAACGGTGAGGATTCGAGTGGGGGACCATGTCGCCAGGGCGCGTATCCAGCGCATCACGCAGGATGATCCGGTGGTGCATGTCAGGATGCCGTCTCCCATCATCAAGTCCGAATCGGATCATGTCCATGTGCGTATCGGCAATGAACATGCGGTGTTCGTCCATGACTCGATGCCGGACGAGGATCGGTGGGCCAGCGAGGTGAATCGACTTCATCAGCGGGGTCTGCAGGATCTGAATCTGCATGCGGTCCATATCCTGAGTGGCGATCATGTGGAAATGATGTCGTGGGAGCGTGGTGCTGGTCCGACATTGGCCTGTGCCTCAGGGGCGACCGCTGTCGTCTCGGCGTTGGCCAGCGTCCAGCAGGTATCCTCGACCGTGAGGGTCACCCAGCCCGGAGGAGAGCTGGTTGTGAAGTGGAGAGGATCGGAACGTCAGCCAGTGAACATCGGGCACGTTGGTATGCTGGCTGATCCTACGAAGGAGGGCGCCTCGGACGGGCGTTAGTGATTTGACTGGAATGGAATTGACATGCGTATCGGTTCATGGCGGACCTCGTGAAATGGGAGAGGGCATTGGCGAGTCCCTCCGGGAACGAATCCAATCTCTGGTTTCGCATCGACTCGAGGTGGCTCGCTGTTTTCTCGAGGAGCGAGGATTCAAGGATGCGCTGTCCGTCTATCGCGAAGCCGGTGGCAGCTGTCTCAAGCATCTGATGCAGTGGGATGCCCACGGCTACGAGGAGCTGGCGGCCACGGCCCGTTCGGCGGCCGTTCCACTTCTGGATCTCTACGCCGTCTCGAATCTGACGGATGTCCGGGATATCGCCTCTCGTGATCGGCATGTCGGTGACGAGGATGAGGGATGTACGGCCTTCATGGTTCCGGAGCGATCCGCCACGCCTCTCATTCTCGGTCAGACATGGGATCTGAATCGCGGCGACATCGAGTATGTGGTCGGCATTCACCGTCTGCCGGATGACGCTCCGGAGACCTGGAGTGTGACGGTCGCGGGGACACCGACCTTGATCGGCATGAATGAACATGGTCTTTGGGTCGGTACGACCAACATCCGAGTACGGGGTTCCCGTCCGGGTGTCGGTTATCTCGATATCCAGCATCGTGCCCTTCGCGAGCGTGACTTCGCGTCGGCAGCGAGTATCGCCAGCAAGGCCCCTCGAGCGGCGGCCCATACGTTCTGGTACGCGGATCCATCCGGTGGAATGCAGCTGGAATGTTCAGCTTCGAAAGTCGTATCCAGGCCACTGGAGCGAGAACCGTTGGTTCAGACCAACCACTGTCTTGATCCGGAGCATGTCGAGACCTCAGTCGAGCCAGCAACCCCGAGCAGCTGTGAGCGACTTGAAAAAGCGACATCGCTGCTCGCCGATGGCGCCATGGACATCGATCACATGAAGCAAATCATGTCCGATCGATCCCAGGGAAGTCTGTCCATCAACAGGTTGCCCGAAGATGATGAACCCACGACGACCAACGCCTGCATGGTCGGTATTCCCGCTACTCGCACCTTTCAGGCCTGTCGAGGGAGTGCGGATCGGGGAGAATGGGTCACATTGGCATTTGATCGCGGAAGCTGACGGCTATTTCCTCACGAAATCCGTTGATTCAATACAATCATGGTTCCATGACTATTGATACCAATTCATCCCTGCATCCGGCGATCGATACCCCCGAAGTTCACGGTGCCATCGATCAGATAATCGACGGCATCAGAAAGGCGCAGGAGGCCATCGATGGTGTCAGGCCTCCGCTGCCCGAAAGAGAGGCCGAGGCGAAATCGCTCATAGAAACCTTCGGAGAAGCTCGCGGACGTGGGCTCGTCTTCCCCCTGATGGGATCGGGTCTCGGGCGAGGCGCGTTGGTCGAACTCACCGACGGATCCGTCAAATACGATTTCATCACCGGTATCGGTGTGAATGCATTCGGTCATGGCGATCTGGACATCATTCGGACAACGCTCATGGCGGCCACCGGAGATGTCGTCATGCAGGGCAATCTCCAGTGCAACCGGGACGCGGTTGATTTCTCGGAGACTCTTCTGGATGCCGCCGCTGGAAATGGTGACCGGGTTCTCAAGCATTGCTTTCTCACCAATTCAGGTGCCCTCGCCAACGAGAATGCCCTGAAGATCTGCATGCAGAAGACCTGCGGGGCGCCTCGCGTGCTCACGTTCGAACATTGCTTTGCCGGTCGGACCACCACCATGGCGCAGATCGGTGACAGTGCCGGTGGCCGAATGGGTATTCCATTGAATCTTGAAGTGGAGTACCTGCCGTTCTTCGATCCGGCGGATCCCGATGGATCGACACAGGCGGCGATTCTGCAGATCGAGGAGGCCATTCGCCGGTATCCACACCAGCATTGCTGTCTCGTGATGGAACCAGTGCAGGGTGAAGGCGGATTCAATCTGGCTCCACGGGAATTCTTCGAGCCGTTGATGAAACGTGCCAAGGAGGCCGGCATACCGGTCTGGTTCGACGAAGTGCAGAGCTTCGGAAGAACAGAGTCCATGTTCCGGTATCAGGAACTGGGTGTTCAGCCGGATGTGGTGTCGATCGGAAAGATGTCTCAGGCCTGTGCGACGCTGTTCACCGCGGAGATGAATCCGAGACCGGGTCTGCTCAGCGCCACCTTCATCGGCAGTACCGCGTCATTCAAGGTCGGTCGTCGGATGCTCGAGCGTCTTCAGTCCGAAGGAGCCTACGGAAAGGATGGACGCAATGCGCGTCTCCACACCGTGTTCCGGGAGGCAGCCGCGGAGCTGGTGAATGCCAATCCACAGCATTTCCCGTCTCTGAAGGATCATTCCCGTCCAGCCCACCCGGACGAGGTGATCGGTGGTGCGGGATGCATGATGCGATTGAGTCCCTACGGAGGCGATGCCAAGAGGATCAAGTCGCTACTCAACAGGATGTTCGATGCAGGTGTCATCGCCTTCTACTGCGGCCATGGTCCGTTCCATCTTCGGTTCCTGCCACCGCTCGGCGTTCTGCAGGAGTCGGATATTCGAGAAGTGATTCGGATCGTCTCTGAATCCCTCGAGGAGACCGAATGATGTTCATGGTCCGGAACGCCATCACAGACGATCATGATTCGCTTCTCAGGCTCGCGAAGACGGTGTACTCGAACAACCTGCCGGCTGATCCGCTTCCGCTGCGCGATCTGCTGGTCAAATCAAGGCGAAGTTTTCTCGGCAAGATCCCGCCGAAGGATCGACAGTACGTGTTCTCGATCGTCGATCCCGATTCGGGGAAGGTTGTCGGCACATCGAGCCTCATCGCAGGCAAGGGCACCAAGGAGCTTCCACGGCTGGTTTTGAAGGTTCGCAAGCGCGAGCACTACAGTCGTGATCTTCAGAGCGGGCATGTTCAGATAACCCTGCAGCTCTGCCAGGACACCACCGCCTCGACGGAGGTCGGGGGGCTCGTTCTCGCGTCCGCCTATCGAGGTACGTCCGATCGACTGGGTTCGCTTCTGAGCAAGGTTCGTTTCTCGTATATCGGCATGCATCCCATGGAGTTCTCCGACAAGATCATCGGCGAGGTCATGGGGACCTTGACGCCCGATGGGCGAACCATGCTCTGGGATCATCTGGGCAGACGCTTCATCAATCTCTCCTACAAGGAAGCAGATGCGTTCAGCCGGACGTCCAAGGAATTCATCACCTCGCTCTTTCCCGATGTGGAGATCTACGCTTCCCTGCTCCCGGCCGAAGCCAGGCGTCTGATCGGACATGTCAGTCCGGATGCCGTACCGGCTCTGAGGATGCTCGAGCGACTGGGTTTTCATCACAATGATGAAGTGGATCCGTTCGATGGTGGTCCCTATCTGGAAGCCATTCGGGATGAGATCCCACTGGTGAAGACCACTCAAGGCGGGCCGGCCCAGGGTGGTCTCGATGGTTCCATCAAGCATTCAAGCGGAATCGTCTGCATGCAGAAGGGGGCCGACTTCAGAGCTGTTCGCTGTCCGTATCTTCTCGATGGAGATTCCATCCGTTTGTCGGATGAGGTGATGGATGTCCTGCAACTGACATCTGGAATGAGCGTCCATGTCACACCCCTTGAAAAGTCGACGCCAGAGAGCGATGCCGTCCAGCATGGATCCGTAAGCACATGACCTCCAGCCGTCCTCCACAGGCTTGCGATCTGATAGATGGATCCCGTCGCGAGATCCCGGGCGATTCGCTCGTTTCACACAATCCAGCCAGTCCGGGCCAGATCATCTGGTCCGGTTCGCCGTCGATCGATCATGTGGATGATGCCGTCGATGCCGCTCGTCGTGCGTTGCCGGGGTGGATGGGCTTGTCGATCGATGAGCGTGCCGGATATCTGCGTCAATGGCGTGATGTCGCCAAGGCGCATGTCGACGAGCTGGCCGATCTCATCGGCCGCGAAGTCGGCAAACCGGCCCCCGAGGCCAGGATCGAAGCGGGTGCCATTGCCGGCAAAGTCGATCTCACTCTTGAATCCACCGTGATGGGCCGGATCAGTGATTGGACGGCAGATGCCGGAACAGGTCGAACCGGACGTTGTCGATATCGACCCCATGGCGTCATGTCGGTGATTGGTCCATTCAATTTCCCGGCCCACCTGCCCAATGGTCAGTTCGTTCCGGCATTGCTTGCCGGCAACACGGTGGTGTTCAAGCCTTCCGAACTGGCTCCGGCCGTCGGCCAACGACTGGGTGAACTCATGCAGGAGGCGGGGCTGCCACCGGGTGTCTTCAACGTGGTTCATGGAAGTGCGGCGGAATCCCGCCATCTGTGCACCCACGAAGGAGTGGACGGCATTCTGTTCACCGGTTCCTGGCCGGTTGGTCGGGCGATTCTTGAACAGAATCTCGACACGCCCGGTCGAATCGTGGCCCTCGAGCTTGGGGGTAACAATCCAGCGATCGTCCACAAGGACGCCGATCTCAGGCTGGCTGCCATCGAGTGCGCAAGGGCAGCCTTCGCGACGACCGGTCAGCGATGCACATGCACCAGAAGAATCATTGTCCATGAAGAGGTCGCCGATTCGTTTCTCGCGGCGCTCTGCACCACTGCAAGCACGCTTCTTGCCGGAGGGCATGACGATCCGGTGACCCCGTTCATGGGTCCACTGATCTCCGAATCGGCTCGAACGGCGGTTCTCGATTCCCAGCGGAGGATCGTCTCCCGTGGAGGTCGTTCTCTGGTTCCATCAGTGGAGATGCCCGGTGAGGGCTGGTTCATCTCGGCTGGTGTCATCGAGGTCGACGGCTTCGATATGGATCATGACGAGGAGATCTTCGGTCCACTTGTCCAGGTCTGCACGGTTGGTTCGCTGGATGAAGCCATTCATCAGGCGAGGCAGACACGGTATGGGCTGGCAGCCTCGATCTTCACGAGTGACGAGTCGAACTTCGATCGATGCTTCGCGGAATTGTCGACTGGTTGCCTCAACTGGAATGTCGGGACGGCGGGTGCCTCCAGTCGCCTGCCCTTTGGCGGTGTGGGGCTCAGCGGCAACCATCGTCCCGCAGCCGCCTTGGCCATCGATTCATGCGCCTACCCCGTGGCCAGCCTGCTTCAGCCGGGCTCGGATATTCCGATTCCGACCGGCATGACCTTCAAGGATGAATGGCTCGCGGTCCCACCATCCAGTGGTTGAACGTGTTTCATTGATGAGAACATGATTGATTCATCCTCCGAATCCGGACACCTCGTACCGCTGGCGGCTCGGCGTCATTCGCTGATTCACGAGATTCGTCGAGGTCTCCGCATGAGCTGTGGCGGGGAGGATCCGGGGCATCTTGTCCTGGCGGTCAGTGGTGGCAGGGACTCCCTGGCCCTCTTGATCGCCGCGGTCGTTCTTCGTGAGCAGGATGAATGTGCCATTCTTCCGCGGGTGGTCCATGTCCATCATCATCTTCGCCCCGAGGCAGATTCGGAAGCGGATCATGTGGTCGCGGTCGCGAAGCAGTTGGATGTGCCATCTGAAGTCAGACATGTGGATGTCCCCACCGCGACAGCTGCGGAAGCCAGGCGTGTCCGGTACGAGGCGTTGGTTCAGGCCGCCTGTGATTGTCGCTCTCCTCTGGTTGCCACCGGTCATCATGCTGAAGATCAGCTGGAGACGATCATTGCTGCACTTGGTCGAGGTGCGGGGCCTTCCGGTCTGGCAGGCATGCAACCACGGCGCCATCTCGACCGAGAGGTGTATCTGATCAGACCGATGCTGGGCGTTTCCCGCGATGATGCCGGAAGTCTCTGTGAGGCGGCCGACGTCGACTGGTGCGATGATCCAGGGAACAGCGACGTCGAGACACAGCGTGGACGTCTTCGCCGAGACATTCTCCCTGTGCTGGAATCGATGTGGCCCGGAGTAGCCAGAAGAGTGGCGTCGATGGCCGAGGCCCAGTCGGTGGCAGCCACGGCCCTGGAAGGCCTGGTGTCTTCGGTGTTCGGTCCGCCTCAACAGATCTGCTGGGAACGCAAGGCGCTCTCGCATCTTCCAATGGCCGTCATCATGACCGGGCTCAGGAGAGCTATTCTGGCGACCGGAAAAACGGGATCCGATTCCGTTTCCAGGCAATCGCTGGTGGCGGCTTCCGATGGAATCGGCGATCATCGATCACACCCGAGAACATATGAGGTGGGTGCCGGTCTGGTCGTCCTGGTCGATGCCAGGCAGGTAAAGGTTCAAGTAGGAGATTCATGATGCACGTCGTTCTGGTCGGTCATTGTTCCCCGGATGCCTTCATGCTCAAGTCGATGGTCGGCAGAGTTCTGCCCGAGGCCCAGCTTCACACCGTCAATGATCAGCGTTCGCTTGATGCGGTTCAGGAAGATGGGGCGTTGTGGTTGGTGAACCGAGTTCTCGATGGGGCCTTCGATGCCGGTGAATCGGGTCTCGACCTGATTGAATCCAGAGTGAATTCGGTTCCCGGTGCCAGATTGATCCTGATCTCGGATCTCGCGCCGCATCAGGAGACTGCGGAATCGATCGGCGCACGACCTGGATTTGGAAAGAAGGGGCTCTACGACTCGGAATCGGTCAACAGATTGAATGCGGCCGCCAACGGTTGATCGATTTCAGACGGTGATCGTCTTGCGACCGCCCATCAGATCCTGAAGCGCCTCGGGAATCGCGATGCTGCCATCGGGCTGCTGATGCATTTCAAGGAGGGGTATCAGGATGCGAGGACTCGCCACCACGGTGTTGTTCAACGAATGGCAGAAGACGGTCTTGCCGTTCTCGTCGCGATACCGGAGATTCAGTCTTCTGCATTGGAAGTCATAGAGTCTCGAGGCCGAATGGGTCTCCCCGAATTCACCGGCGGGTCGACCCTGGTCGTCCTCGTCACCTCTGCCGGGGATCCAGCATTCGATATCGATCATGTCGGCATTCTTCATTCCAAGGTCGCCAGTGCAGCATTGAAGAAGTCGATAGGGCAGTTCGAGCAACTGCAGCAGTTCCTCGACGATGGCGATCATGCTCCGGTGATGTTCCCGGCTTGATGCCTCATCCGATCTGTCGATGATGATCTGTTCGACCTTGTCGAACTGATGGATTCGATAGAGTCCCGCGGTATCCTTGCCCGCCGCACCAGCTTCCCTGCGGAAGCAGGTGGAGACCGTCGCGTACTTCATCGGAAACTCGCTCGAGTCGACGATTTCATCGGCATGCAGACCCATGAGTCCGACTTCGCCGGTACCGGTCAGGTACAGGTCCTGACCCGGGCCTGGTGTGCTGTCCGAATCGATGTGATACGTCTGATCTATACCACCCGGAAAGAAGCCCGTTCCGACCATCGCCTGTTCACGGACCAGAACCGGCACGGAAGTTGGACGGAACCCATGTGATTCGCAAATGTGCTGCATGCCAAGCGCCAGAATCGCCTGATGAAGTCTCAT
>CESO01045977.1_pt1 | contig 11323 bp, 8 predicted proteins | sample 356341 | NCBI WGS metagenome assembly CESO01 (sample SAMEA2621812, study PRJEB7988) | marine metagenome | biome: marine biome (ENVO:00000447); feature: deep chlorophyll maximum layer (ENVO:xxxxxxxx); material: "saline water (ENVO:00002010), including plankton (ENVO:xxxxxxxx)" | depth 35 m
TATTTAATCAGGATCTAACTGGCTGGTGTGTTACAAATATAACATTTGAACCTCCAGTGTTTGCAGTTTCTTCTAATCTAACAAACGCCAACAAGCCTGATTGGGGAGCTTGTCCTACTACAATATCTGCTAAAAGCTATAGCATTGACGTAACAGCAAATAACAGTGCTAATTACACACTTAGTGGAACAGACAGAAATGGTAATATATCTGGAAGTGACCCTAGCTTAACATTTAACGTTGGGGATACCATAAGTTTTGTTGTAAATGCCTCTGGCCATCCTTTTTATCTTAAAACAGTTGCAGGAACAGGAACAGGAAATACAATAAGTGGCTTAACAAATAACGGTACACAGAGCGCAACTATATCATGGACACCTGACTCGACAGGGACATTCTATTACCAGTGTTCTTTACACGCAGGAATGGTAGGAACGATTACTATTCAGTAGGAGTTTTTAAATAATAAATAAAAATATCTTTATATTGTATACTTACATTTAAATAATATAAAATGAAAAAAGGATATTGGACGGGGCACGTCTTTGAAATAAAAAATGAAGAACGATGGAACAATTACTTAACAAAATACTTTAAAATTGAAGAAAAACACAAAAATGACCAAACAGGAAATTATTTACCTGTATTTGTAGGTCAGCCAAAAGGTAAAATTCAGGGTTCAGATTTAATGTTTGCCGCAGTAGTAGAATTTAAAAGTTTACAAGATGCTATAGATTGCTATAATAGTAAAGAATATCATGAAGCCTTAATTGAACTTGGGGATAATCCAGAGGACACTGTAATTAGAAATCTTTCCATTTTCGAGGGTAGTTAAATATAATACTTCTAGAAAGTCTAAAAGCAAAATCAAATTAAAATATAGCCTTAATATATTTTATTTCTAATTTGAACTCTCCTTCTTGTTTATCAGAAATTTGTATTCCAAGAGAACTTATTTTTTCAGTTTCAATAGCTGGGTAACTACTATAAGAATATCCCCTCCATGAAGGAGTAAATTCCTCTATTGGAATATTCACTACTACCCACTTACCTTTTACTGATTTGAAATTAGATGAGTAAGCAGCTCGGATATTACTTTGCCTTAGACGAAATTTATATATATTACCATCTGCTCGGAATTTGATCTTAAAAGATTTGACCCCATCTAAGGATTCTCTTGCTATCACCATTCTTGATGACGCAAACCCTCCATTATTTTTCAATGAAACATTACCACTAAAAATCAAATAATTTTCATCGTTAAGTAATAAGTATGATTTTGAAACCCCTCCCATTACATCATCATTAACAATATTCCAGTTTTTTAGTCCTATATTATTTTCTGGATTAACAATATCAATAGTTTGGCTATTCATCGAAATGAAAATTAAAAGAAATATTTTTAAAAATAAATGTTTAATCATAATTGCAGGTAATTAAATTAGTATTTATTTACCAATACAGAATTTACCAAAAATATTACCCAATAACTCGTCATTAGTTATTTCACCAGTTATTTCTCCGAGATTTTCAATTGCTTCTTTAATATCAATTGAAAGTAGATCACCCGGGATATTATTTGATAATCCTTTTTTAATATTTGAAATTGATTTATTTGTTTTTAATAGTGCAGAGTAGTGTCTTGCATTCGTTATTAGCGTTTGATCTTTATCATTTTTAAAATTCAATATTAATTTATTAATTAAACTTTTAATCCCAGTTTTATTTTTTGCACTAATTTGAACTTTATCTATCCTTAAGTCACTTAAATCATTATCAGAAATTTTATAAATATCAATTTTATTAAATAAAATCATTATTGGAGTATTTTTTGTTTTTTTTAATATAGAATTTATCTCTAATTTTATATCTGATTTTTTTTTAATATAAGATTGAGAATCAATCATGTATAGTAAGTATGAGGCATTTTTTAATTTATCATATGTTTTTTTAATTCCAATTTTTTCAATTTTATTTTTAGTTTTTCTCAATCCCGCAGTATCAATAAATCTAAAATTTATTCCATTTAAATTTATTTGGTCTTCAATAATATCTCTTGTTGTTCCTGCTATTTCGCTAACAATAGCTTTATCCTCATTTAGTAAAGTATTTAATAGGGTTGATTTTCCTGAATTTGGGGGGCCAATTATTGCGATAGGAATTCCATTCTTTAAAACATTACCTAAACTAAATGAATCTGTAAGTTTTGATATAGTTTTTTCAATTTTATTTAGTAATAGTTTAAACTGATTTCTATCTGCAAATTCTATGTTCTCTTCGCTAAAATCTAGTTCTAACTCAATTAATGTTGCAAAATCTAGTAGTTTTTTTCTTAATTTTTTTATTTCTATGCTAAAGCCTCCTTTCATTTGTTTAATAGCTAATGAATGGCTTGCTTCACTTTCAGAGGAAATCAGATCAGCAATTGCTTCTGCTTGGATAAGGTCTCTTTTTCCATTCAAAAAGGATCTTAAAGAAAATTCACCAGGTTTGGCAGGAACTACACCACTTTTAATAAATAGATGAAGAATTTTTTGTTGAATATATTTAGATCCGTGACATGATATTTCTACTGTATCCTCACCTGTAAATGAATTTGGATTTTTATATATAGTAACTATTACTTCATCAATCAATATATCTTTGTCAACTATTTGTCCATAATGCGATGTATTGGTTTTTTGATTAATTAATTTCTTTTTGGACTTATTTTTAAAAAAAATATCTACCATTTCCAAAGCTTTATCACCAGAAAGCCTGACAATTGATATAGCGCCAACCCCTGTAGGAGTAGATATAGCAATAATTGTGTTGTCATTTAACATTTTTTTAAAAACATTTTAAAAATTCAATGTATAAGTTGCTCTTTTTTTATGTATTCTATGTTTATAATTTTTCCATAACCTTTGGATAGCTTTATTCTCCTCAAGTTCAGGATTTGTTTCAATTATTTTAACTTCCATCTGATTTAAAGTCTTTTGTATTTCATTAAGCAATATAGCAGTTACTCCCTTGTTTTGAAAATCTGGATGAATACCCATTAAATAAAATGATACTTTATCATTAAAATATAATGATTTTAAAATATGAATAAATCCAAATGGAAAAAGTTTACCATTAGCTTTTTTTAGTGCTGACGCAAAAGAGGGCATAGCTATCACAAATGCAATTAATTCATTTTCATTATTTACAATACACTTTATTAGTTTTGGATTTAAGTATTTGAAGTATTTATTTTTGTAGTGTTTAATTTGATAATCTTGAATTGGAACAAATGTTTGAAGTTGATTATATGTTTTTGATAATAAATCAAACATTTTATCTACATATGGAATGATTTTCTTTGTGGAATTAAAGTTTATTACACTTAAGGAATATCTTTTTTTTATTAATTCTGAAAATTTTTTAACTTTTTCAGGTGAGTTTTCAAATGAATCAACTTTGATTTCATACTCTATCCACTGAGCAAGTTTTTTAAATTTTAGCCTCTCTAAATGATTTGAATAATATGGGTAGTTGTAAAGTGTAATCATAGTATTCAATTCATCATATCCCTTAATTAATAGACCTGCTTTATCCAAATTTGAAAATCCCACTGGGCCCTCAACAAAATTTAAATTATTTTCTTTTCCGTAATTAATCACTTCTTCAATTAGCAGTTTAGATACTTCAATATCATCAATGACATCATACCATCCAAATCGAACTTTATTTTTTTTAATCTTTTTGACCTCTATCCAATTTATCATAGCTGCAATTCTCCCAACTATTTTACCGTTTTTATATGCCAAAAAGAATTTAGCATCAGCATTTTTATATACAGGGTTTATTTTTTTATCCATTAAGGCTAGTTCCTCATCAATAAAAGACGGGACCCAGTATTTTGATCCTTTATAGAGTTTAAAAGGAAATTTAACAAAGCTTAAAAATTCCTTTTTTGAAAATATTTCTTTTACTATAATCATATTCAAAATTTGGTATTTTTCCTAGCTTTTCTAGTAGCCTTTTCTGATTTTTTAAAAGCTTTTTTCAATTCTTTTTCTTCTTTTTTAGATTGTTTTTTTAAATTTTTTTCATCTTTATTTATTTGGGGATCAATATCTTTGTGAAAATCTAATCTGTAAGATACTCCTGTATTTAATAATGTAGATGAAGGTGAGTTTTTACTATTAAAACCAAAAGACATTTCAAATTGCAGATCATTATTCATTAAATAAGCTATTCCAGTTCTAAAAAGTTGGTCTTTATATATTTCACTTGAAATACCCTGAGTTTCGATATAAATTGACCATTTTGGATCAAAAGTATGGGTTAAAGTTAAAATATAGTTTTTCTCAATGTAATCGGATAAAATCCTGTCATATGTGAAATTAGTAACAAAAACCCAAGTTCCAAAAAAATGTGATTGTGTTGCAAGTGTAATTCTACCAGTAAAAAAAGGTTCTGTTTTCTTAGGAAATACTGATGTTTGATATAGAAAGGGCTTATTTAGTATTTCAAAAACATCACCAAAAGGGTATGCTTTATTTTTTTTAAAATTAACATTAGTTCCTATTGATATTGATACAGCAGGAATAAGATCCTTTATTCTAAACTTATTATTAGCATCCCAACTATAAACATTTATTACATTATTTTTCTTAAAAGGATCAAAAAATAAATATTTCACTCCAATAAAATTACTTAAAAACCCTTCTCTCTTATATTCAACACCGGGGGTTATTGTGTAGTTTTGAAGTTTATCAATCATATATGAACCTTCATAATTTATCTCTAACTGCTCTTTGAGTAATCCATATCTTAATGATATAAAACCAATTTTACCCTTAGATATAGAGTTATTATAGCTTTTATGCTTATAATTACGATATCCTATGCCAGATTCAAATTGAATAACCCTAGTTCCAACAGAAAAAGCTCCAATTGAAACCCCAGGTCTGTTGGAATTGATTTGATCAGTATACTGAGAAAATGTTAGAGTTATTGGTGTAATCAAAAACCAAATAAAATATATTTTATTTAACATAAAGATTATTTGTTGCAATATAATTTTATTTAAAATAAATATGTATTTTTTTCTTAATCATATTAATAAAAAAACTATGTTGATTTTAATTACATTTGTTAAGAAATAAATAATATTAGATATGGTTATAATAGAAATTATTTTTGTTATAATATGTGTTTTTTATTTAATCCGTTTATCATTACCATGGATTATTAGATTTTTAATTACAAGATTCATCAAAAAAGTATCCAAGGACAAAAATTTTAATAATTTTTATCAGACTAATTCTTCAAAAACAAAAAATAAAAAAGTAAATAATCCTGATAAAGATTTAGAGTATATTGATTATGAAGAAATTGATTGAAACAATTAAACCTATCAATTATAAATTTCATTTAATAGTTGTATTAGGATTTATAATAATTTCATCATTTTTTTATTATCCAGTTCTTTTTGGTAAAGAGATCTTCCAATCCGATATAAGTCAATATCGTGGAATGGCAAAAGAAATAATAGAACAAAGAGAAAAAAATAAAAAAGAGACTTATTGGATTGACAATGCATTTGGAGGGATGCCTACATTTCAACTTGGCGCTAAATACCCTTATGATATTCTAACTCCAATTCATAAAGTTTTTAGATTTTTACCTCATCCAATATTTTTAATGTTTCTTTATTTTTTCAGCTTCTATGTTTTTTTGATTGTTATAAAAATTCCGATAAAATATTCTGTATTAGGCTCTCTAGCTTATGGACTTTCAACTTATCTTTTAATTATAATACAGGTTGGCCACAATACTAAGGCTCAAGCAATGGGTTATTTACCTTTAGTCCTTGCAGGAATAATTATGATTTTTCAAAAGAGATATAAATGGGGTCTTATTTTATCAATTATTGCTATAGCTCTTCAGATAAGAGCGAATCACTATCAAATTTCATATTATTTAATTTTACTAATTATCCCTTTAATTATCCTAAAATTTATCGAATACTATAAGAGAAATAATTTAAAAATTTTTTTAAAAAAGGTTTCTTTAATTTTTATTTCTGGATTAATTGGAGTTGGACTTAACTTTACTTCAATATTAAGTACTGCAGAATATTCAAAATTTTCTACTAGAGGAAAAAGTGAATTATCAATTGATACTGATGGGAACAAAGTTCAGCCAAGTTCAGGATTAGAATATGATTATATTACTCAATACAGTATGGGAATATTTGAATCATTTAATACAATTATACCCAGAATTCAAGGAGGGGCATCACGAGAAAATGTAGGTAAAGATTCTAATTTGTATAAACACCTAATTAATAATGGTGTTCCAAGGTCACAAGCCAATTTATTTATTGAAAATGTACCAACCTATTGGGGGAGTCAGCCTATTTTAGAGGCACCACCATATATAGGTGTTTCTGTTTTCTTTTTAGCAATATTATCAATTTTTTTATCTATTACGGCTTTAAAAAAATGGTTAATATTAGGATCATTATTTTCAATTCTCTTGTCATGGGGAAAAAATTTTCCAATTTTAACTAACTTCTTTATTGACTATTTTCCTTTGTATAACAAATTTAGAGCCGTTTCATCTATTCAAGTTGTTTTGGAATTTTGTATTCCTGTTCTTGCAGTTATAGGTTTAAATGAAATTTTTTCTAAAAAGCATTTAAATAAAAAGGGTTTGGTATTAAAGATTTTCTCAATTTTCTCAATTTTATTTTTAATTCTTTATTTGAGTAAATCAATTCTTTCTTTTGCAAGTCCAAATGACATGTATTTCTCCCAAGTTTATGGCTCTGATATTCTTAGTTTAATTAAAGAGTCTCGAATTGATTTTTTTGTAAATGATTTATTAAGATCATTTTTATTTTTAGCATTAATAACATCATTATTAATCGCTTACCTAAAATATAGTAGGTATTCTAATATAATTTTAATAGGTGTTTATTTAACGCTTGTATTTGATTTGTTTGGTATTTCTGGAAGATATATAAACAGAGATGTTTTTGTTCCAAAGTCCAAAATTAGTAAACCCTTTGAAATTACTTCAGCTGATAAATCTATTTTAAGAGATACAACTAGGTATAGAGTCTATGAACCTAGTATTGGATTAAATGGTTCTAGAACGTCTTTTTTTCATAATTCTATTGGAGGTTATCATGGTGCAAAACCAAGAAGGTTTCAAGAACTATATGATTTTTTTGTAAAAGAAGAGATTTCAGGAATTATTGATATGTTAAATGTCAAATATCTCTTATATAGGGATGATGAAGATAATTTAAAACCAATGAAAAATCCAAATTTTCTTGGTAATGCCTGGTTTGTAAATAAATTAATAAAAAAAGAATCTTTAGATTCAGTTTTTTATTCAATGAAAAGTATTGATTTTTCTAATACAGCAATTACTAATTCAAATATTGCAAATAGTTTACCTAATGAATTCCTAATTGATGATAATTCATATATTAAATTATCTTCTCATGAATCAGGAAATTTAAAATACGTTTCTGAGAGTAAGGAAGATTCTTTTATCGTTTTCTCTGAAATTTTTTATCCAAATGGATGGGAGGTATATGTTGATGGAGTTCTATCTAGTCATTTTGATGTTAATTATATTTTAAGGGGAATGTTTATAGAAAAGGGCAGTCATGAAATAGAGTTTGTATTTAAACCCGACGCTATAAAGTTAGGAAGTTTAGTACAACTTAGTTCGATTGTTATTTTTATTTTGATAATTTTAAATTTTATTTATTCCTTTTATAAAAAAAATAAAATTAATTAGATGGGTATTATTGCTAAACAATCAATTTACAATACTTTAAGCATTTTTTTTGCATTTTTTCTTGGTGGAATTAATACATTATTTCTATATCCGGCTTTTTTAAATGAAACTTTGTATGGTCTAGTAGCAGCGCTACTTGCATTTTCAAATATTCTTCAGCCAATTCTTTCCTTTGGTGTTCAACATACTCTAATAAAATTTTATTCTACATGTCAAAGTGAAAAAGAAAAGAAGTCATTATTGGTCTTTTCAATTATTATTCCATTATTTTTTATAATTCCAATATCCTTAGTATTTATTTTTAATTATAATTTTATTTCTAATTTTTTATCAACTGAAAACCCATTAATTTATGAATATGTATTTATTATTTTATTAATATCAATAGCCACTTCATATTTTGAAATTTTTTACAGTTGGTTGAAAATTAATATGAAAACAATAACAGGTAATTTTTTGAAAGAGGTATACCCAAGAATGCTTATTTTTTTATTATTAATATTGTTTTTCTTTCAAATTTTAAATTTTAGGAGTTTTATTTACTCAATTATTGGGGGGTACTATTTAAGGTTATTAATTATAATATTTTTAGCTCTTAAAGAATATAAATATAATTTCATTTTTAATTTTAAAGATTTTTCCAGTCAGTGGATTAAATATAGTTTTTTTATTTTTTTATCTGCATTTGCTGCAAGCATAATTATTGATATTGATAAATCAATGATTTCTAAATTATTAGCATTAGAAAATGTTGCTTATTATGCTGTTGCTGTATTTATAGCCGCAGTTATTGATACACCAAGTAGAGCTATGTTTCAAATCATAAATCCCCTTGTTTCAAAGGCTATATCAAATAATGATAAAAATAGACTCGAGGAGTTATTGAAGAAAAGCTCTATGAGTTTATTTTTGATTTCAGGTTTAATTTTTTTATTAATTAATAGTAATATAGTAGATATATATAATGTGGTTGAATCTATTAATAAAATTCAAGGTTATTCAATTGCAATTCCTGTTGTTTTAATTATATCAATATCAAAGCTTTATACTTCAACCATTGGATGCGTGAATAATATAATTTCTAATTCTAACTTTTATCAATACATACTTTTTTTCTCTATATTCTCAGCTTTAAGTTTATTTTTTTTAAACATATACTTTATTGAAAATATTGGCCTTATTGGTGCTGCATATTCTACACTAATTATAATAGTATTTTTTAATTTATTAAAAATTCTTTTAGTACTGGTTAAATTGAAAATCCAACCTTATTCTATTAATTCAATTAAATTGTTTTTTATTATAACAGTTCTCTATTTAATTTTTTCAAACTTAGAATTTGATTTTTTATCTGCAATTTATTCATTAATTATTAAATCAATAATAATTGCAATTATATATATATCAATATGTTATTATTTAAATATTTCAAAAGAAATCAATAATGTAATAAACTCATTCATAAAAAAAATCAGGCCTGAAAAGGGAAATCAGACCTGAAAAACAAAATCAATAAAAACCAAAATACTTTTAATAAGTTATAAAGTATAATTACCATTTAACAATTTCCATGCCAAATTAAATTATAAAATCTTAAATAACTGGTAATCATTATTTTAGTTTATTTTTTAAATATCTTCCTGTATGAGATTTTTTATTTTGTACTATTTCCTCAGGTGTACCTTGAGCTACAATATATCCACCTTTATTTCCACCTTCTGGTCCTAGATCAATTATGTAATCGGAACATTTAATAAGATCTAGGTTGTGCTCTACTACTATTATAGAATGTCCTATTTTAATTAGAGATTTAAAAGATTTTAAGAGCTTTTTGATGTCATGAAAATGCAGTCCCGTTGTGGGTTCATCAAAAATAAAAATAATTCTTTCTTTTGATACTCCTTTATTTAAAAATGAGGCTAATTTTATTCTTTGTGCCTCTCCTCCGGATAAAGTTGAGGATGATTGACCCAGTTTTATATAACCGAGTCCAACATCTTTTAGTGGTTTTAGCTTTTTTGATATTTTGTTGTTATTATTTTTTTCAAAAAAAGAAATTGATTCAGAAATCGTCATGTTCAATAAGTCATCAATAGAATTATTTTTATATTTAATTTCAATAATTTCTTTTTTAAATCTTTTACCATTACAACTTTCACATTTAATTTTGACATCAGCCATAAATTGCATTTCAATAGTAATTGTGCCTTCCCCCAAACAACTTTCACATCTTCCCCCATCCACATTAAATGAAAAGTGCTTTGGCTTTAAATCCCTTGATTTCGATAACTGTTGATTTGCAAATAAAGATCTTATATCGTCGTATGCTTTTACATAAGTAACTGGATTTGATCTGGATGACCTTCCAATAGGATTTTGATTAATATATTCAACCTTTTCAATTAATGTAAAATTAGTTTCAATTTTATCAAACTCGCCAGGCTTTTGATTATAAATTCCATTTTTATTTAACATAGCGGGGTATAATATTTTCTTTACAAGAGTTGATTTACCACTTCCCGATACACCAGTTATTGAGGTAAATGTATTTAATGGAATTTTAACATTAATATTTTTTAAATTATTTTCTCTTGCACCAATAATCTTTATATATTTTCCACTTTTTCTTCTTTTTTTAGGAATTTTTATAGATTTTGATCCATTTAAGTATTTACCTGTTAGTGTATTTGATGATTTGACATCATTAAAACTTCCTTTACAGGATATATAGCCTCCATTTGATCCAGCCTTAGGACCCATATCAATTATATAATCTGCAGACTTCATTATATCTTCATCATGTTCTACTACAAGTACTGTATTTCCAAGATTTTTTAAATTTTTCAAGACTTCAATCAAATTCAAATTATCTTTAGAGTGAAGTCCAATACTTGGTTCATCTAAAATATATATAGACCCAATTAGACTACTTCCAAGTGATGAAGCAATATTAATTCTTTGCGATTCTCCTCCAGACAATGAATTTGATCTTCTGTTAAGATTTAAATAATTAAGTCCAATATTATTTAAAAATGTTAGCCTACTTTCAATTTCATAAATTAGAATATTAGATATCTTCTTTTCTGTTTTAGTTAATTTTAATTTTTTAAAAAATAATAATAATTCATCAAGAGATAAATTCACAAGATCATTGATGCTTTTATTACCAATTCTTATATATTCAGTTTCATTTCTTAATCTATTACCATTACAATTATCACATATTGTTTTACCTCTATATCTTGACAATAAAACTCTATTTTGAATTTTATAATTTTTTCTTTCTATTTTTTCAAAAAAATGATTTATACCTTTAAAATAACTATTACCCTCCCACAAAATTTTTTTTTGATTTTCATTTAATTTAAAATAAGGTTTATGAATTGGGAAATCAAATTTGTAAGCGTTGTTAATCAATTCCGACATGTATCTTTTTCCAATTACACCTCTCCATGGAGAAATAGCATTTTCATAAATTGAAATTGATGTGTCAGGTACTACTAAATCAGGATCAATCCCAATTATATCACCATAA
>CESO01078124.1_pt1 | contig 11321 bp, 7 predicted proteins | sample 356341 | NCBI WGS metagenome assembly CESO01 (sample SAMEA2621812, study PRJEB7988) | marine metagenome | biome: marine biome (ENVO:00000447); feature: deep chlorophyll maximum layer (ENVO:xxxxxxxx); material: "saline water (ENVO:00002010), including plankton (ENVO:xxxxxxxx)" | depth 35 m
TTGGCCTGCCTCTAAACCTACCATTCCAGGAATTACGGATCCATTTACTTGACCACAAATACCTCTTACTGTATTATCACCAATAATATCTGAAACCACAATATCACAAGTTGAAGTTCCCATAACACGAACTAAGGAATGTTTATCTATTTTTGCTCCTATTGCTCCAGCATGTGCATCAAAAGTTCCAACAGCAATAACAGTATTAGTTGTTAACCCTAATTTATCAGCCCATTCTTGATTTAATTTTCCTGCTATTTCGTTTGAGGTATATGTTTTATCATATAGTTTCCCTCTTAATTCTCCTAAATAAGGATCTAATTTTAACAAAAAATCTTCAGGGGGTAATCCGTCCCAGCTTTCATGCCACATCGCTTTGTGTCCTGCAGCACATCTGCTTCGCTTAAATGTTTTTAAGTCTTTATTATCGGCTAATAAATATGTGATATAATCACAATGTTCCATCCATGTATGTGCATTTTTTTTAACAGCTTCATCTTCTCTTATAACATGAAGAATTTTTGCCCAAAACCATTCTGGCGAATAAATACCTCCTTTATATTTAGTATAATTTTCTCCTCCCCAATTTGCTGCTAAATCATTAATCTCATTCGCTTCTTCAATAGCTGTATGATCTTTCCATAAGATCATCATGGCGTTTGGGTTTTCTTTAAACTCTTCTATTAGTGATAATGGGATACCTTCTTTATTTAAAGGTAATGGTGATGATCCCGTTGTATCAACGCAAATTCCAACAATAGATTCCGCAGTAACTCCACTAGTTAATATTACAGACTTAATTGTGAATTCTATTCCTTCGATATGGTCTAATAGATGTTGGCGAAATTGATTTTTTTCAGCTTTACAGTATTGATCTTTTTTCCATCTTTTATACCAATGCACTTCTGTTGCTAATTCAGCACCATTATTTGTGTCGATTAATACGGTCCTTAATGAATCTGAACCAAAATCCAATCCGATAGTATATTTTTTCATTTTTTCCTTCTTCTTTGTTGGATAAGATTTAAATATAGTAATATTTTAATAAATGTAACAAATACACTTAATGATTATTGTAATTTTTTCTTAATATATTTCACAATATATGCTTGCTTTCTACTGGCATAAACTAATAAACAAGACGTTTAAAAATTATTTAAAGCTCAGAGAATTCTTTACTGTCAAAAGAAAAAGGCGGCAATCTTAACTTTTCAGACAGCCTCTTCGACCTATATTATTATTTAGTTGGCAACCATACTTTCATTTTACCAACACCTCTATTAGACCATGTGTAATATGGAATTGCTTTTAAATTTTCGTTATTAAGCGTATTTATTCCTCCTAAAATAGATTCTTGCTTTACTGTGAATTTATCTGAAAATGAAATAGAAATATCATCAAAATTATTTTTATTATCAACTTCTTCAATTGCATAAACTATTGGTCCATATTCTAACGCCATTTTATTTTTATCATCTTCTATTTTTTCATCTGCAATAACTTTACGAACTCTCATTGGGAAATCTAGTGTTACTTTTTCACCTTTTTCCCATTTTTTAGTGATTGAATAATAGCCATTATTTGGTTCTAAAGAAATTTCTTTATGGTTAATTTTAATTGAACTTTGATTTTCTAAAGGTTTAGAATAGGAGTATAAATCACTTGGCAATACTTCATTTCTACTCCAACCTGGAATTCTAAACTTTACTGTAAATTCTGATTCTTTTTCTGGTGAAATTGTTACTGTAATTTTTCCGTTTAAGGGATACTTAGTTTCTTGAATAATTTTCACATTATTATTTTCTAAAGCTAAAGATGCATTACTTGATGCATATAAATTGACATAAACTGTATTATATCCTTTTGAATATAAAAGCCCTGAAATTGAAGGAATAAATCTAATTATATTTGTTGGACAGCACGAACAATCGAACCATGATTTACGTGTACACGCCCCTTGATTAAATTTATAAACGCCATCAGATTCCAAAGCATTTGGGTAAAAGAAATTTGTTCCATCTAAAGACAATCCTGAAATTAACCCATTATACAAAGTCCGTTCAATAACATCAAAATATTTAACATCTGCAGATGATTTGTGTAAACGATGATTCCAATATACACTTCCTATTGATGCACAAGTTTCGTTGTAGGCGGTAAGGTTTGGTAATTCGTAGTTTTCTCCAAATGCTTCTCCTTCGTGTTTAGCTCCTATACCTCCAGTTATATACATTTTTTTATCAACCATATTAGACCATAAATTATTTACTGCATTTGAGTATAAAGAATCATTTTTTATTACTGCTATATCTGACATTCCTGCATACATATATACTGCTCTTACTGCATGACCTACTACCTCATCTTGTTCTATAACTGGAATATGATCTTGAGCATATGGTCCAAATGATTCATGAATTTCAGGATTTCCTCTATTATCTAAAAAATATTTTGCTAAGTCTAAATAAGCTTCTTTTTTAGTGATTTCATATAATTTGATTAAGCCTGTTTCAATAATTTGATGCCCAGGAACTGTATGTATTTTGTTGTCTTCTACTCCAAAGGTTTTTACCATTAATTCTGCATTTTTTAAAGCTATATCTAAGAAGCTTCTTTTCCCTGTCGCTTTATAATGTACAACTGCTGCTTCATACATATGACCTGCATTGTATAACTCATGACTCATTTCCAAAGATTCCCATCTAACACCTTTATTAACTTTAACCCAAGTAGCTGGAGGTTTTTCGGGGTCTATAGTTCGCCAAGTGGTTAAATACCCATCTTTTTCTTGACCAACTTTTACAATCCTTATTAAAGAATCTAATAGTTTTTCTAAAGATTCGTTCGGTGCGCTTATTAACGAATTTGAAGCACCTTCAATTATTTTATATACATCTGAATCATCAAAAGGCATAAAGCCTTTAACTGTACCTTCCATTTGTCCTCCAGCGATTAAAAAATTATCAAATCTTCCTTCTTCTGTACATTTTTGAATAGCATATTCGATAGTTTTTTCTTGAACCCTCTTTACAATGGGCAGCCAAAATTCGTCTGTCAGCTTTACATTTTTGATTTCTACTGGCTCAATTGAATAACTTGCAAGATCATTTGTGTTTTCATTTTTAGATTCTGTTTCAGATATCTCTTTTTGCTTACAACTAATAAAAAGTATTCCCACTAATAATAAAATTGAATTTTTCATATTTTAAAACATATTATATGATTTTAAACTTAATATTTATTTATAAATGTACTTAAACTAAATATATTTCTTAAACATTCTATTAATTTTAAATGTGTTTTACACACCTTAAAACATATTATTTGATTTTTTACATTAAATTTAAATGTGATTTTTAAACAAAAAACATAAAATTTAATTATTAATAGAATAACATGGTAAGTAGTTACGAAAATAAAGAAAAATTTCTAAATGCTGTTGATTGTATTATCTTTGGGTTTGATGGTAATAATTTAAAAATATTATTAATTAAAAGAGATTTTAAACCTGAAAAAGGTCAATGGTCTCTAATGGGAGGATTTTTAAGGAATAATGAAATTTTCAAGGACGCAGCAGCAAGGGTTTTAAATAAATTAACAGGATTACAAGATGTATACTTGGAACAACTTTATGCTTTTAGTAAAGTTAATCGTGATCCTGTTGAAAGAATTCTTTCAGTTGCTTACTTCGCCTTAATTGATATAAATACACACAATAAAAAATTAATTCAAAAAAATTCTGCTAAATGGTTTAATATTGGTGATTTCCCTGAATTGATTTTTGATCATAATATTATGGTTGAGCGAGCTATTAAAAGGTTACGTCGCAAGACATCTATTGAGCCTATAGGTTTTAAGCTATTGCCTAGAAAATTTACAATGCTCCAACTTCAAAATTTATATGAAGCTATTTTGAATAAAAAAATTGATAAAAGAAATTTTATTACTAAAATAAATTCTCTAAATATATTAATAAAATTACATGAAAAAAGTTTTGAATCCTCCAAAAAAGGATCTTTTCTTTATATGTATGATAAAGAGGAATATGAAGAAAAACTATCAAATGGATTTACTTTCAAACTGTAACTTTAAGATATATTAAATCTTCCCCTAAGATTTAATCCTTTAAAAGTTCACTTTTGGCTGACATCAAACAGTTTATAAAATAAATAGAAGGATGCTATTTAAGCATTCCTTCTATTTATATATTTAAAAGACGTAGTGTTTTTCAATTTTTTTAAATTGCCGATTAAAATTTTCGATTCGGGTTAAACCTCTCAATATTAATACTGGTTTTTTTGTGGTCAACAATTTCTGAAACGATTTTTCCAGTACCCGTACTCATACTCCAACCCATCATTGCATGACCTGTAGCAATAATAACATTTTTAAGATTTTCAGTTCTTCCGATATAAGGGACTCCATCAGCTGAAATAGGTCTAAACCCGTACCCAGCATCATTCCTGTCAATTTCTGGTATATTAACTGAAGGATAAAATGACTCAACAGCATCGCATATTGCATTAACCCTATTTTTGCTTACCCTGTCGTTAATTGACGAAATTTCCATGGTTCCAGAGTATCTTGTAAATCCGTTCATCGGGGTAATTGCACATTTAGGTTCAACCAAAATTGCAGGGCAAGAAATTTCTGTTTTTGATGAATGATTTATACTGTATCCTTTACCAGCCTGCAGAAGCAGATCAATTCCAAGCTTTTTACATAATTTAGAAGTCCAAGCACCGGCCGATAAAACATATTCGTCAAAACTTAAATTTTGATCTGAGATGTTTACTGATTTAATATTATTGTTTTCAATATCAAAAGATTCAATTTCAGTATGAGTAATAAATTTTACTCCCTTTTTTTGTATGAAATCTTTTAATTCATTAATCAACTCACCTGGTGTTGTATGATGATCAGAATAAAAATATGCTGCACCAATTGAATCTATATTTATATTAGGTTCCATCGTTTTTATTTCATTTTGATTTAAAATTTTTGCTCGTAGGCCATTTTGAACGGCTAAATCAACTACTTCTTTTTCCTTTTCAAGGGATTTTTCGGTTTTACATAACATCAACAATCCTTTTTGATCGTAATGAAAACACATATCATTATTTTTCTTAATATCCTTTAATAAATCTTGACTCAAAAGCGACATTTCAATTATTGGAACAATAGAACTCTTTACATTAGTAACGGAACATGACTTATTAAATGCATATAACCATTTGAAAAAATCTAAATTTATCCTAGGCTCAACATAAAATGGACTCGAAGAATTAAACATCCATTTTAAACCTTGCTTAGTGATACCGGGGGCAGCTAATGGAATAATATGACCAGGTGATAAATATCCAGCATTTACATAGGATGCTCCACTATTCATTCCGTATTTATCGATAATAGTTACATCATGACCACTATTAGATAGGTAATATGCTGAACATATTCCAATTATACCACCGCCTACTATCAATATTTTTTTTGACATCTTAAATTACTTGAAAACCTCCACAAAATGGATCATCATCATCAATAATTATTTTATTATATCCGTGAATTCTAGCCCATCCCCTTATTACAGGAGTTATTCCGCTAAAGTCTTTAATTTTAGCGCTTTTTTCGACCCTGCAAATAAATTTAGAACCGATATAGCTTTCGTTAATAAAAGTCTCTCCAACTCCTAGCTTATTTTCAGAAAATAATTGTGCCATTCGGGCCGAACTTCCCGTTCCACAAGGAGACCTATCGATGGCTTTATCACCATAAAAAACTGCATTTCTGGACGAAGATGCTTTATCAATTACTTCTCCTACCCATAAAATATGAGATGCATCTTTTATAGAACTGTCAAAGGGATGAATAAACTTATCCACGTATTTTTTATTTATCTTTTCCCTGATTTCTCTAGAATAGATAATAAGTTGTTCAGCCTTGTAATCATTTAAATCTGAATAATTTTCTTGTTTATCAATAATTACATAAAAATTACCACCATATGAAACATCAAAATTAATTTTACCAAGAAATTTTGAAATTACAAATAGATTTTTTGCAGCCAAATAGCTATCTACATTTACTATTTCGACCCATAAAACCTTATTACCTTTTTTTTCATACTTTACAATAATGTTACCTGCAGGCACCTCAATATTTAAAATTCCATCGACTTTAGGTTTTACCAAATTTTCCTCAAGAGCTATAGTAACAATCCCAATAGTTCCATGCCCACACATTGGTATGCAACCAGATGTCTCTAAAAATAATATGGAAAAATCATTATTTGGATCATTGGGGGGGAAAATCATTCCACCACTCATAATATCATGACCCCTAGGCTCAAACATCAATGACTTTCTGATCCAATCAAAATTTTTGATAAAATCGGATCTTTTTTGACTCATTGATGAGCCAGCTAAATCAGGTTTTTGAGACAGAATTAATCTAACTGGATTTCCACAGGTGTGCGCATCAATGCAATCAAAAATGTGTTTAGTCATTTTTTATTTCCTCTATATAATTATTTATTCTCCTATCAAGGGTAGACAATGTTACTGTTCCGTACTCTAAAATTCTTTCATGAAATTCTCTAATATCAAATTTTTCCTTTAGTTCAAGTTTTGCTTTATTTCTCAATTCTCGGATTTTTAATTCTCCTATTTTATAAGACAAAGCTTGTCCTGGCCATGAGATATATCTATCTATTTCAGTATTTACTTCGTGTAATGATAAAGCTGTATTATTAGACATGTAGTCTACAGCTTCTTCTCTTGACCAACCCTTAGCATGGATCCCCGTATCAATTACCAATCGACAAGCTCTCCACATTTCGTAAGTAAATTTGCCAAATTGTTCATATTGTGTTGTGTAAATACCCATTTCATCGGCTAAAAACTCCGTATATAAACCCCATCCTTCTCCGTATGCAGATAAATATAAATTTCTTCTAAATTGAGGAATACTATCACCCAATTCATTATTAAGAGCGCTTTGAAGATGATGGCCAGGAACAGCTTCATGTACAGTTAAAGCGGGAATTGTATATAGAGTTCTACTTTTTAAATCATAGGTATTTACCCAGTAATAACCAGGATCAGTACTATTTTTAGAAGTACCCACATATCTACCCCCTGTATATTTTGGAGCTATCGCATCTGGAACTGGTGCGACTCCATATGGTTTTCGCGGTAGGGTTTTAAAAAATCTTGGAAGTTGTTCATCAGCTCTTTTGGAAATATCTCTTGCATACATAAGTAGCTCTTTTGAAGTTTTAGCATAAAATTGATCATCGGATCTAAGAAATTTAAAAAACTCATTAAAGGATCCTTTAAAATTTAAATCTTCAATGATTTTAATCATTTCGTCTTTTATACGTGCTACCTCCTTTAATCCAATTTGATGAATTTCATCAGCCCTATATAATGTACTTGTTGTATAGTAATTTATCCTATTTTGATAAAATTCTGCTCCGTTAGGAGTTTCTGAAACTCCAATGCTAGTTCTTGTATTTGGGTAGTATTCTTTTTCAAAAAATTCTTTAATTCTTATAAATTGGTGGACTACACTATTTTCAATAGCTTTTTTTGCTTCAATAAGAACTGAATCTTTTTGGGTCTGTGATAAACCATTTGGTAATTTTTTAAAAGGGGAGTAAAAATAATTTAATTCAAAATCCTCAGTTATATGGTCATTGTATGTTGATTCGTAACCGTTAAAAATAACCAGTGGTTGGGAAACGCCCTTCACTAGCCCTTTTCTTAAAAGGGGTAAATACTGATCAACATATTGTGGGATTGAATTGAGCTTATTTAAATAATTTTTAATCTGGTTGTAATTATACATTGGCCTTACATTATAAACTAGGCTAGTATGAAAACCAGAATCCGAAAGAAGTGGGTTTAGAAATCTTTCAAAATCATAGTATGCTACTATATCTTCTAATACAAAAGATAATAACTCGAAAGAAATATTGTCATTTTCACCAAGTTTATTTACGTCAATATCTGATAGTTTTGTTAATAGATTTTCAGCAAATTCTTTTTCGCTTCTAAAATATTCCTCTGAAAAATTTCCAAGTGGATAATCCTTATAATCATACTTTTCATGGTTTTGATATTCTTCTATTATAATTTCTAATTTTTCATTTTCTCTATCGCAAGAAAACACAAGAAACATTAGTAAGATTAGTAATTTAAATTTCATAAACTTAATTATTTATTGAAAAGGCTATCGCCCTCTCTAATAGTAATTCCATTAATATTACGTTCGATATTTAGAGGATTATTATTTTTTAATTCACTTGTTAGTAAATTTTGAGAGAAATTTTGAAAACTCACTGGTCCTAAAAGAATTGATGTTTTGCGAATATCTGATTTTGCTAATCGTGATCTATTTGAAATAGCCTCATCTATTGAATTATTTCTCCAGTCTTCTTTTAAAATTTGGTCTGTAAATGAGCGTAATTGACCAATAGTTTCTATGCTTTCTCCTTGCGCTCTTCCTTCTGGTAATCCAGATTCTAAAGCAAACATAACCGTTAATTCAGAATCTAATGTAAGGATTTCATCTACTATGGTATTTAAAAAAGCTGCTTTTTGCTTACCGGATACATTTTTATACAATTTAAACGCTTTTGAAGCTAATTCTACTGCGTGATTTACTTCTTCTACTTTAGCTTCAAAAAAATGACTGGTATTTTTATTATTTAATTTAGGGTTAATGGTTTTGTGTGTAACACTTCCACTAGCCTTTAATTTGTTACCAATATAATTTTTTCCTGAGATCATTTCTTATAGAGATTTTATAATTTATTTTAATACTTAAATTAAATAGTACTGAATTAGGATAAGTTCTTGTATTCTGGCAATTTAGAGCGGGTTCTCATGGCCTCTTGAATTATATTTAATACATGTTTACGCTCTTCTCCTACAAGTGGTAAACGCGGCTCACGTACATTTTCAGTTCCAATACCTGAAGCTACTTCTGCCAGCTTAATATTTTGAACTAATTTAGGAACAATATCTAACTCCAACAATGGCAAAAACCAACGGAATATAAATATTGCATCACTAACTTTTCCAGCTTTAGCCAAAGAATAAATGGCAACAGTTTCTGCTGGAAATGCACAGACCAATCCGGCAACCCAACCATCAGCACCCATCAAAATACTTTCTAAAGCCAAGGTATCAACTCCGCATAATATCGCATAACGATCACCAAAACGATTCCTCATACGGGTCACATTTGTCAGATCTCGAGTTGATTCTTTAATGGCTTGTATATTTTCGCAATCCGCTAATTCATCCAACATATCCAGCGTTATTGGAATCCCATAATCAACTGGGTTGTTATATAGCATAATTGGCAAGTTGGTGCTTTGCGCTATTTTTCTAAAATAAGTTGCAGTCTCTCTGGAATCAGCTTTATAGCGCATTGGAGGTAAAAGCATGAGTCCATTCGCCCCATAGACTTCTGCTTTATTTACAGCTTCTATGGCATCATTTGTGGACTGTTCCGCTATATTTAGAATAACCGGAACCTTATTATCTACTATTTGTAATGTTTCTTTTACCAATATTTCTTTCTCTTTAGCAGTTAAAGTACTTGCTTCTCCTAAGGTCCCTCCAAGGATAATTCCACTAACCCCTGCAGCTACTTGTGCCCTGATATTGGTTTCAAAACTTACCAAATCCAATTGATCATCATTGGTGAATTTTGTCGTTACTGCAGGCATAACGCCCTTCCATTCTATGCTCATATATTTTATTTTTTATTTTTAATTAAAGAGGTATCAATTGAAGCTAAATTAGAATTAAATTTTAATTCTTCTTTTATTCTACATGCAGTTTTAGTTATTGCTAGGCCACCTTTTCCAGTACATTTATTACAAGAAGGCATTTGTTTACTTACGTTTGAAACTGTTTGGATAACTTCGTTAAGAGGAATCAGAGCCTTATATCCAGCACATGACATGGTTGCAGAGGAAAGGGCATTTACGGCTGCACTAACGTTTTTACCTAAACAAGGAGCTTCAACTCTATCCGCTATAGGATCACAAATTAATCCAATCATGTTTTGAATAGCCATTGAGGCAGCATCTATAGCTTGTTTGGCTGTTCCTCCAAATAATTGTACTATTCCAGCGGCTGCCATACCAGCAGAGGCACCACATTCAACTTGACACCCATGTTCTTCAGCAGAGAATCCAGGACCATCAGCAAAAAAGATACCAATAATTCCAGCTGCAAAATATGATTTAATTAAATCGTCAAATGAAGCATTGGTATTATTAGCAACAGCTTTTAAAACCCCCCCTACAACTCCACATGAACCTGCTGTTGGATTGGCAACAATTACTTCCATCGCACTTTTGGATTCCATAATAGCTGAGACATTTGCGATTATATTATTTACAATAGAATCTTTTAATATTTTGTTGTTTTTATTAGCAATATCAATTAAATGGGATTGTTGAGGTAAAATTCTATCGTCATAATTTGTTCCTTCTAATCCAATTTTGATACTGCCCTCAATTGTGTTTATTAGATCTTTCATTTTGTTAATTAGAGCGGAACTTTTTAAACCACTTTGACTTTTTTCATACAATAGTCCAATTTCTCCTAAATCAATATTTTTAATTTCAGCTAATTTTAGTAGAGATTCTAGATTATTAAAAGGCATCTCTATTTCATTACCTGAAACAATAGGTAGAACAGGATGGAGAACTTTTAATTCATTAAAACAAACAATTCTTTTTAATTTATTAATAGAATTCACGCTTATTTTATTTGAGAACTTAATGTTTATTAGTCTCTCATGATTTTCAAATGATTCAATAATTGATTGATGACTAGGAAAAAATAATTTAAAATCTTTTAATGAGAATTCTTTATTTGCATTTAAAATTAAAAGCTCATAAGAGTCCCCTAGTATATTTATTTTATGATTATTAATTTTTATAATTTTAAAGGAGCCACCACCAGTAGAGATTGCAGTAATAAGAATTTTTTTTCCATGTTTTCCTTCTAAGAATAATCTAAAAGTATTTACATGATTAGTTTGGAATGAGTTAATTTTATATTCTATAGATATTCCTTTTTCTTTAGCTAATTCTTGTGTATTTTTAATGTTATCATCTGTCATTTCAAGACCTAGCAGACCACCTTCAATTCCAATGGTTGTTCCCTGCTCTCTATAGTTTGACGCCCATGCTCCATTTATATCAAAATCAATAATTGCTTTTTTCAATGGTTCGTTTAAAATATCCATTGAAATTTTTGCAGCTCGCCATGAAGCTGCAGTATGGGAACTAGAAG
>CESO01000393.1_pt1 | contig 11319 bp, 9 predicted proteins | sample 356341 | NCBI WGS metagenome assembly CESO01 (sample SAMEA2621812, study PRJEB7988) | marine metagenome | biome: marine biome (ENVO:00000447); feature: deep chlorophyll maximum layer (ENVO:xxxxxxxx); material: "saline water (ENVO:00002010), including plankton (ENVO:xxxxxxxx)" | depth 35 m
TTCAACTTGTTTTTGATCTTCCATTAAATCAATGACGTGGTATGGGCAGTCTGCATCCATTTCTGAAGAATTAGCGCCTTTTAGACCGACAACATTTCTAGAAAACTCTATGACGGCCATTTGCATGCCTAAACAAATCCCAAAAAAAGGAATTTTGTGTTCTCTAACATAGCGGATGGCCTCAATTTTCCCTTCAATGCCACGCTCTCCAAAACCTGGTGCGACTAAAACACCATCTAAATTAGACAGCAGTTCTTTGGTGTTGGAAAGGTCTATATGTTCTGAATGAATAGATTTAACATTTACCTTTACTTCGTTTGCGGCGCCCGCATGTATAAATGCTTCCAATATAGACTTGTAGGAGTCTTGGAGTTCTACATATTTTCCAATTAAACCAATGTTTATTTCGTGTACTGGATTTTTGTGTTTTTCTAAAAACGTATTCCAAAATTCTAAATCCGGTTGGTGACGCTTGAGCTGTAACTGGTCCAAAACCACTTTATCCAATCCCTCTTCAAGTATTAAATTTGGTACGTCGTAAATTGTGGAAGCATCAATAGACTGAATGACACAATTTTCTTTAACATTACAAAAACGCGCTAATTTGGTACGAATAGATGATCCAAGCTCATGCTCTGTACGACAAACCAAAATATCGGCTTGAACACCACTTTCCATTAATGTTTTTACACTGTGTTGTGTGGGTTTTGTTTTTAATTCACCTGCAGCGGACAAATAAGGAATAAGTGTGAGATGAACTACCAAAGCGTTGTTGTTACCCATCTCCCACTTTAATTGACGTACAGATTCAATATAAGGCAAGGATTCAATATCACCGACTGTGCCTCCAATTTCTGTAATCACAATATCGTAATCTCCCTTATCGCCCAACAACTTAATACGTTCTTTAATTTCATCTGTAATATGTGGAATGACCTGAACGGTTTTCCCTAAAAATTCACCGCGGCGTTCTTTATCAATAACACTTTGATAAATACGGCCGGTGGTTATATTATTGGCTTGTGAGGTAGGTACATTTAAAAAACGTTCGTAATGTCCCAAGTCCAAATCAGTTTCCGCGCCATCATCAGTCACGTAACATTCCCCGTGCTCGTAAGGATTTAGCGTACCTGGGTCAATATTGATATAGGGGTCTAATTTTTGGATGGTCACACGATAACCTTGTGCTTGAAGGAGTTTGGCTAAAGAAGCCGCAATAATGCCTTTACCTAAGGAGGAACTGACACCTCCAGTGACAAAGATGTATTTCGTGTTTTGTTGAGTCATTATGCGTTTTTTAGACGCAAACAAATCTACAAATAACTATTGAAACTTAAGAGAAAAAAATAAGTACTTTATGAACAAATTTGTTTTCGAAATATTGAGTCGCGAAACTATGATTTTACAGCCATTAACTCAACATCAAAAATAAGATTTGCATTCGGAGGAATCACACCCCCTGCACCGCGACTGCCATAAGCCAAAGCACTGGGAATGACAAAGCGCGCTTTATCTCCAACATTTAAAAGCGAAACGCCTTCATCCCAACCAGGAATCACTTGGCCCATACCCAAGATAAACTCAATTGGTTGATTTCTTTTGTAAGAGGAATCAAACACCGTACCATCTGCCAATTGCCCTTTGTAGTGAACAGCTACAGTTTTATTTTTTTGGGCTTTCTCCCCATCTCCTTTTTGAAGAATTTGGTAACGCAAGCCACTTTCGGTAGATTCAAAGCCTTTACCAAGCTTATCTAACTCAGCTTTAACGGCTGCTTTTTCCTCAGCTATGCGTTTTTCACGAGCCCCTTCAAAGGTTCTAAAAGCTTCTACTGCATGGAATGCTTTGGCATCTTCTCCATTTGCAATAATTTCTAAAGCTTCAATGGTATCGCCTTGTGCGATGGCATCTACCACAGATTGTCCTTCAATTGTTTTTCCAAAAACGGTATGCTTACCATCTAGCCATGGTGTTGGGACATGTGTGATAAAAAACTGACTGCCATTGGTGCCGGGTCCAGCATTGGCCATAGATAAAATTCCGGGAACATCATGTTTTAAATCTGGATGAAATTCATCATCAAATTGATACCCAGGATTGCCTGTCCCAGTCCCTTGCGGACACCCGCCCTGAATCATAAAGTCGGGGATGACTCTGTGGAACTTAAGACCATTGTAATAAGGATCGCCTTGTTTTTTAATAGAATTTTCGAGATTTCCTTCTGCCAATGCTACAAAATTACCTACCGTTCCTGGGGTTTTTTTATATTCTAATTCAAGTAGTATATCTCCTTTAGATGTAATAAACTTTGCGTATAGTCCGTTTTCCATTATGGTGAATTTTTTTGAAGCACAAATGTATGAATGATTTATAGAAAAAAGGAATGCACTTAATTAAATTTTAAATTAATTTGCGACTTCACTCATAAACTTAATACGATAGAGCCTTAACTCTTCATCGTCATAATCCCCATCAAATTCTTCGACAGCAGCTTCAATTGCATCGGAATCTGATTCCATAAAATAATCGTGAATTTCTTCTTGCTGATCCTCATCAAAAATTTCATCGATCCAATAATTGATGTTAAGCTTGGTGCCCGAATAAACAATAGATTCTAATTCCTTGATAAAATCCGGTATGTCCATTCCCTTAGCGTCGGCAATATCATTTAAAGGAAGTTTTCGATCTACACTTTGGATTATAAAAAGTTTTAATGAAGAATTAGAACCTGTTGATTTGATGATTAAATCGTCTACACGAACCACATCATTATCTTCAACATACTTATTTATTAAGTCAATAAAATCATGACCATAACGTCTGGCCTTGCCTTCCCCAACTCCGTGAATATTTTGTAATTCTTCAATACTGATGGGGTATTTTAGTGCCATATCTTCTAAAGATGCATCTTGAAATATAGCAAAAGGAGGCACCTTCAAACTGTTGGCGTTGGATTTACGCAAGTCTTTCAGCATCCTTAGCAATGTTTCGTCGGCATGTGATTTTGGCGCAACATAAGAAGATGCTAATTCTGAATCGTCGTAATTATGATCTTCTGTCATCAAATAAGATTTTGGATGGTCCAAAAATTCTTTTCCTATGGCTGTAATTTTTACAAGCCCATAGGATTCAATTTCTTTGCGAATTAAGCCCTTTACCAAAGCTTGTCGCACCAAAGCAGTCCAAAAGGCTGTATTTTTATCTTTACCGTCTCCAAAAAAAGGTTGGGTGTTAGTTTTATGAGAATTGATCAATGCATTTTCTTCGCCTACAATAACTTTTACAAGGTCTTTAATTTTGTATTTCTCTTTGGTTAGGGTAACAATAGACAATAGGGTTTTAACAGCATCCATAGCCTCAATTTCAGCTTTCGGATTTCTAACATTGTCGTCCATATCTCCGCCAGCACCAGTCGCATTGTCAAATTGTTCTCCAAAGTAATGTAGAATAAATTTTCTTCGTGATACAGATGTTTCGGCAAGCGCCACAACTTCTTGCAATAACGCAAATCCAATTTCTTGCTCAGCAACAGGTTTACCAGACATGAATTTTTCCAACTTTTCAATGTCTTTATAGGCATAATAGGCCAAACAGTGGCCCTCACCCCCATCACGACCTGCACGGCCTGTCTCTTGGTAATAACTTTCGATGCTTTTTGGCATGTCGTGATGAATTACAAAACGAACATCCGGTTTGTCAATACCCATTCCAAAAGCTATAGTAGCTACAACCACATCAATGTCTTCCATTAAAAACATATCTTGATGCTGGGAACGTGTCTTTGAATCCAGTCCAGCATGGTAAGGTACGGCCTTAATGCCATTGACCTGAAGAATTTGAGCCAAGGACTCAACACGTTTTCTGCTTAAACAATAAATAATTCCTGATTTTCCTTCGTTTTTTTTCACAAATCGAATGATGTCATTATCGACCTGGCTGGTTTTTGGAAGGATTTCATAATATAAATTAGGTCTGTTAAATGAAGCCTTAAAAGTATTGGGGTCAGACATTCCAAGGTTTTTAAGAATATCTTCTTGAACTTTGGTTGTGGCAGTGGCCGTAAGACCTATAATTGGAATGCCATCGCCAATTTGTGATATAATTTTTTTTAAATTCCTGTATTCAGGTCTAAAATCATGCCCCCACTCACTTATGCAATGTGCCTCATCCACAGCCATAAAAGAGATGGTTTGCTGATTTAAAAAGTCAATATTATCTGCTTTTGACAAAGATTCAGGAGCTACATATAACAGTTTTGTTATACCACGCTTGATGTCTTCTTTAACCTGATTGATTTCGCTTTTATTTAAAGAGGAGTTTAAAACATGTGCGATGCCTTCATTTTCTGAAATTCCCCGAATGGCATCAACCTGATTTTTCATTAAAGCAATAAGCGGAGATACAACAATTGATGTACCATCCTGCATCAAAGCAGGTAATTGATAACAAAGGGACTTTCCACCACCAGTTGGCATGACAGCAAAGGTGTCTTTTTTTGATAGTATACTAGTTACAACAGATTCTTGAAGCCCTATAAATCTGTCAAATCCAAAATAAGATTTTAATGCCTTATGTAAATTTTTAGACGAAATTTCCATTGAAATTCAAGATTTCTGCAGAAACTAAATATTTATTATACATGCTATTTAAAGGGAAATAAATTAAATAATAACGCTAATTTTTTGTTTTTTTGTAAACCAGTTCTAAGATAAGTATATTTACATTGGTACACAATTAATTATGAAAGAATTAAGAACTAAAACTTCTGTTCAAGATTTAGCAAAAAGGACGATTATTGAACAGAGTGAAGCATTGACTAAAATGGCAACCTTCATTGATGACAGCTTTGCTGAGGCCGTAGAATTGATTTACAATTCCAAAGGTCGCGTTATCATCACAGGTGTTGGTAAAAGTGCGATTATAGCAAATAAAATCGTCGCTACACTCAACTCAACAGGAACACCCTCAATATTTATGCATGCGGCAGATGCGATACACGGGGACCTTGGGCTTGTTCAAAAAGACGATGTAGTAATTTGTATCTCAAAAAGTGGTAATACTCCTGAAATAAAAGTTTTGGTACCACTGTTTAAGCGTACTGAAAATACTCTTATTGCCATCACAGGAAACCCCGATTCATTTCTTGGCAATCATGCCGATTATATCTTTAATTCTCATGTCGATAAAGAGGTATGCCCAAACAATCTAGCCCCCACCACAAGCACCACAGCGCAACTAGTTATCGGAGATGCTTTGGCTGTTTGTTTACTTGAAATTCGCAAATTTACAAAAGATGATTTCGCAAAATTTCACCCCGGTGGTACGCTTGGAAAAAAACTCTTTTTAACCATTAAAGAAATCTCTGATCAGAACGAAAAGCCTTTTGTAAGCCCCAATACTTCAGTAAAAGATGTTATTGTAGAAATCTCTAAAAAACGCTTAGGCGTGACAGCAGTGGTTGAAAATGGTACTATTTTAGGCATTATAACAGATGGGGATTTGAGAAGAATGCTTTCTAAAACAAATGATTTTTCAAGCTTGTGTGCTTCTGATATTATGTCTGAAAATCCAAAAACTATGAACTGCAACGCTTTAGCAGCAGACGCTAGAACTTTAATGGAAGCTCACGAAATCTCACAACTTCTTGTTTTGAAAGACAAAAAATATTTAGGTGTCATCCATATCCACGATTTAATCAAAGAAGGAATTATTTGACAATGCAGCAAGAAAAAGAAATGTCTTTCATTGATCATCTTGAGGAATTAAGATGGCATATCATACGGGCTACACTCGCTATCGTCAGCGCTGCTTTAATCGCATTTATTGGAAAAGATATATTATTTGATACCTTGATTTTTGGTCCTACAAAATCAGATTTTTTTACCTACGATTTACTCTGTAGAGCTTCCAGTCTCTTGGGCTTTGATAGTTTTTGTAATACTGCTTTTGAATTTGAAATTCAAAGTAGAACGATGGCTGGTCAGTTTTCGGCGCACATTTGGACCTCCATTACATTTGGCTTTGTTATTGCATTCCCTTATGTGTTGTATGAATTTTGGAAATTTATCAGCCCTGGATTGTATGCCAGCGAAAGAAAAAATTCAAGGGGTTTTATTGTTGTTTCTTCCCTTTTATTTTTTATTGGTGTCTTATTTGGATATTTTGTGGTTTGTCCATTGTCTATAAACTTTCTAGGAACTTACAGTGTTGCCAATCAAGTTCATAATGATTTTGACCTGAACTCTTATATTGGTTTAGTCAGGGCATCAGTATTAGCCTCTGGGTTTATCTTTGAACTGCCCATTATCATATTCTATCTAACGAAAGTTGGATTGGTCACCCCTGGGTTTTTGAAGCGAAATCGAAAATACGCCCTTGTCATTGTATTGATCATTGCGGCTGTTATAACACCACCAGATGTTGCCAGCCAAATTATTGTTGCCATTCCAGTAGTTATTTTATATCAAATTAGTATTTTAATTTCAAGAATAGTTCTTAAGAGGCAAAAGCAAAAATCTAAAACCCCATAATGCAACTAATTATGTTTAATATTAAAATAAAACCATGAAATTAAGCGTCCAAAATTTAATGAAATCATACAGTGGAAGAAAAGTTGTTAAAGACGTTTCATTCGAGGTCAAACAAGGAGAAATTGTAGGGCTTTTAGGTCCCAATGGTGCAGGAAAAACCACCTCTTTTTACATGACTGTTGGTTTGATTAAACCCAATGGTGGCGCCATCTTTTTAGATGATAAAGAAATTACCAAATTCCCAATGTACAAGCGCGCTCAAAGTGGCATTGGATATCTAGCTCAGGAAGCTTCGGTGTTTAGAAAACTGTCTATTGAGGATAACATCCTTAGTGTTTTACAAATGACCAAACTGTCTAAAAAAGAACAACAGGACAAAATGGAATCACTTATTGAAGAATTTGGCTTAGGCCACATCCGTAAAAACAGAGGAGATCTCCTTTCTGGAGGAGAAAGAAGGCGTACAGAAATAGCGCGTGCATTGGCGACAGACCCTAGTTTTATCCTTCTTGATGAGCCCTTTGCAGGTGTGGATCCTGTGGCCGTTGAAGACATACAGCGCATTGTAGCGCGTCTCACCCAAAAAAATATCGGAATTCTCATTACAGATCACAACGTACAAGAAACGCTTGCCATTACAGACCGCACTTATTTGATGTTTGAGGGCAGCATTCTGAAAGCTGGAAAACCGGAAATGCTTGCAAGCGATGAAATGGTTCGAAAAGTTTATTTGGGAAAGAACTTTGAACTTCGGAAAAAGAAGTTAAAGTTTTAAGAAACATTAAGCTTTTCCTTCTTGGGACTTAATTATTTTTTTCTGATACCTTCCTTGAACAATATCAATTAAAACTAAAATTGCAATGATAAAGTAAAAAGTGGTTTTACTCATTGGCACAATGTCTTCTCCAAATAGCTTCAGGTGTGCCAAATGCCCCCCCTCGGTCAATAGCATAATGCCTACAATGAATAAAATAAACAATCCCAAAACCTCATACATTCTATTTTTTGTTAAAAAAGCCGTTACTTTTTCTGCCAGCCAAATCATTAATAGCCCACTAATAACAATAGCGACTGCCATGATCCAAAAAATATCTGTAAGGGCCATGGCACTGAGAATAGAATCAAAAGAAAAAACAACATTCATGACTACAATCATACCAATGACTTTTGAAACACTCTGTTTTGAACCAGAATCACTGACCTTGAAATTTTTAAAACTGACCATGTGCCAAATTTCTTTCATGGCAGTAAAAAGAATAAAAACCCCTCCCGTTAGCACAATTAGGCTGTGGATATTGAAATGACCTTCCACCACATCTTCAAAAGGAATGTGTAAGATCGGTTCCTGAAAATAACCAATTAGTTTTACCAAGGCAAACAACAGGATTATTCTAAAAATAATTGCCAAACCAATACCAGTTTTTCGCACAAAGGATTGACGCGTTTCAGCTGCTTTTTTACTTTCTAATGAAATGTAGAGTAGATTGTCAAATCCAAGAACAGCCTGAAGCAGTACAAGCATCAATAGGGTTAAAATATTTTCAAGCATCGTTTGGAGGTTTTATTAGGGATAGTAATAAATAAGAAAAAATGATGAGGGATATCCCAAAATACTTAAAGACTATCAAAAAAATTAAGGACAAAGTCAAAAGAATGTATTTTTCAATATTGTCAGAAAATTTCCAAGTTTTAAATTTCAAAGCCAAGAGTTTAACAGGTGCATTTAACAAAAATGTACTGATTAAAGTAAGTATCAATAAGAACCAAGTGTTTAAAATAATAGAATTAAAGGCTTCATTGTTTTGATATTCCAAAATCAAAGGAAAGCTCAATACGAGCAGCGCATTTGCTGGGGTGGGCAATCCTACAAAATGATTTTTTTGGTCGGTTGAAATATTAAAATTTGCCAAACGGTATGCCGATCCAAGAGTAATGAGCAAGCCCATATATGGCAGTAAATCCATATAGCGTTCTGACCCTGTCATTGATAGTGATATTAACTGGAACATGATCAGCCCTGGAACCAGACCACTAGTTACCATATCGGCCAAAGAATCCAATTGAAGCCCAAGTGCAGACTCTACTTTTAGTTTTCTTGCTAAAAACCCGTCAAAGAAATCGAAAAAGATTCCCAATAAAACAAATAAGGCAGCCATTGTCAACGCCTCTTTTACAGCGAAAACAACCGCAATTGCGCCAGAAAATAAATTGAGAAGTGTAAGAAGGTTAGGAATGAAAGCTTTCAAACGAATAAAATTTATTTAGTAAAAATAATAAACTATTTTTGTTTGCAGCGAAATAACAACAATATCTGCTTAAAATTAGAGTTTATAAATCAAACAAGGCACCTATAATTTGAATCTTAAATATTGTTTTTTACCCATTTTATTGACCTTCTCATTGGCAATCAACTCACAAACCACGCGAAAATATTCAAATGAGTTTATGAACATTGGTGTGGATGCAGCAGCTTTGGGTATGAGTGGCGCGGTCAGTGCCACCACCAATGATGTCAATTCAGGCTATTGGAACCCTGCGGGGTTGGTTCATGTAGATGACCATGCATTGGCTTTGATGCATTCTAGTTATTTTGCCAATATTGCAAATTATAATTACGTGGGCTTTGCAATGCCTTTAGACGATAGAAGTGTGATTGGGGTCTCTATGATACGATTTGGTGTGGATGACATCCTAGACACCACCCAATTAATTGATCAGCAAGGAAATGTTAATTATGACCGAATTAACTTGTTCTCGGCAGCCGATTATGGTTTCACCCTATCATATGCAAGGAAACTTCAGATTTCAGGATTAAATTATGGTGTAAATGCAAAAATCATCCGCCGTATAATTGGAGATTTTGCCAGCTCTTGGGGTTTTGGACTGGACCTTGGAATTCAATTTGAGTCCAATGATTGGAAATTTGGATTGATGGCACGGGATATTACCACCACTTTTAACAGCTGGACTTTTGACGAGGGCCGATTGCAAGACATTCAAAATGCCATCCCTGGTCAAAACCAGGAAGAACCAGAGGCGACTGAACTGACGCTTCCCAAACTTCAATTGGGAATCGCAAAAACTTTTACTTTTGATTACGATTACTCACTCAAAGCTGAAATTGATCTGATATGCCGTTTCGAGCAAAACAACGATTTAATTTCAACCTCATTTGTAAGCATCAATCCTGCGATTGGATTTGAATTTGGATACATAGATATGGTGTATTTAAGAGGTGGTGTTGGTAATTTTCAAAACGAATTACAATTTGATAACAGTGAATCTCTGACATTTCAACCTAATTTAGGGGTTGGATTTAAGTACAATGGTATTTCTATTGATTATGCCATCACAGACATTGGAGACCAGAGTGTAGCTTTGTATTCCAATGTCTTTTCACTTAAAATCGATTTAGGGATTTTTAGAAGATGATACAACTCAAAACATATTTACTTACGCTAACATGCGCCCTCTTTTTGTTTCAGGCCAATGCACAATTTCAATTGTCTAAAAAATCGGAAGTTAGTGTACTTACCATAGGACCAGGTTTTGTCTTAAATGATGCGTTTGGTCACAGCGCCATACGCATTAAGGATTCTTTACAGAATATTGATCTTGTATTCGATTATGGCCGTTATGATTTTCAAGCAGAGGGGTTTTATTTAAATTTTGCCAAGGGAAAATTAGACTATGAAATCGGATGGACATATTATGAAGATTTTATATCAAATTACAAACTACAGCAAAGGCGGGTAACAGCCCAAATCATCGACTTTACAATTGAAGAAAAGCAAAAGTTATTTGAAACATTACAAACTAACATTCAACCTCAAAATAAAAGCTACTCCTACGATTTCTTTTACAACAATTGTGCAACCAAAATAAAAGATATCCTTGTCAATGCCTCCAATAAAAGTATTTTATTTTTGCCACATGAGAATTTTGAACCATTAACTTTCAGAGAGCTCATTCGCTCACATGTGCCACAAAACACTTGGGGAGGCTTGGGAATTGATGTCGCTTTGGGTTCAATTATTGATCGTTCGGCTTCTGTAGAGGAACACCTTTTTTTGCCAAAATACCTTGACGAAATTTTAAAGCATTCAAAGTTCGACCCCGAAACCACAAAATTAGTTGTTAGGTCTGAAATTTTAAACCAAACTCAAAAACCAAACCCCAGCGCTTTTTGGTGGAGTCCTCTTATAATCCTTGGTCTTGTTTCAATCACCATCATTGGAATAACTTACAAAGACTGGATATCAAAATCCAGAAATAAATTTATAGATGCGCTGCTTTTTTTTACAACTGGAAGCATTGGCCTCTTGATTTTATTTTTGTGGTTTGCAACGGACCATACAGTAACAGCTTATAATTACAACTTTTTATGGGCATTTGGTTTCAACTTGCTAATGTTAAAAACAGTGTTGAAAGACAAGCTTAAAAAACGTTTTATAGGCTATTTGAAATTTCTCATTTTACTTTTAACCTTAATGTTATTGCACAGCTTGACTGGAGTGCAAGCTTTCAACTATACAATAATTCCACTTTGGATTGCGCTATTGACACGATATGGCTTCCTAATCCATTGGTTCAGCCAGGAAAAAAATCAAAAAAATGTTTGATATTAATGACATTTGAGACCACTATTGACGTTTCAATAATATGTGAAATTTTAGTGCGTGCCAAAAACCACCTCGGCGATCATTGGCTATTTTTATAAATTGCTAACCCTATGTTATAACCCTTTTTAAATACCTATATATTAACTGCAGGAATAGTTGTTTAAAAT
>CESO01031681.1_pt1 | contig 11304 bp, 7 predicted proteins | sample 356341 | NCBI WGS metagenome assembly CESO01 (sample SAMEA2621812, study PRJEB7988) | marine metagenome | biome: marine biome (ENVO:00000447); feature: deep chlorophyll maximum layer (ENVO:xxxxxxxx); material: "saline water (ENVO:00002010), including plankton (ENVO:xxxxxxxx)" | depth 35 m
CATTACTTTTAAAATGTACATCATAAGATTGATATTCCCATGGGTTTGACCAATTAAGCCCTTCATCAGTAGAATAAAAAATGCCATTTGAGCCTGCTGCAATTATTTTGTCTGAATTGGATTCATCAATAATAATTTTGTCAGAATAGAATAAGCCGTCAGAAACAAGTAGTGTATTCCAGTTTTCTCCTCCGTCATTGGTTTTATGAAGTTGTGCACCTGCGGCTACATATACGGTTTGTTCGTTTTGTGGATCTATAGCTAAGGCTGTAATCCCACCGTTAAAACTATAATCTTTTGCCAACATTACCCAACTGTCTCCCTTGTCTGTTGATTTGTTGACAAAGCCAGTTTCAGTACCACAATAAAGAATGGAGTCATTGCTTTTTGATACATCGAATGAATATACATTTACTTGCCACGGACAACTAGAAGGTAACATTTCGCCTCCACTTTCATTAAGAAAAAAAGTTTCTTTGGGTCCTAAAAATGACCATTCATTTTCTGAAGATATGCTTTGTTGAGTAGCAGGAGGTGGGGTGTTTATTTGTGAGACTATTTCCCCATTAACTCGTACATAGGGTTTGATATTCCTAACCCATATTTTATAATAGCGTTCAATCGCTTTGAATTCAGTACTAGGATTTTTTTTCCATTCATTATATTCTTTTTGTATATCGAGGAAGTTTGGATTTTCATCATATAACATTTTTCCCCATGCAGGGTAAGAGTTGTCGAATGAGGGCTTATATGACGGAATATTTCCTTCAATAAAATCGTGTGAGTTAAATTTGTCTTGTGCTGTAAGTTGAAATGAAAAAAACAAGCAATATATAATGGTGGTAAGTAATCGCATAATTATTTTATTTAGAGATGTTTTTTCGTTTTAATCTTAGTGAATTCCCAATAACAATAACATCAGAAAAGGCCATAAATAAAGCACCACACATAGGATTTAAAAATCCTAGTGCTGCAATAGGTATTGCAACAATGTTATAGGAAAATGCCCAAAACAAATTTTGTTTAATAGTTTTAAGAGTGTGTTTACTGATTTTATATGCTAAGGTTATTTGTTTTAAGTTCTCAGTATTAAGTAGAACAATTTGTGCAGACTCTATAGCTACTTCTGTACTTCCTCCTAAGGATATTCCTACATGTGCTTTTGCTAGTGCTGGTGCATCATTAATTCCATCTCCAATCATAGCTGTAAGACCTTGCTTATTAAGATGGTCGATCTTTTCAAGTTTCTCGTGAGGTAAGTGTTCGCCATAAACGTTATAAATGCCGATGGCGTTGCCAACGGATTTACATTTTTCAATTTTATCACCACTTAACATGGTGGTTGATAAACCTTCTTTGTTAAGTTCTAAAATGGTCTCTTTAAGGTTTTCTTTTATTTCATCGGAGCAATTTATCCCTGCCAAAAATCCATTGTTCTTAAATAAGAAGAGTTGTTGTTTTCCTTCTTTGTGATTAACAAAATGAGCTGAACCTAATTTGTATAAATCTCCTTTCCACTTTGCTTGTATCCCTTGTCCTTTTATTTCTTTTATTTCTTCCAACTCTAACACTATGGCTTCGTTTTCAAGCTCTTTAATGATGGATTTTGCAATAGGGTGCGAAGAATGCAGTTCTAAAGAATAGAGTAAATTAACCACCTCTTTTCGTTGTTTATCTTCACAATCAATACTGTCTATCTTAAAGTTACCTGTAGTAAGAGTGCCTGTTTTATCAAAGACGATGTTTTTTACTTTCGCAAACTTTTCTAGGGTATTACCCCCTTTAATTAGGATTCCATTTTTGGCAGCTCTTCCTAAGCCAACCATTACGGCAGTAGGAGTTGCTAAGCCCATTGCACAAGGACAGGAAATTACCAATACAGCAATCGATCGCATAATTGCTTGAGATAGGCTGATGTCAAAGACTAAATAGTTTAATGTAAATGTTAGTATGGCTATCAATAGCACAAGAGGAACAAATATTGAACTGACCTTGTCGCCAAGTCGTTGAATGTTAGGTTTATCGCTTTGGGCTTTTTTAATAAGTTTGATGATGTGTGATAGAACAGTATCTTCACCTACTTTTTTCGCTATCATCTTAATATTACCATTTAAAAGAATTGTGCCGCCAACTACATCTTCATTACTTTTTTTTAAAATGGAATGACTTTCTCCAGTCATCATGGATTCATCAAAATATCCTTCCCCAGAAATAATAGTACCATCAGTGGGCACTTTATCTCCTGAGTTAACAAGTAAGATATCTTCTTTGACTATGTTTTTAAAAGATACAGTTTCAATAGTGCCATCTGTTTTTTCTCTTTTAGCCTCAAGGTTTTGTATTGAGCTTAAATCTTTTATGGCTGAAGTGGTTTGTTTGACCGAACGATGTTCTAAAACATTTCCGAGTAGAACTAAGGTGATAATGGTGGCGGTCGTTTCAAAAAATAGATATTGGTGTGCCTCGACTGTTCCCCAAAAAATAAGAGTACCAGAAATACTATAAAAAAATGCTGCTGTTGTCCCCATCATAATAAGAACATCCATATTTGGAACGCCAATTTTTAAAGAGTTCCAAGCACTTCTGCCAAAATAATAACAGCCTACAATATATACAGGTAGGGCCAGAAAAAACTGTAGAATAGGGTTTTGAAGAATATGATTTTCATTTATAAACATATGACTAAATAGGGGTATAGTCAATATTAAACAAAAGGCGAATAACTTTTCTACTATACTCTTTTCTTCTATGGCATCTTTTTTTGCTTTAAAGCCAATGGATTCAATTTCTTTGATGACATAATCTAAATTTGTATTTTCACTTAAATAATGAGCTTCTGAATTTGAAAAATCAACATTTACTTCTTTTATACCTTGTTTCGATAAATGTTTCTCAATTCCTTTAGCGCAATTGGCACAGGTCATGCCTGAAATATTTAGACTCTGATATTTATTAGCATTAGTCATGGTTTTTCAAAGGTAGTTTTTTTGTAAAAAAAAGGGCTCTTATTTTTCTAAATTTATATATTTGCCGTCCCAATGGTGGTTGTAGCTCAGTTGGTTAGAGCATCGGTTTGTGGTACCGAGGGTCGTGGGTTCGAATCCCATCATCCACCCAAAGTAAAAGGTCTTGCGTTTGCAAGACCTTTTTTTGTTTTACTATGTGGGGTTTGTCTACCTTGTGTAGCTCATTAGCAATCGCTTAAATTGAGCTGGTTTTTGTGAACCTGGGAAACTTTTAATTTTTTCAAGTTCGGTATCTAGTAATACTGTTGAGGGCCAATAGTATCCGCCATTATATGGTTCAACTAATTCAGCAAATAAGTTATGTCTCCATGTAGATTTAGGATCTTTTTCGATACTAGCATCATTGACATAATCAATTCCTTTGAAAGTTATGGTGTCTTTGCTTTTACCATCTAGCATTACCGCATAATAATTATTATTAATTAATTTAATAATCTCACTATCTTGTAATGTGGTTTCTTTCATTTCTTTGCAAAAAGGGCAGCCCTTTTTTGTAAATAATAAAATCACTTTTCGTGGCGATTCTTTCATCTTCGCATCAAGTTCATCGAGAGATAACCATTCAATAGATGAATAAGCGTTACTTGATTTAATGATTTGTTTAAGGTTGGTTTCTTTTTTTACTTTTTTGCCTTCATTTTCGTTACAAGAAACGACTGCAAATGGTAAAGTGAAAACCATTAAAGTGAAAAAGAATTGTTTCATTATTTATTTTTTAAGATAATTATTTGCATTGGCAATCCAAGGTGTTGGACCTCCAGCTACATAGCCTGTTTTTCCTAAAGAAGTAATTTGAGTTTTTCCTTCTGCTATTCCAACATTGAACATGTGTAGTGTTGGATAACCTCTTACTTTAAAGAATTGCTGAAGCTCTCGATTTTGTTTTTTAATTTCTTCAGTTTGTGGTGTTCTTCTTGGGTAATCAAGTTCAAGAAGTATAACGTTTTCATCAGCCCATTTTTTAAAAGCAGGTGTTACAAAAACTTCTTTTTTTAATCTAATACACCAACCACACCAATCGCTTCCAGTGAAATTTGCAAGAATAGGTTTGCCAGTTTTCATAGATAGCTCAGCAGCTTTATCAAAGTTTAGCAACCAACCATCATTCTCTTGTGAATAAAGCGTTAGTGAGCTGATCAAAAGAGTACAAACAATAAGTATATTTTTCATTTCATTAATTTTTTTAGTGAACGCCATGCATCCATTTTTTAAGTATTGGTGATATTATAAACGATAAAATAGCCATTCCTATTGCCACAACCCCAACTTGAGTGAAAACAGAGGTGTAGCTTAGAAGAGATTGAACACCTTCAACACTAGATTCTGTGAAGCCACCAGCAAAGCCTGTAACTTTCTCAATCATTGTTGTCATAAATCCAGGTTCAGGGGCTGTGCCTGATTCTGTAGAGGTGGTTAACTTAGCAATTGCACCAGAAATATAATGTGCATATGAGGATGATAGGAAGTAAACACCCATCATAAATGCTGTCATACTTTTTGGTGATAGTTCTGTTACTTTAGAAAGTCCAATAGGGGAAATAAACAACTCTCCAGTAGTTAATAGTAAATAACCAATCATTAAGAACATAAAAGGGGTACGACCATCAGCATCCATAAATTGAGCACTCATAGCAAATACAATAAAACCTAGGCCTAACTGTAATATACCTAAGGCAAATTTGATAGGTGTGATAGGGTTCCTTTGTGTTTTCGAAAGATACACCCACATCAAAGAAAATGGAATAGCAAGGAAAATAATATAACCAGGGTTAATAGCATTGGTTTGTGAAGCGTTTAGCAGTGTTAGGTTTACATTACGTTCAGCAAAAAGGGTAATAGCTGTACCTGCTAATTCAAAGAATGACCAGAATACCGTAATAAGTAAGGTTAGTACAAGCACACTTACCAATCTAAAAACTTCCATTCTTGAAAGTTCCATCATCTTTTTAATGATAATTCCAAGGATTACTATACCTAAAACGGTTAGTAAAGAAGAGTGAAGCTGAAACCCTTCAAGTACTTCAAGGGCATTATTCTTGACTAAGAAAGCAGAAATAGGAACCATTAATAAAGCTACCACATAAAAGAAATGATCTGTTCTTAATCCATACATTTTCTTTTCTTTATATTCTTCGGGTTGTTCACCATTATCACCGAATACTCCAGAGTTCATACCTCTCATGAAGACAAATAATCCAGCTAGCATACCTACACCAGCGGCACCAAAACCAACGTGCCATCCAAATTCGTAACCTAACCAACCACACACTAGAGGTGCTAAGAATGCACCAGCATTAATTCCCATGTAGAATATTGTGAAACCAGAATCTCTTCTAGAGTCTCCCTCAGGATATAGTCTTCCTACCATTGTTGAAATGTTAGGTTTAAAGAATCCGTTTCCTACAATCAATAACGCTAAAGCAGCGTAGAAGAAGAAGTTATTTACGGCAGTAACATTCATTCCTAAAACGTCAGATTCGAAGTAAAAAGCCATAAAAAAGTGTCCTAAGGCCATTAAGATACCTCCCAGCATAATAGATTTTTTAAATCCAATAAACTTATCTGCAATCATTCCGCCAAGTACAGGGGTTGCATATACTAATGAACCATATGCTGCAAAAATTCCAAAAGACATTTCTTCTCTATATGCTTCATCGGTGATATACATGAAGAATTCATTTACCATATAAAGGGTTAGTAATGCTCGCATTCCATAGTATGAAAAACGTTCCCATAATTCGGCAAAAAAGAGATAAAATAATCCTTTAGGGTGCCCTAGCATTTCTTGATTTTGTTGACTCATTAGTTCTTATTTTTTAATTAAAAAATTGACTTCGAATATAGCAATAAAATGTTTTTATAAGTTGTCTTCAATGAAATTCGTCATTTTATGATAAAGATGGAGTCGAGTATTTCCACCATAGATACCATGATTTTTATCTGGATAGACGAATAAATCGAATTGTTTGTTAGCTTTTACTAGAGCGGAGACCATTTCATAGGTGTTTTGAACGTGAACATTGTCATCTGCTGTTCCATGTATGAGTAAATAACTTCCTTTTAAACTATCAACATGATTGATGGGGGAGTTGTCGTCATAGCCTGAAGCATTCTCTTGGGGTGTTCGCATATACCTTTCAGTATAAATGTTGTCATAGTACCTCCAATTTGTTACTGGTGCAACTGCTATTGCCATTTTGAAAACATCAGCTCCTTTTGTAATTGCTAAGGATGACATATAGCCTCCATAGCTCCAGCCTTGAATACCAATTCTATTGCCATCAACGTAGTCCAGACTAGCCAAGTACTCATTAGCTTCTATCTGGTCAATTGTTTCGTATTTGCCTAATTGCTGATAGGTCATTTTTTTAAATTCAGCCCCTCTACCACCTGTTCCTCTATTATCTACACAAACGACTATATAGCCTTTTTGAGCAAGATGCTGATACCAAAAATAATTGAACCAACCCCACGAGTTTAGCACTTGCTGTGAGCCTGGACCGCCATACAAAAACATAAAAACAGGATATTGCTTGGTTTCGTCAAAGTCAGATGGTTTTATCATCCAGCCATTGAGGCTGACATCTTCATAAGTAGTAAATGAGAAGAATTCTTTTTTGGATAGATCAAATTCTGACATTGTAGAGGATAGTTCAGTATTATCTTCTAAAACTCTAATTTGTTTACCTGTGTTGCTATGTAAGCTAATGTAAGGCGGTGTGTCTGCAGTAGAGTAGGTGTTAGAGTAGTATTTCATTCCATTACTGAACGTACTGCTATGAGTTCCTAAATTTGTTGATAGTTTAGTTTTGTTACTTCCATCTAAGTTAATACAATATAGACTTCTATTAATGGCTCCATCTTCATTTGAAGTATAAAATACCTTGTTTCCATCGCTATTCATGCCGTGGTATTTTGTTACTTCCCAATCGCCTGATGTAATTTGCTGCATATTGCCATCTTGAAGATTAACCAAGTATAGGTGGTTAAAACCGCTTTTTTCTGAAGACCAAACTAGACTTTTTTGGTTATCGGTAAAAGTGGTGTTGTCATGAATGTCAATGTAATAGGGGTCTTTTTCAGAGAACAATACTTCACTTGTTTTGTCTGAAGTATTGTACAAAATGAAATCCAATGTGTTTTGATGTCTATTCATTGCTATTACATAAAGCAAACCTTCTTTCTTAGTCCAATTCATTCTTGGCAGGTATTCGTAGTCTTTATCCAAAGCAATCTTAGTCGTATTTTTATCTTCAAGGTTGTAAAGATGAATACTTATTTTTGAATTGTCTTCACCAGCTTTAGGGTATTTGAATTCGTATTGACTAGGGTAAAGTTCATTTTTAAACATATCCATTGAAAACTCTTTTACTTCACTTTCATCGAATTTATAAAAGGCAATTTGTTTTCCGTCAGGCGACCAAAAGAAAGCTTGTACTAAACCAAACTCTTCTTCATAAACCCAATCCGTTGCTCCGTTAATGATACGATTGTATTCTCCGTCATTAGTTATTTTAATAGTATTTCCATTGGACAAGTTTTTTACAAACAGATTATTGGCATTCACATATGCTACTTTATCTCCTGAAGGTGAAAAGTCAGCGTACATAACCATATCGTCGCATAATTTTTCTAATTTCTTGGTTCTGATATCGTAGGTATAGTAAATGGATTTGGAACTGTAACGGTAGATGCTTTGAGTTTCAGTTGCAAATAGAATTTTCTTTTCATCATTGGAGAATGTATATTTACTAATGTCTATGTCTAAGTTTTTTGAACTTACAAGCATTCGTACTTTCTGACCTGAACGGAAACTATATTTGTTGATTTCAGTATTATCCTCTTTCTTGTCTAGTTTGCTATAATAATTTCCGTCTTGCATGGAGTTAAAGCCACTAACCGATTTAGGATAAAAGTCGTAGGTTTTCCAGATATTTTCAAGGGTAATTTTCTTTTTTTGAGCAAATAATGCTAGAGGAAATAGTAATAGATAAATCAGATATATTTTTCTCATGAGAGTTTTATTTTTATAGAATGGCGAATTTACTTAATTTTGCCAAAATGTTGGAAATGGAATTCAAGAAGATAAGTTCGGTTGATTTAGATTTTTTTCATTCTTTTTTAGATGATAAAGGAATCTTTTTAGATGATGAGAGTATTCATGATTACGCACATGATGAAACTGAAGACTTAAAGTATTACCCTGATATTGTTTTAAAGCCTAGTAGTACAGATGAGGTTTCTAAAATAATGAAGTATTGTAATGAGCAAACTATTCCCGTAACACCTTGTGGTGCTCGAACAGGTTTAAGCGGTGGTTCGTTGCCCGTTTGTGGAGGTGTTGCTATGAGTATGGAACGGTTCAATAATATTATAGAAATTGACGAGCGTAATTTGCAAGCAACCGTTGAGCCAGGTGTTATTAATCAAGTATTTAAAGACGCTGTTCAAGAAAAGGGTTTGTTTTATCCTCCAGATCCAGCAAGTAAAGGAAGTAGCTTCTTAGGTGGTAATCTAGCTGAAAATTCTGGCGGACCCAAAGCTCTTAAGTATGGAGTGACTAAAGACTATGTCTTAAACCTTGAGGTTGTTTTGCCATCAGGAGACATCATATGGACAGGGGCTAATGTTCTTAAAAATTCAACAGGATATAATTTAACCCAACTTATGGTTGGGAGTGAGGGCACACTTGGTGTGATAACCAAAATTGTTTTTAAACTTATTCCTCATCCTACTCACGATTTAACACTTTTGGTTCCTTTTCGTTCTGCTGAAAAAGCATGTGAGGCTGTTTCTGCAGTTTTTAGAGCGGGTATAACCCCTTCAGCACTAGAATTTATGGAAAGAGATGCTATTGACTGGACATTAAAATTTACCGAAATGAATGTGCCTATCAATGAAGATATTCAAGCTCATTTGCTAGTAGAGGTAGATGGTAATGATATGGATACGCTTTTCAAAGATTGCGAAAAAATAACTGAAGTTATGGAGCAATTCGATTGCGATGAAATCTTATTCGCTGACTCTTCTCAACAAAAAGATCAACTATGGAAAATGAGAAGGGCGGTAGGTGAGGCTGTTAAGAGTAACAGTGTTTATAAAGAAGAAGATACCGTTGTTCCTAGAGCTGAATTACCACAATTATTGAAAGGAGTGAAATCTATTGGTGAAAAACACGGTTTTACTTCTGTTTGCTATGGTCATGCTGGTGATGGTAATTTACATATCAATATTATTAAAGGTGATATGAGTGATGAGGCTTGGAATAATGATTTATCCAAAGGCATAAGAGAAATTTTTGAATTAACAGTTGGTCTTGGCGGAACTATAAGTGGTGAACACGGAATAGGGCTAGTCCAAAAAGGCTATATGGATATTGCCTTTACTGAAGAGAATATAGCCATTCAAAAGGGTATAAAATCTATTTTTGACCCTAAGAGCATTTTGAATCCTAAAAAAGTATTCGTTTAAATTACCTTAGAATAACCTTTCTTACAGATTTACCTTTCTTACCGATTAATTCAACAAGATATAGACCAGAATTTAATCTGCTTATATCAAATCTTTCGTTTAAAATACCATTGGAATATTTTGACACTCTTTCTTCTATTACTCTACTCTGAACATCAATTATTCTTATAGCTTGAATTTCATCATTTAGTGAAGTATGTTGAATGATAAATTCGCCTCTTGTTGGATTTGGGAATAGCATAGTGTTAGACAAGTACTCTTCAATAGAAGCACAATCTACTACTTTAAGAGTTATGGTATCATTAGAATAGCAGCCGTTTTCATCTTGAGCCAAGACCGTAATGATGTTTTCACCCAGTGTAGATGCTGTTCCCATGTAGATTAAACCAGTTACACTATTATTCCAAATGGAATTATCAAAAGTGGGAGATACATTAAAATTGAAGTCAGAATTTTTGCAAATTATTAAAGAATCCATTGACGTTAGAATCTCAACTTGTTGAGGAGTAATAATCGGAACAAAAATTTCGTCAGAAAGTTCGCAACCGTTATTGTCAATTGCTTCAACAGAATAGTCACCGCTAGAACTTATTGATATAGCGTTACTAGTTTCCCCAGTACTCCATGTGTATGAGTCTAGACCTGACAAACATTGTAGAAAAATTGATGAACCTTCACACAAAACTTGATTAGCATTAATTTCGAAAGTTAAAATCGACGGAATATCAATGGTTTCGCTAGCCAAACAACCTAATGAATCGTATGCATTAATGGCGTATTGACCGGCATCGTAAATTGTTAAATTTTGATTCGTTGACTGATTATTCCACTCATATGACACGAAGTTTCCATTTGCTGTGAGTGTTAGGCTATCGTAAGGGCAATTCTCATCAAAGGAAATGCTAAGAGTTTCATTACTACCTATTTTAGCTTCTACAGCTAGTCGAGGGCTTGAACAAATTTCTTTGACATTCCAGTTGTAGAAATAGTAATAATAATCTGTTAGCGTTTCATTTCCCCAGTAAGAGCTTGTTATGCTCAATGTGTTGTTGTAGTTATAAGGGAAGTAAAGTGGGACTGCACTACTTGTTCTTTTTAATTGAGGGTTTTCTCCACCAAAATTAGCGATACTGACCTCGTTATCAGTTGCCAATTTATAGTTCATTCCTGGGTTTATTTGAAAGTTTAGAACTATAGTGTGTGGCTCGTTATTTGATACAGGAATATTTTCAGTGTGCTCCTGTAATATATTGTCATTGTTATCTAACAAAACAATCTTTCTTTCTCCAGCTTGATTGGTGTAAACATCAACAGATTCAAGAATAAAGCTTTCGTAAACACTAAAAACTATTGATCCAACACTAGATGATGAACCGCTATATTCGTTGTTACCTTCGTGTTCCGATGGACCTACATTCCCTGAATTAATAACCTCTGAGGTTGATACATAAAATAATGTTGTAGAGCTTAATACTTCAGTAGTATAGTTTTCTCCAGTATAAACTAAGTTTCCATTCGTTTGGCTGTCATACCAATTTATTTCAGCGTTAGGGTTGTTGACTGATGCTATTAATTCTAGCGAAGTAGGAGTACAACTTTCGTTATTAGAAGCTGATGGCATATCTAAAACATCAATGGTTATAGTTTGACTAATAGTATCTGTACCTAAAGCATTGGTGGCAACCAATTTTACTTCATAGCTTCCGTCGATTTGATATTGATGTGAACTATTATTTTCAATTGAAGTGCTGTTGTCTCCAAAAAACCATTCTACAGATGTTGAATTGGATGAAGTATTATTAAAAGA
>CESO01019554.1_pt1 | contig 11301 bp, 8 predicted proteins | sample 356341 | NCBI WGS metagenome assembly CESO01 (sample SAMEA2621812, study PRJEB7988) | marine metagenome | biome: marine biome (ENVO:00000447); feature: deep chlorophyll maximum layer (ENVO:xxxxxxxx); material: "saline water (ENVO:00002010), including plankton (ENVO:xxxxxxxx)" | depth 35 m
AGAACGTATGGAAAAAGAAGAATCTATTGAATTAGTTTCATTAGCACACTTTAGAGGCCGTACATTTGAAAATTGTGTCGTTATTGTAGATGAATTCCAAAATTTAACTCGTTCACAATTAAGAATGGCTTTAGGGAGATTAGGAAAAAATTCAACTATGATATTTTGTGGTGATAATCAACAAATTGATTTAAAAGACAACAACTACTCAGCAATCCATGATGTATCTAAAATTGCGGCTTCTGATTATGTTTACAAAAGAATTTTATTAGATAACCATCGTCATGAAGCTATTGATGATGTATTTGAACGTTTACAGGCTATGTAATTATTTATCTTTTCTGTTATATTTATTATAGAATAAATCTATTTAAATTATGGCAGCAGGAATTTACAATTTTACAATTGAGCAAGGAACAACATTTATACGAACTTTTAAATATAAAGATTCTAATGGGGATGCACTAAACTTATCATCCCACTCTATTAGAATGCAACTAAGAACTTCTGTAAATAATGATTTTACTATAATATCATTAACAGAAGTAGCGGGATCTAATGGTAGTGTAATTACTGTAGGGGGCACAGGAAATAATGAAATTTTAGTTACAATATCAGCTACAGACACAGCGGCTATGTCTTTTGATACAGCAGTATATGATCTTGAAATTGAATCATCAGGTGTAGTTACACGCCTTCTCCAGGGAAAAATTAAATTATCTAAGGAAGTAACAAGATAATATTTACATGGCAGATATTACCGAAATAATAGAGGAATCTGCTGTTCAACTAGAGATAGTTGAAATGGGAGGTGGTCAAATAGAAGTAGTTGAGGGTAACCTTACATTAATTGAAATAGTAGAAACTACATTAGAATCTAGTAATTTAAACATTACTCCTCAAACTAACACAGTAGTAGTAGAATCTGTACCTGATAATATCAATATAGATATATCTATAGACCCTTCTACAACTATTGAAACTACTACCACTACTAATGTAATAGAAATTACAGAAAATCAAGTAATCTTTCAAACAGGTTCTATATTTCAAACTATTAATAATACAATAGTAGAAGGAAACAATGGTTCATCAAATATTTCATTTCAAACTTCATCTAATAGTGATAGTACTCTCTTATCTAATTTAATTATTAAAGATTTTAGTAATGATGTATCTATTAACGTAAATGAGGGTGTACTAGAATTAATATTTGGTAACCCTACTTTACCTACAATATCAGACATAAGTGTAAGTGGCTTCAATACTAATAGATTTAATTTAGTAACGGATAGTTACACTTTAACCCCTCAATTTAATTTAAATGGAACTACCTTTATAAAAGGAATGCTATCTTCTTCTACAGAGGGGATTACTACATTTAATGAAAATGATTCAATTACAATATCACCCGATAACTTTTCTACCTATGCTATAGGTAGTCATACATTTAATATTAATATTATTGCTCAATTAGCAGACAATTCATTAATAACTATTTCTAGTAATAAAACACTAACCTTAAATAAATTAAACCCTTTAAACCCTACCATAACTAATGTAGTATATGATGTAACATCCAATGCATATAGAGATACACAATCAGAAATAGAAGAAGGGGCAACAGGTAATATTACATGGTTATTAGCAGGAGGTCTCCCTAATGGTAATAATGGATGGGTACCATCTAATCCTGAATTAAATTCATTTAATCTTACATTAACTGTAAATGCAGTAGGTAATATAACTACAGGAAATATAGAACAATATTGGAATTCAAGTACTAATAATAATCCCCAATTATTTTACACAGGAACTATATCACGAACATGGACTCGTGTTAGAAGTTTAAGATTTGGAACCTCTACATCTACATCTTTTAATGAAAATCAATTACAAGATTTAACAAATTGGCAAGGGACTATAAAATATGGATTTAATACAGAATCAGAAATAGAATCTTTAACATTAAGTTTTTCCCCTAATACAACTACAGGTGAATACTTATATATTGTATATGATTCAAATTTAGGTAATATAAATACATTAATAAATCAATTATCATTACAAAATGAAATAACAGCATTTAATTCTCCTGAAATTGTGGGAAATTATAAAGTATATAGAACGACAACTCCAAAAGATGGATCTATTTATCAACATAAAATAACATTCGTGTAATATGGCTATAGATGTAATTGTTGGTTTTAATCCCAGTACTCCTACCCCCTTAGATTCAAGGGTAACCGCAATTAATGCTAATGATAGATTGTCCCGTAAATCATTTAATTGTTATGAAGGTTTATTAGTATTCCAACAAGATACTAATGAATTATATGTTTGTATAGACCCAACTGATCCATCATCCACTACAAGTTGGGAATTAATAACAAGTGAAAACACACAAGAATCATTATCAAGAGTAGGAAATCAATCAATTACAGGGTCTTTAACAATTTCTGGATCTCTTTCTGAACCATCTGCAGGAAATTTAATAGTTTCTGACACTATATTTACAGATGTAATTTCAGCTTCTATAGCTCAATTTACGGGAGATGGGACTAATAGTATACTTATAATAACATCTGGTAGTAGTTCTCCTATTACTATAAATTCTGAAGGACTAATAGTATTTGATGAATACCAATATACACCAACACCTGTCGCAGGAGGTCTTTTATATAGTGGGAGTAATTTTTATTTAGGATTAGAATGTTAAAAATAATTTTCATTTTTTAAAAAAAATATATATTTATAATCAAATAATAACATTAATATGGCATTTGAAAAATTTAAACATAAAAGATTCCTTGAAAGAACAGGATCTTCAGGTACAAAATTTAAACCTTTTTATGAAGGTATCCCCATTGCATTAAAAACAGGTGCTAAAAGTAAAAGAGAAGGTGGTTTTTTTGACATGGTTAGAGTTCAAAATAAACCTGACAAATATCATTTAGAAATAGATAATGACACAGGTGAAACTGCTCTTTATGTTGAAAGAGATGAAGAACAAGACAGAACAGTCCAATTTATTAGAGATAATTTCTCTGATGCTGTTACTGCATCTTTATCTGCATCTTATGCTAGTAAAATAGGAACAGCATTATACAATCTTCCCCCAGGAGAAAGAGTAGCAATTTTATCTCCTGCCTCCACACAGGCACCAACAGCATCAGTAACTTTTTCAAAACACCCAGGAGTACATCACACAGAAGGATATTTAGAAATTTCTAATAATTCACAAAATTATTCTTTTTCACATTTTAAATTTTCGAATTTTTACTCTCCACAACAATTTGGGGCAGATGGTAATATACCAGGACAATTATATCAACATAATTTTTTAACAGCTTCAAATCAGTCCCATCTTACTAGATCTATTTTAAAGACTTCATTTCTTTATGGTCAATCAGAACCTGTCTCTAAATGGCATATTAAATTTGGTTCTAATGACGCGCTTAACCATGTAGATGCTTATAATAACCATGATGTTATTGCATATGCATTAACTTCAAGTTTAACTTCAAGTGCAGATTGGGGATGTCAAGCTTCAGGTGGAGCAGGTAACAATTTTACGGCTTCATGGTTAGCTACTTTACCTGCAGGTACTGGTTTCTTTAACAACAAAAATATCTATTACAATGGAATAAATAGTAGTGATGGGATGTATAATAAAACCCTCATAAAAGGACTTGTTTCAGGAGATCAATTTAATGGTATGGCGGGTGTTAGCGATGGAAGTAAAGCTTATTTCCCTTCAGCCGAAGTAATATTTTACCAAAAAACTTCCGTAGCTCAAACAGTAGCAAGTGGTTCATTTAAATATGCAGCAAATGCCGCTTCTTCAGCAAGGACTAGTAATAGTATTCGTACTCTTTATTATTGTAGTGCTTCTCTTGGAAAAGGCCCCTCAGGTTCATACACAGGAAGTTTTATAGGAAATGATACAAAATTTAAATCTGGATCTCATTTATGGGCGGATGCTAATTTAAGAATACCTGCATCTCCTGGATTTTATCATATCCCAGGAACTAATGAAGTATTAGGTGCATTTTCAGGATATAAAGTAGAAAATGGTATTGCTGCGGGAATATCAAGTTCATTGTCACCCCAAAATACTCCATCATCAAGAGATTATGAAAGTGTGCCACAATGGGCAAGTAAGTCAATTCATAACTAAAATATAAAATAAAACCCAAAATTAGAACGTAATTATAAAAATTAAAAAGTAAGATAAAATGGCAAATTGGAAAAAAATAATAGTCTCAGGTAGTGATGCCCATTTAAGAGACGTAACAGCAAGTGCAGGCTTAAATTTACCTGGAATAGCAGCGGTACAAGCTGGGGGTCAACCAGATATAACAACACCCTTAGTAATTGACCAATATGGTAATGTAAGTACAGGTAGTAAATATGCATTAGCAGCAGGTGGAGACACAGTTGGTGCATCTGGTAACCTTACAGATAATTTTGTAGTAGTAGGTTCAGGAGGTGATGTTTTAGAAGTAGCATCTGCAAATTCTGATGCTAATTTTGGTGGTGCTCAATTATATAACATCCATTCTATTTCTTCTTCAGGTAATTTAACATTCTCAGCATCTAGTGGTCCTCAGACTCAAACATTTAATATTTCTGCAGAAACTGGCAATACATTAAATATTACTGCTGATAATATTGATGCTGCTACTTTAGATTTAACAGGTAATTTAACTACAAATTTAACTAATACTAGAGTTCCATTTATTGGTACAAACGGATTATTAGAAGATGATAATACATTTACATTTAATAAAACCTCAAACACTTTAAATGTATCTAAAATTGACTCAGTAGACACTACTACAGTTGATGCTTCAGGTGACATAACAGGTGATACAAAAGTTATAGTACCTAATGTTACAGCTAGTACTGGAATTTCAGTTGGTAGTGGAGCAAATATGAAAAAATTAGCTTCATTACAAGGTAGTGCATTATCAGCTAATGAATTAACTATAGGTGATCATGATAACAATTTAGTTATATCATCGTCAAACCTAATGCTAAATGCTAAAGGAGGTATTACAGCAAGTATTGTACCTATTGATGATCCTGAATTTTACTTAGCACAAAAAGCAAATGGTGAAATAATAAAAGTATCTAGAGATGATATTGATAGTGGTGGTTCTGGAACTTTCACAGGTCTAAATGCAGGTGATAATATTACTGTTACAGGAGGTACAACAACTACAGAGTATACAAAGATAATTTCACGACAAATATCGGGTGATGGATTATTCTGGAATGTTGGAGAGTCTGTTATATCAGGATCAGATTCAGCTAAAACATCCCAACTTAATGCATCATTACTTAATGGGAGTTCAATTTTAAAAATAAAAACTGCAGAAGGTGAACAAATTGTAGGTTTAACATCATTTACTGATACTCCTGAAATAAACTCATCAGGAACTCAAGAAAGTACCAAATATAAATTTGTTTTAGATGAGGCTATAGCTTCTGACGTTGGGACTAACAAACCTTTAGATGTATTTCTTCAAGTATCAGTAGTAACAGGTGCTCCAACAATTTCATTATCTGATAACGTTGATATTGTTAGTAATTTAACAGTAGGTGGAGATTTAGATGTTGGTGGAGACATTCAAACACAAGGAGGTTTATTCTTCTCAGGATCTTCTGCTGGACCAGATATATTTAATATAAGCCACTCAGCAGGCACTATTTTAAATATTACTGCATCAAACGCTTCATTTACAGGAAATGTAGATGCATCTTCATTCTCTTTTGGTGCAGTTCAATTTATAGACAATAATGCATTAGTAATATCAGGTAGTAATGTATTTGGTGATGCTAGTGATGATACTCACTCATTCTCTGGTTCATTAATTGTTAATGCTGGATCTTTAACATTAAATAATAATGGTAGTATTACTACTGCAGGAAGCGTTACAGCAGGAACACTTGCGGGTAATGGTGCTTCTATAACAAATTTAAATTTAGCTCAGGCAACTGGAGTATTACCTATTAATAATGGTTCAGGATTAGTTTCTCAATCAGCTCAAATTGATGGAGCTTCTATAACAACTAACACAATAAGTGGTGTTTCACTTGGTCAGAATTTAAAGAATTTATCTGTTGACAATGACACTCTTAGTTTTTCTACTGCTGGTACTACTTACAATGGGAGTACAGCTAAAACAATAAGAGTAAACACAGGTGGTATTGTTGATGGCGGTAGTAAATTAGCAACCGGAGATCAAATTTATGATTTTGTTACTGGTATAACAGATAATTTATCTTCAACTGTAGGTACAGTAACATCAGTAGGAGGAGCAGGAACTGTAAATGGTCTTACATTAACAGGAACAGTAACGGATTCTGGTAATTTAACATTAGGTGGTACCTTAACAATTAATAATAGTGATTGGGATGGTACAGCTTTATCAATTGCAAATGGTGGTACAGGTGCTACTTCAGCTGGAGCTGCAGCAACAGCTTTAGGATTAGGTACATCAAGTTCTCCAACATTTGCAGGTGTTACAGTAACTAATCTTACTATAGGATCTACTCAAGTAACAGCTACAGCAGCAGAATTAAATGCCCTACATGATGCAGGTTTAAATTCAACAGAACTTGGTCATTTAAATGGCATTACAGAATCTATTCAAACTGCATTAAATGCAGCTGCAACTTCAGCCAATCCAACCCTTACTGGTAACGTAACTATTGGTAGTATTAATATTAATGGAAGTAATAATAATATTACTGGTATTGGTAATTTAACTACAACAGGTAATGTTGTAGTTGGTGGTAATTTAACAATTGAAGGTACCACAACTACTTTAAATACAACAGAACTTCAAATTGAAGATAGATTTATATTACTTGGTTCTGGTAGTGCAGCAAGTAATACAGACTTAACTGCAAACGTTGATGTAGGGATTATATTTGAAACCCAATATGGTGCAAGTGACAATCCTTTAGGTACAGCACTTTACCACGATGGTAGTGATGATAGATTAAAAGTAGCTAGAAATGTACCAAGTAATATAGGAACAGGTCAAGTAGATGAAAATGGTAAAGGTAATTCAGTAGGAAATATACTTACAGTAAGATCTACAGGTAGTCTTGGTACTCAATTAAATGCTATATCAAACCATAAAGGAACTGAAACTTCTGATAAATTATTAGGGGATGTAATATTCGGTGAAGGTGAAATGATAATTGATAATAACAAAGATTTATGGATTTTTACGGGTACTGCTACTGCCCCAGGTGCTTAATAATTTTTAAAAACGGCTTAATATTTCTAAGGAAATATTAGGCTGTTTAAATTATTTTTACTAGAAATTATCAAAATAAAAGTTATGAATAAAAAAGATATGGATTTACACAATATAATAGAAGAAATAGTTATGGGAGTATTAGACAAACAAAAAGCCCAAAATAAAGTTCAACAAAATAGAACAACAACTCAACCAACCCCAACTCACAACCCCCCACAACCAAAACCAACCCCTCAACAATTGACTCAACTAATACCCTCTGAGTTAAAATATTTGATAACTTTAATAGGAAAATCAGATTTTAAAGGATCTGACCTTCAAATAATATATTCAATTACTGCAAAATTACAAAATCAGTTAAAACAATAAATTAAATTTATAAGTTATGGCACACGGGATACAATTTGAATTAAGGGAAGTTGTAGCAATACACAAAGCAGTTTCAGAATTTGAAATAAGAGGAGCAGAAGCTTCTCTTATTACAACTATACTACAAAAATTAGTAGTTGAACATGATAAACTACAAAAATTAGAAGATCAGGTAAAAAATAGTAAAAATAGTAAAAAATAATTAATAAATGTTTTGGGTGTGGGTTGGAAAAAAATACTAACTGAAGAATCAGAATTTAAGACAGAAGATGTATTATCTATTGGCTGGCATACTATAGCTATCAATGGGGAAGGTATAGCGACAGCTAGATTTTTACTTTCTGATAATAGATCTGCACAACAATCATCAGTTATAACTTTTTACGCTTCCCACGTAGAAGGTGAAGGAAATCAAATCACACTCCTAAGTTCTACTAATTTTTTATCAACTAACACTACACAAACAGCCCTAAGAATAAAAGAATCAGGCATAGGAATGGGAGCAGTATTACAGGTTTTCATATCTTCAGAAACTAATAAACCTATAGTTCAATTATTAGGTGATAATTATAAAACTTCAACTCCTGGGGGGACCATGATAAACAATGGATGGAATTTAACAAATTTTATCCCTGATGGACCCGAGAGTCCTGATATTACTTTAATAAGTAATAATGAGTGGGATTCCTTTACTCAAGCAACAAGACTAAATTTAAATGTTAATAATTTAGGTTTAGCTACAACGGGTAACATATCTGGGGAAGCTTCTTCTATAGGCACATTAACAACATTAGAATTAAATGATGGGTCTATAATCGACAATTCAGAATTTATAACAATTACTGCAGAAAACGCAATAACTAATTCTAGTAATAGTAACGTCAACTTCATTTTTAATGATATTGCGGGCGCTAACACAGATGGTACATTTCCATCCCTCTTCAATATTGCAACTTCTGGGGAAGAAGGTAATATTAACGTAGATTATAATATATTTGGTAAACTAGGATACTCTCCTATTATAACTCAAATGAAATTATATGCGGGATTTGGGAATTCTGAAAGTGATCTTTATAAAATAAAAATATTTGGTTCTAACACTCCGTTTACTGGAGGGAATTTGGGAACTTTATTATATGAAGATCTTGATTATGTTAATGGAGTGAGTGCGAGTTACCCTTATATTGTAAATTTTCAAAATGAAACCCCTTTTAAATATTACCGAACCCAATATATATCTAATTCCAATAATAACAGTTTCAACCTTATTTCTATTTATGAAATTTACTATTCTGAGGGTGTAGAAACTACAATTAAGGATTCAACAGTAACAACTAATAACATAGTATTATCTACGAATACTGCAGGTACAACCTCAGATGACATTGTAGTAAGAGACAGCTCAGGTAATTTAAAAACTGTTAGTATAGATACTATAAGTAATTTAGTAGATGCAAATAGTGATGATTTACCTACAAGTGCACCAGGAGCAGGTACATTAGTATCAGAATTTTCACATTTATCAACTAATACCTTACATGTTGATGTCCACGAAAACACTAATAACACACCCCACCCAATTGTATTCTCAAATTTAACTGATGGGTTTTCTACAATGCTGCTTGATTCTAATGTAACAATCAACCCACATACTGATACAATAAAATCAACTAATTTTGAGGGCAATTTAATAGGCACATTAGATAGTTATAATTCTGAGGCATTTATAAATGAAACACATACAGAACAAAAGGCTTCAAATGACCTTGCTCCTGGTTGGTATACAGTTGCAATTGTACCAGAAGGAAGAGCAACTGGTAGATTTGCATTACGAGACCAACAAGGTTCTTCTCGACACCAATCAACCACTTTTTATGCATCACATATATTCGGAGATGATAAAGGAACACAACTTACAGTATTAACTAATAATAGCTTCAGTAATATAGTTTATACACATATTCGAATAAAAGAAGGAGCCACATATGATGGTGCAGCATTACAAGTGTATGTTCGTGATACTAATACTCTCAATACCGACAATCTAGAAGAAACTGATCATTCAACTAGATTAAGCGTATTTTTATTAGGTGATAATTATCATTCAAAAAATAGTAATGGTAGTATTCATGAATGGAGATTGGTTAATTGGATTCCAGATACCGATAATCCAGGTGTCTCTATTAGTAATAATTCTACTACAACATGGGCAAACTTTACATCTAAAGCAGAAGTTAATCTAGAAGGTTTTTGGGCAGGAATGGCAGTAACACCTGGCCCAATTTCTGGATCATTTATAGGTAATGGTAGTGGTTTAGAAAATGTTTGTGGAAAAAGAGTACATCTATCCACAACAACAAATAACGCAGATTACCCAATACCTTTCCAATTTGGTACCACCACAGCTGCAGGTTGTATGGATTTAGCTAAAGATTCAGCAAATGATTTTACTTATAATCCAAGTTTAAATCTATTACAAGTCCCAAAAATAACTGTCGATACAATCACCACAAAAGTACTTCGTTATCAAGAATTTTCTGCTGATTGGCAAACTTCTACAGAAAAAAGAAATTTACCACTTGGTAATTCAACTGTATCCGAAACTGCATCCACTCAATATTATTCAAGATATATATTTACTGATGATGTTGCTGTAAATGATGTTAAAATAGAAATGAGAATGGAAAGATCCATGAATTTCAAACTTGAAGTACTTCACCACCCATTGGGGGGAACATTATCTAGTGGTTTTAATCAATTTAATAGTAATGGATTTGTTTATAATAATAATAATGTATTTGAACATGTGTTAGATAATGGTCCTGGGGGTGGATTTAATAAAGGAGATTTTTTATACATTGCCATAGATCCTATAGACACAGGTGCATCCAATTCTCCAGGAGAAGTTAATGGTCACCTCATTATTTGTTATGATAATAAACAAATATTAACAGCTGGTGTTAATACTCCTCCAACCATACCTAGTACCGCCTTTTAAATCAAAATTACCATTAATTTATAATTTTTCACAGTAATCCAAATTTTATTTATATTTATATAGGAACAAACCAACTAAATTATGGCAAACATTCCTATATGGCCCGGCTCATCATCATTTTTTCCAGGAGACACACCTTTTGGTTTTTATGACACAGACACTCAATTCCAATCTGACGCAGATAAAGTTGCAGATTGGTGTGTAAGACGTATGGGTTATCCATTAGTAGACATTGAATTACAAGCAGTAAATCTATTTACTTGCTTTGAAGAAGCAATTAATGAGTATGGTTCACAACTTTACCATTTTCAAATAATAAACAGCTTCCATACTTTAGAGGGAACATCTACAGGATCAAAATTAAATGATAATATAATTGCTCCTAATTTAGGTAACACAATCAATATTGCAGAACAATATGGTAGTGAAACGGATGGAGCAGGAGGGAATTATAAATTAGAAAAGGGTACATTAAATGTAATAGCGGGACAACAAAATTATGATTTATTAACATCCACATCATCTTCATTAAGTGGCTCAGAAGCAGTTTATCTAAAACGAGTTTACCATTATGCTCCTTCCGCAATTAATAGATATTTTGACCCATACGCAGGTACAGGTACAGGAATTCAATCATTAATGCAATCATTTGGG
>CESO01027524.1_pt1 | contig 11293 bp, 12 predicted proteins | sample 356341 | NCBI WGS metagenome assembly CESO01 (sample SAMEA2621812, study PRJEB7988) | marine metagenome | biome: marine biome (ENVO:00000447); feature: deep chlorophyll maximum layer (ENVO:xxxxxxxx); material: "saline water (ENVO:00002010), including plankton (ENVO:xxxxxxxx)" | depth 35 m
AAGAAGGGCTTTTGGAGCGCGCTTTATTTCGCCGGCTGAGAGTTTTCCATCTTCGTTCTTATCGAGAAGGGTGGTGAGGGGATCGGTCGGAGGAGGTCCTCCAGGCCCACCTGGACCTTGGGCGGAGAGTATGAACGGGAAAGCTGAGATGATAGTTACGATGAGCTTGATCTGTTTCATGACATTGCGAATCTATCCGAATGAAAATGAACCTTGGATGAATCTCGATTTATAACTGTTTTATGAGGGTAGGAAGAAGACGCTGACGGGTGTGTCGCAGGTTGATGAGGCAGGGGACGTTTGAGGCGAAAGCGTAAGCGATGATTATGAGGTTGGCTGGAAACGGATTCCACGTAATGAAACCGGTAATTAGGATCCACTGAACCCAATGGGAAAATTCGCCGCGTCGGGTTTCCAGAATAAACTTACGGAGGTAGTCGGGCTCGGTTGATTGAAGCTTTTTTTTCGGGAAGCCATCGAACCATGGCGCTCCATCTGGTAGGAGATGTTTCCAACGGCGGATGAATAAGTATTTTTCGTAAAATTTATTCGGTTTTGGTGCGACAGACGGGAGACAACGGATGAAATAGTGGTCGCTGAATTGTTCGCAGAGCCAAGCGATCGCCAAGTGGACCGCGGGGATGCCAAGGCAGTTGAGCAAGGTGATGGTTAGATTGGAAAATTCGAGCCACATGGCGTGTTCTTAGTCGATGGTGCGACCTTTCCAGGTGGCTTTCACGCCTTTCTTCTGATCAAGTAGAGCCTTAAAAAAGAGGAGTTGGTAAAATAAGAGAGGGATCGGGAAAAGGAGGGCTGTGCAGAGCGAGAAGTTTCCGGCGAGCCGAAAACAAAAGAAGGAGAGAAAACCGTAACAAAATGAGCACAAGAGAGTTGCCAATAGAAAAGTGGAATCTCCAAAGGGAATGAGAGTAAAGGCGACCAACAGCATCATGCCCCCGGTGAGCCAGAGTGAGGTAGTGAGAAGCGCGCGCCTAGGGGATTGAGCTGCGCCGGCAAGGAAGCCCTTTTTCCAGCTGCTCGTGAGTTGAGCGAAACCTTGGGGGAACATACGCATCTCGACGGTTCCCTTACCGAGGTATAAATTGACGTCGTATTTTTGGGCTTTAAGGCGTTGCGCGAATTGGAAGTTCTCAAGTATTTCATCTTTGACCGCTTCATGTCCCCCGGCTTTCTGATAGTGGTCGCGATGAATTAAGAGGACTTGGCCGAAGAGGGTGCCCTGAGAAGATTGCGTTGCTGCGAAGGTGTCGACGCCGGCAAGGGTGATGGTATTGAAGAAGGCGGAAAGTTGTTCGTAGGGCCTCTGAATTTTGTGGAAAGGGCAAATAGAATGGGTGGCCTTAACTGAGGTAAGAGCTGCCAATTTACCAAGTCCATTCTCAAGAAGAGTGATGTCGGCATCAAGATAAAGATACCATTCACCAACCGCGGCATCGGCTCCTTGTTGGCAAGCCCAAGTTTTGCCTTTCCAACCCGCGGGCATTTCTTTTCCTGCAATAACCGTAGCCCCTAGCTCACGTGCCACTTCGGCAGTTTTGTCAATCGATTGATCATCAATGACGAGGATCTCCAATGGTTGATTGGATTGGCTGCGAATGGAGGTGAGAAGCTTTGTAATATTATGTTCTTCGTCACGAGCCGGTATGATGATGGAAATTTTCCCAGCATTGGCGGTTTTTGAAGTGAGGTAGCGTGGACGGCAGAGAGAGAAGAGAATCGCGAAAGAAATCAGAAGGGCGATGACTGGAAGTGTGAGGAACATCTCTTTTTGTAAGGGTTCACTGGTAGAATGCTTAGCTCACGAAAGAGGGTGGCGCGCGATAATACGGTCGGCGCAGTTTTGCCCAGAGAGAATCACCATGGGCATTCCACCACCTGGATTTGTGCTGCCGCCAGTGAAGTAGAGGTTCTTATATTTAGAGGAAGTTTTGGGCGCCTTGAATCCATAGTTCCGCTTCCAGTCGGTGACTACACCGTAAATTGATCCGCGGTTAGAACGATACATCCTTTCGATGTCAACTGGAGTGAGAAGGTCTTCGACGACGATACTTTCCCGAAGCCCCTTGATGCCACAGCGCTCCATTTTGTCGAGGCAGCGTTCTTTTAGAGCGACGTAGTCTTCATGGGTGACATTCGAACCCTCACGGAGTGGTGGAATGTGCGGAAGAATTTTAATATTGTCAGAACCTGTTGGGGCTTTAGTCGCATCAGTCCGAGTCGGGGCAACGACATAGAGAGTCGGATCTTCCGGAAGTTCTTGCTTTTCAAAGACAGTCTTGAAGTGCTTGTGCTGGTTCTCAGAAAAGAAAAAGTTGTGGTGAGCCAACTGGGGGAAAGGCTTGTTTGTTCCGATATGGAGAACGATGCCAGAGCAGGCCGGCGAGAATTTTTTGTCGAGTTTTTGAGTGAAGGCAGAGGGCTCGTTCAGGAGTTTTTGGTAGGCCGGAATGACTTCCATATTACTCACGATAATATCCGCAGTATGAGAGGTGCCGTCGGCAAGGTTGACTGATGTCACCTTTTTTCCTTCTTTTGCAATACTTTGAACATCGGCATTCAGGTGAACGGTAATGTCCATTTCCTCCATTAATTTCCCAAGGCCGTTTGCGAGTTGATACATGCCTCCACGAACATACCAAAGACCGTAGTCGTATTGGATAATGGGCATCAAGTTCATGTAGCCGGGCGCTTGGAGAGCGGAGGACCCAACATACTTGATGAAGTATTCAAAAATCATGCGGAGCTTTGGGTCGCTCAGGCGCTTGGCTATGGATTCGGCCATGGTTGCTCGGTAGTCGATCTTACCGCCCATGAGGCCGAGCTTGTAGTGCTTGATGAATTCCCAAAGATTATCGAGGCCCTTTTTGAAGTAGCCGTCGTTGACGACACCGTATTGTCTGCGACCATAATCGAGGAAACTTTGGAGTTCTGCCCAATTTTCCTCGAGATCACCCGGGAGCTTCGCGAGCTCATTTTTCATGAGCTCATTTTCCTGATAAAGATCGATAGAAGGCCCCTTTTCGAAAAAGTTGCGCCAGTGGGGAGTCACGGCGTCGAGTTGCACATAGTCTTCCATCCTTTTTCCGGCTCGCTCAAAGAGGTCTCGAAAGAACTGGGGGAGGGTGAAAATCGAAGGTCCGAGGTCAAAGGTAAAGCCGTCTTTCTCGAATAGGTTAAGTTTCCCTCCGATTTTCTCATTTTTTTCAAAGACTTCGACTTGGTAGCCAGCGGCGCGAAGTGAGATGGCAGCAGAAAGTCCGCCAAGACCGGCGCCGATGACTGCAACTTTAGACGTCTTCACTGAAAGCCATCTTCGTTGGGAGTCTTCCCTTGTCAACAGGGCGAAGCATTTTACTTTAGGGGGGATGTCTGACGAAATTCGGGAAGTTGTAGGGCGCGCGCGGAACTTTTTTCGCTCTGGCGCCTTTCTCGGTTTGGATAATAGACGGGAGGCCTTGGCGAAACTTGAAAAAGTTTTGTTTTCGAGGCGGGATGATCTTTTGGCTGCTTTGGCTGAGGACTTAGGGAAGCCGGGGATGGAGGCGTATCTTTCGGAGTATTACTTTTTGCTGCAGGAGTTACGGCTTGTTCGCAAAAACATGAAAAAATGGCTGAAGCGTCGACGTGTGAGTTCACCGGTCTATTTTTGGCCCTGCCGCAGTTGGATTGACCGTGAGCCATTTGGGGTGGTCCTTGTGGTCGCTCCTTGGAATTATCCCTTTCAGCTATCTCTTGGCCCAATTATTGCGGCGATCGCGGCTGGAAATACCGTTGTGTTGAAGCCTTCGGAATTGGCTCCGGCGAGTGAACGGGTTTTACGTGAGATCATTGAGGAGGTTTTTGATCAGGGTGGAGCTGAAGTGATCACAGGAGGAGCGGAGGTCGTGGAGGCTTTGTTGGATGAGAAATTCGATTTCATCTTTTTTACGGGAAGTACGAGGGTGGGTCGGAAAGTGGCGATGAAGGCGGCTCAGTCTTTGACGCCGACTTTGATGGAGTTGGGCGGCAAGTGTCCTTGTCTGGTAGATGAAGGAGTAGACCTAAAGATTGCGGCGCGTCGGGCGCTGGCTGGAAAGTTTTTCAATGGAGGACAGACCTGCTTTGCTCCGGATTTTGTCGCAGTGAAAGAGAAGGTGAGGATTGATTTTGAGAGGGCGTGTGAGGAGGTTCTAAAGGAAATTCCTTGGTCTGAAGAAATGGCTTCGATGATTTCATCTGATCATTTAGAGAGAGTGAAGAATCTATGCGAGGGTGAGGTAAAGACCTTCGGTGAGGATGACGAGGAGCGTTTTTTTCTGGCACCTCGAATCATCCTAAATGCGGGTTGGGATCACCCGGCGATGCAGGAAGAGATCTTCGGGCCAGTGTTTCCGATCGTAGGGTTCTCTGATCAGAATGAACTCGTGGGGCGTCTGGAGAAAATGGAAACTCCGCTGGCGGTTTATTGTTTCAGCAGGCAGGCAGATTTCACGAATGCGGTGACGAGGGCTTTGCCTTCAGGTTCGCTTTGTCTGAATGATACGATGAAGCAGTTTTCGCAACTACAGCTTCCGTTGGGGGGGGTAGGTGAGAGCGGATACGGGAGGTATCGGGGGAGATTTGGGGTTGAGTCTTTCAGCTACGAAAAGTCGGTGACAAAGCGCTTCTTTTTCGAAAAAGATTTTACTGAAATGTTACCCCCTTACGAGAAGGCCTATCGCTGGATCCGTAAATTCTTGAAGTAACTTATTTAGCGGTTTCTTCGAGAAGTTTTGTAGCAAAGTCGACACGTTGACGCTTCGTGCCGTAGTCCTCGTCGATAAGGTTCGCGGTGATGCGAGCGCTCTCGTAAATGGTGGGAAGCCCGCTGCCTGGATGTGTTCCCCCCCCGACGAGATAAAGATTATCAAAGCCCTTGAGCTTGTTTTGCGGTCGGAAGTGGAGCATTTGGTTGAGGGTATGGGCGAGGTTGAAAGTCGCTCCGATAAAGATATTAGAGTCTTCCCAATTCGTTGGGGTGAGGACCCTTTTCTCGACGATATGTTCGCGGAGGTCCTTCATGTTTGTCTTCTCGATCATGCGGTCGATAATTTGTTCCGCGTAAGCTTCTTTTTCGGCTTCCCAATCGTGACCATGACGTGTGTTCACGGTTGGAACGAGAAGGTAGAGTTGAGAGTGTCCGGGAGGAGCGACTGTGGGATCGGTGACGCTGGAATTTCGGATATAAATCGACATATCCTTCGAGATCGTCTTTCCCTCAAGGACCTCATTTAGATTACGGTGATAATCTTCTGCAAAGATGATGTGGTGGTGTGGTTGGTCTTCATAGATTTTATCTACGCCAAGGTAGAGCATGAAGGTGGAGCACGAATATTTTTTCTTGAGGAGCTCTTCGCGGGACTTCTTTTTCTCCCCGAAGATACTACTACGCGCATACGCATAGTCTGCGTTGACGACGAGTTGATCGCACGACAGGACTTGACCATCGGTCAGTTCGACCTCGGCGGCGGTCTTGCCAACATATTTAATCTCCTTCACCTCGGAGTTGAAACGGATTTCGCCTCCCTCCTCCTCTACTACACGAGCCATACTTTCGGAGATTTCAGAGAGCCCCCCTTGGGTGTGGTAGATGCCGTGTTCGTATTCGATGTAGGAGAGAATACTGAAGAGCCCTGGGCATTTCCAGGGTGACATGCCGAGGTATTTTGCTTGGAAAGTAAAAGCGAGTTTGAGCCGATCGTCGGTGAAGTAGTTACCTAACACATCCATCACCGATTTTGTGGTAGCGACGTGTGGAAGCGCTTTGAAAAGAGTCGGGTCAAGGTAGGAGGAAAGCTTTTGGTAGGGCTTTTGGAGACACGGGAAAATCGTCCGTAATTTCTTGGCATGATCGTTCATGAAGCGGAGGAAATTTTCTTCCTCTTCGGGGAAAACTGAGCGGATATTAGCGGCCATTTTTTTGCGGTCGCAGCTGGTTTCAAGAGACACGTCCCCCCAGGTAAGCCGAGTCATGGGATCGAGCTTTACGAAGTCAAGATAGTCGTCGCTCTTGCGGCCGACTTCAGCGAAGATTTCGTCGAGGGTGAACTTTTGGTGAAGAAAAGTAGGGCCTGTGTCGAAGGAGTAGGGTCCAAGATTGATCCGAGCACTTCGGCCACCTACGCGATCCTCTTTTTCTAAGAGGGTGACGTTATAGCCCCGATGGGCGAGAAGCATAGCTGCGGTAAGTCCGCCGGGGCCTGCTCCAATTATAATAATGTCCTTCTTCAAATGACTTTTTCTTATTCGAGAGCACCGTAAATCCGAAAAAGGGGATCACAAGTGAGAATTCAAGCCAGAGATTTAACAACGCTAGTGACTGGTTGGGCTCTCAAGCTATTTGTCTCAGGAGGTTGGTTTATGCATGGGGCTGATGACTCTCGATGGTGCAATGATCATTTCTGCTAGAGGGAGCGTATGAAAGTGCTCCAGATTTTTTAGAATTGTCGAAGGTCGTTCGGAGGACCTTCTAGAAATAAGGAAGTGGATTTATTGATATTCAGAGGTCAGGCTGACCAAGAAAGTTGAACTTAGCAACTGAGAGAGCCCGAATTTCTCGAACGTGATGCCTGATCTTGAATTTGAAAAACGTTATTCCGATCTCGGGATTGTGATCGGTGTGGATGAAGCTGGGCGTGGTCCTCTAGCAGGCCCGGTTTCGGTCGGGGCGGCGATTATTCCCCCTGGTTTTAGTCATCCTTTGATTAACGACTCTAAGAAGCTTACTGAAAAGAAGCGGGAGGCGTTATACGATGAGTTAAGCGAACATCCCGATATCAAATGGTCGGTTTGTCTTGTGGAGGCGAAGGAGATTGATGAAGTGAATGTCCTCAAAGCGACTCATTTGGGGATGGCACGGGCGGTGAAGGGGTTAGGCGTAGAAATCGGGATGTGCCTGATCGACGGCCTTCCTGTTCCGAATTTCCCTTACCCTCATGAGGGGATAGTGAAGGGCGATTCGAAGAGTCTTTCGATTGCCACCGCCAGTATTTTTGCCAAAGTAACTCGTGACCGTATTATGCGGGAGGCGGCGCTTCGCTTTCCCGGTTACGGATTCGAAAAGCACAAAGGATATGGCACCAAAGTTCACCTTGAAGCCCTCCGGACTTTGGGTCCGTGCGAAATCCATCGTCGCTCGTTCCAGCCGGTTGCTCAACTGTCCTTGCCGCTTGAGTGAGCTTTCGCCCCACCAAATTGGGGCTTTAGGCGAGAAAATTGCTGCGAAATACCTGCAATCTCGCGGCTGGAAAGTCCTTTTTCGAAATTTTCGTGCTCCAAAGGGGGGCGAGGTTGATCTAGTTCTGCGCGGGGGCGATCATCTTGATCTTCTTGTTTTTGCGGAGGTGAAGACGAGAACTCGGCGTGATTATGGACGTCCAATGCGTGCCGTGAATGCTGAAAAACGAGCTCTAATCACCCGTGGAGCGACGGAATGGCTACGTTTGCTTGGTAAAGAGGTTCGCCCCGGAAAGAATCAGGACGTTCGCCGCCAGATTTCTTGGCGCTATGATGTGGTGGAAATCGTGCTCGAGGAGGGGGCGAAACCGGATGTCAATTTAGTCGAGGGTGCATTTTAATCTAAAATATGGGATTTTTGGTGGTAAATTATTGTGATTTAGCGGTTTTCGTCGATTTTAGCCCTACGCTTCGCCATTGGTAGAAAAGGAAGGGTTGTTTTTCTGAAAACAACCGACAACTTTTCACACCTTCGGCGCTTTTATATGTAGAACATTCTTCTCAACGAACTCATGAAAATTCAATCAAAAGGAAATAAAGGGATCTCCCCGCGGATGGCACGTGGATTTAGCCTCTTCGAAATGGTCATTGTGATGGGAATCATTGGGCTGATTCTAGGGGGAGCGATTTACAGCATGGGCAGAATCAAGGATTCGGCCGCAGTGAGCACATCCCGACAAGACATGACCTCGTTTTCGTCGGCGCTGGAGGCCTACAAAAACATCGGGGGAAAATATCCATCGACCAGTCAGGGGCTTGAGGCTCTTCTGAAACGGCCACAAAGCTCACCCCGGCCCCGTGACTGGGTGCAGGCTCTGGATGACGAAGAAGCCCTTTTTGACCCTTGGGATACCAAATACAAATATGAGTATCCAGGCAGCAAGGACCCAAGCCGGCCTGAAATCATTTCGGCTGGTCCTGACAAACAGTTTGGGTCCGAGGACGATATGAGTAGCCAAAAAGACTCACAGAACTAGGCTTCCTCAGTTCCCCACTTTTTTTATGATATCGTCGTCCAGAACGATCCCTTCCGGGGAGTGCCATCGTGGCTTTTCGCTCCTGGAATTGATCGTGGTGATGGCGATCACGAGTATTGTTTTTGGCGCTGCTGCTTTTATGATTTCCATCCCAAATATCGAAAAAGATATTCGGGAGGCTCATTCGGGAATCGAGAATTTAGCGCTTCGGGCGAGGGCGATGTCTCACAGTTACCAGCAGCCTTTTGTGATTGAACTGAGTGAGGGTGAGGCTCGTTTAATGCCGATGGCTCGCCCTGAGGATGATCTTGTTCCCGAGCCTCTGGAGCAGGTTGGAGAGCGGTCTGCTTTAAGGTCTCTTGATAGCATGTCTTGGCCGGTGGTTTACAAGATTGATCCAAAATACCGAATGGCGGTTCGTCGCTGGAATAGCAACGATTTTCAGGTTGTCAGCGACAACGTGGTCGAGACATGGATTCATCAGCCGAATAGCCCTAGCGAGCCGCTTGCCATTGAGTTGGTGAGCGACGCAGGTGACGCCTACTTATCCCGAGAATTTCACCCCCTTACAGCGAAGGCCACTGATTTTGAGATGGCTATCGGAAATCAGTGATGACGGTATTATCTTCCAGAGGCCGGAAAAACGGATTCATGATGGCCGAGGTGATTCTTGCTCTTGGAATCTTCACGATTGTGGCCACCTCTTATTCCAAAGCACTTGCGACTCTCTGGCGAACGACAGCCTATGTCAAAGAAAAGCAGGTAATCACCCAAATCATGGATAGTGCCCTCAACGAGGCGCTTTATTTGCAGCGACTCGAGGAAGGGAGTACGGAGATTTATATCGAAGAACGCGATCTTGATCTCGAGACGATCGTTGTTCCGCTCGAGGAGATGGAGACGATCGATGGTAATTTCCTACAAAACATGTGGCAGGTCACGGTGATCGCACGCTTTGAGCAAGACAGTCAATATCAGGAACGAGTTGTTCGTGGTTGGCGCTACCTTCCCCTTTATCGCTGATGAAAGTGGAATTCTGTCAGCTACCTGCGCGCAGCGAGAAGGGCTTTTCCCTTTTCGAGCTCGTGATTGCAATTGCCATCGCGGGATTTGTGCTCACTTCTATTTTCAAGATTGCTGATGGTTCGGTCCGCGCAAATTCCAAAATGATCGATATCCAAAACGAAGAGATTGAACGGGACGCATTTTTTTCTTTCCTTAGGAACCACTTCGATAGCCTGCCAGGGGATGCTATATTTAACCTCAGAAACACAAGTAACTCTGAGCCGTATACTTCCGAGCTGACTTTCCAAAATACGCCTGTTTCATTTAACTGGGGTGGGATTCCTATTGCAGCCCAAGCTACGCGGTTGATCACTATTCCTACAATTACTGACGGCCTTGATATTGTTCTGGAGTATTACGATGTCCAAATTCTCGATAGTGATGAAGGACCTGCGGAACGTGGAATTGACCCCATCGCGACCGTCACTCTTTTGAGTGATGTGAGGCTCTTTGAGTGGACGGTTTTGGATGTCCGTAATTATGACAATACGGAGCGCGATGAGTGGCCTTACGAATGGGATGCTCCAAACCAAAGGCCATCCTACGTTGAGTTGACCGTTATCTTCGAAAATGGTGATCGTCGGGTGAAGCGGCTTTTTTGGATTCCCAAAAAATCAAATCCGCGGACGAGTATGAGTGCCTTACAAAACAGTGCCCGCAGTGCCCGCTCAAATAGCGGCGGGGCTGGCGGACAGTCTGGAAGTGTTCCTGGCGGAGGCGGAACCGGGCAGGGAGGGAACCGCCCACCTGGAACCGGATCTCGACCTGGTGGCGGAACTCAAAAACCCTCAACGGGAGGAGGCCCTGCACCGGGCGCAGCTCCGAAAATTAGTCGCTAATGAAGGTTTTAGATCATCATAATCAGCAGCGCGGAGCCACTTTGATTGCGGTTTTCTGGATTATTGCGGTGATGGGTCTTGCGCTGGTGGCTACGGTCAAGGTGAGTCGTTATCAATCAGAGGTGGCATCGTCCCAGATCAATGGCATCGAGGCGCGGCAATATGCAGAGATGGGAATCAATGTTGCCGCTAATCCTTCGGTTGAGGAATGGGACACGAACTTACTCAGTCAATCTTTCGAAAATGGAGCGGGTTTCAACGCTCAAATTCTTTCGGAGGGTGGTCGTTTTAACATCAATTTCATCCTCTTTTCGGAGGATAAGGCACTCATTCGCCTCATCTTTGCAGAGTGGGGAATCGACTTCGATACCGCCAGTGAAATTGCAGATGCCCTGATTGATTGGATCGACTCCGATGATGACCTTGAACTCAATGGTGCGGAACGCGATTTCTACGAGGGCCAGGGGATTTTCGAGCAACCGTTCAACCGTCCTTTTTATGCGCTAGAGGAAATGCGCTTGGTTCGCGGGATGCCTCTCGTGGAGGCTGCCAATCCAAACTGGCGGGATTGGTTCACGGTTTGGAGCAGCGGCGGACTCGATGTTAATGAGGCGCCGGCCGAATACCTCGCGGTCGCGGCCGAGACTAATATTGAGGCAGCGGTGAGCCTAGTTGAGATCGTCGACGGAGCCGATGGCATTCGTAACACCGAGGATGATCAGCCTATTGACGTCCCCTCTGCTCTTGCCAACCTGGGTGTTAATGACCCCACAGGAGTGATTCAAGCGCGGCTTAATGCTAATGATCAGGTAACCCGAATCGAAAGCGTTGGCTATGCGGGTTCAGTTCGGCGTAAGCTCGTTCTCATCATTAACAACCGATCACAAAACCCTACTATTCTTGACCGAAAGGAAATTGCTATTCAATGAGTGCCAAAAAAGGAGACCTTAATTTAATGATTCCCGGCGCTGACGGCTGGGAAATCTGGACGGGGTCCGCGATGAGCGGATACCAGCAGCATTCCTCGACTGATCATATGCTTGCGCTTGATGTTACCGGGATCCCTTCCGGACCGGTCGCAATGGCCGTTCCAGTTCGTGAGGTCTTTGCTGTGCCTTTCCGCGCGCAGACCGATGA
>CESO01007909.1_pt1 | contig 11288 bp, 10 predicted proteins | sample 356341 | NCBI WGS metagenome assembly CESO01 (sample SAMEA2621812, study PRJEB7988) | marine metagenome | biome: marine biome (ENVO:00000447); feature: deep chlorophyll maximum layer (ENVO:xxxxxxxx); material: "saline water (ENVO:00002010), including plankton (ENVO:xxxxxxxx)" | depth 35 m
TGACTTTATAATTTTTTGCTTTATTTAATTGAACTATTAAGGGATACTCATGTCGTCAATCGACTTTTGCGACATGTATTCTTCTATAGGCTTGTGGCGCGACTGTCTTGCTGTATTGATGACTGTCTCATCACTAACATTGGTTAGTTTGTATTACAGGTTTTCAGTTTTATATTTCTTTCCATTGCTGTAGAAATGCCTGGGATAGGGTTCTATAGCTAAGACTAAAACAGAAATGGAAGGTTTACAGAATAAATTATTTAATAATTTAATTACATTATACTCTATGCTTTTACTTATATTAGTATTGATGCTTCCTTTAAATGTCTAGAATCAGCGATCTCTCTCAAGAATTTCAAAATACCATTGACAATATCTTATTAGGAAATCCAATTGATCCTCTGGTTTTACTTGAACTTTATACCTTCGCTCAAAATCAGTTCTTTGAGACCAATCCTGGATTTATAACTTCAAATTGGAATTGGAATACTAGTACTGTCAATGGGAAAGATGTTGATGGTAACCTTTTGCCTTTGGTAAACTCTTCAACAATCGTCGATCAAGTTATTGATGGTAAAAGATTAGTAGCCAATCTAGGTACCAGGAAAGCAGGTACACGGGTTGGGGTTCATGTTCACGAATCGGGAGGCGCTACGTTTGTAATTGCAGGCAAAGGTGCAATTACTGATTCTGTTGAAGGCTATGCTGACACATACAATCCGGTAGGAAACTACTATTTTATGCCTTACAATACACCGATGTCTGCTGCTAATCTTTCCGAAGATGATGTAGTACTACTCGATGTATTCTTCTTCCCTGTAGACCAAACAGCTATTACTATACTAGAACCTGATTATCCATCATACGATCCACCTCAGTATTTTTATGATGCTGTATTTATTGAACCCAGTTTTATTGAACAGTTTGTTAATGGTAATAACCTAGACATTAAAGGGAAGCAGTTCGAAGTTCTAGGTAATGTAAAAAATATGAGATCAACTAACATTAATTTTGAATCGGTTAAAGACTCTAGCCTAATTAATAGCAGTTTAACTACAGCAGGTTCAGGCACTTTAGAATCCAATTCACTATTTTTAAGTCAGGCTCAAGAGCTAAATGGAATTTATTTTAATAGTGCTGCTGGTAATGATAAAATAATTGGTTCTTTGTTTAATGATTTTATACGAGGTGGGTCTGGGAATGATTTTATCAACTCTCTTGATGGTAACGATATAATTCGTGGTGGATCTGGGGCGGATGTTATTTATGGAGGAGGAGGTGCTGATACTTTCTTGTACACCTTTGATCAGATTGATAATTCGGTTGATCAAATAAAAGATTTTGATCAAGCAAGTGGTGATATGCTAATTATTCAAGATGGTATTGATGTCCTGATTGATCAGAACACTATCTTTCTTACTTATTCAGGATTTACAGTACAAGTTGAAATTGGTGATGATTGGAATTCTTCAGACATCATTGCTTATGCTGAATAATTGTATTTAATCTTTGTTGCTAAGTTTTGATTTAAGTATGGTTTCTATGTAGCTTTTTTAAAGTAAAATTGTTTTTTGTCTTACACTAAATCAATATTTTCTCATTGTCTATTAATTCAAATAGATCTGTTGCCTTCTGAACTTTCGTTATTTACTACAAAATTCCACCACTCATCAACACGTTGTGTGGATGCATACCAGATGTCCCCGAATAATCCACCATGGGCAGTGTCATTTTGAATAAGTGAGCGCGCTCCATGAAGAAGAGCTGACTCAACTGGCACAAGCCCATCCCCAAGGCAGACATCATTATTAATGGCTCTTTTGTAACTAGCTTTTGCACCTATACGGCTTAATGCTGAGGCATTTCCTCTGCATAATTCGAGCTTTCCCGCGATTGCAACATAGTCAACGCCCGACTCATAGCATCCGGGAAATCGACGGTCTACCATCGCCCTCAAAGGGGTGGCACGGACTGCTTGATGAGGACTGCCGAGGGTAATCAAGCGATCACATCGTTCAGAACCGGCATAGACGTTTCCCTCAAAAGTTTCTTTGCTGAGATATAGACGCAGCATCACTCCACCTGAACTGTGGCCGATCAAGGTGGCTTTTCCACTAGGTGAATGGTGTTGAACTTGTTTCACCATGGCATCGACACGGTCGAGTACGCGCCGCCATCCAAATCTTCTGGTCGTCAATAGCCAATCCAAGCGGGTCATGGGAACCACCAGAACGTCACTGACTCCCTGTAGCTTTAGCCATGCAGCCATCGGTTTATATGCTTCGGCTGCAATTAAGAACCCTCCAAGAATCACTATCGGCTGCACAGGATCAACTGATTTCAGTGGAAGCGCACCGTATTGCATTGTTTTGCTTCTCGCTGGTTAGTAGACTATTCCAAGACTAGAAAATATTGCACGATTCGTACCATTGAACAGTTGTCGAAAACCACGGTGACCGTCACGATTGGGTCATGACTGATCAAAGCCAATTCCGTACACCACAAGAAATCGAAGCTTCATTTTTGGAAGATGCATACCCTGGGGCTGACTTCTGGGAGGTTGAGAAAAGCTTTGAGGTGAAGGTCAGGGTGATTGCTGAGGCAGAGACACCAGAAGAGGAGCCATCTGTCTCTTTTGCCAGATCAGTGCTAGATAAGAATTTACTTGGTGATGTTGAGTTACCGGATGAAATTAACCTTTGGCTTTCGGACTATTTCAATCGCCATCCAGAAGCACAAGCTGTATTTGATGACATGTGTAAAGAGCTAGTTCTAAGGAGCGGTGGCAAAATTGCCGTCGACGGAGCGACAAGAGGTTCAAATAAAGCACTTGCGGAAGACGACCGTATAAACCTCACGCTCAAAGCAATGGGGCTGGATGGCGTTGATGACCGATAAGAGTTGCGAGTTGGACTGCTTACTGGTTACTTTTGGTGGGGTGGACATGACTGTTGACGAGTTAAAAGCACTGAATCGGTTTCTGTTATAGGTATGAGTCTTTAATAACACCTCGCAGCCGCTAGGTTATTGAAAATAATCTGTTCATTGAGTTTTTTATTTTAGTGTTACTTGTTAAGCCTCACTAGTTTTCTCTACAAGAATTAGTATTGCACGTAAAAATACATTTAACATTAACTCGGATTCATCATTGTTCCAATTGTCGTCCATTTCGAGTTTTACCTTATCTACTCCCATGGCGTATCCGCAATCACAGCTTATCCTTCACCGGCTATTTCACGGAGTACATCAAGCCCAAGATCATCCCACGCTTGAGGATCTGGGAGAACTCGTTAGTTGTATCCAGTTAATTTCTCCCATCATCTACATCTGCCACCTGAAATATCGCGGAATCAATTAGTCGCTTTGGCGGATGCTAGGAATTAGGACTGTTTCTCCTGGGGGTCAGGGGGGTAGACTTAGCCCAAAAAATTATTGACTGGTCGCTCATACATCAAAGCTATTAATGGCATTGGTCAGTGATATATACTCCGTATGTCTATATTACCGGTGAGTGTGGAGCATAATTCTGATTTTATCAACCATAAATCATTCATTATATATTCAATTCTGTTCTATGGATGGTGCAATCCAGTCACAGACTGACAAATCGTGCCTCTTAATTAAGGCGAAGCAAGTTCCTGCATTACCACGACAGATTCTTAGTGAGTCATCAAGTGCTGTGATATCCAACCATGCCGGAAACGATTGATTAATATTCTTTAGCAATTTAGGTCTCCATCCGTTGCTTACAGATGGACCAATCCAACCACCTTTTTTAAACCTCACACCTACTTGGTTATCTCCATTGATGGATAATTCAGCTTCTACCGCAATAACGGCAAGCGCACCAATTGGACCACTTAAACGAAGTAAATTCATTCCTTTATTCTGAATTGGATCAAGGACTTGTAGATTTTCAAGCCATGGTGCCTGCTTTAGCCAAGGTTGGGTTGAACTACTCCATTTCAACTCCCATACTCCTTTTAAAAGCTCAGCATCACATTGAAGATTTATTTTAGACAGAGACTCTACTTCGTTTATAAGTGGAGTGATTAGCTTACTTTTAGGTTTTGTAAGAAGTAACTCTATCAGTTGTTCCTTGGAAGTCATTAGATAAGTTCAGGGTGATTCGGATCGCCTTTAAAAGGTCCGATTGTCCAACTAGATACCCAACCACCATAAAATGTGCCGGGTTGTGGTTCTACTTCTTCGCCCTCCAACATACAGCTATCAACCAATCCTGGATATAGTGCAATCCTTCCCGCGAGTTGTTCAAAGTGTTTGGTTGGACTGGGGTAACTCCATCCTGCTCGATGCCGACCATCACTTCCATCAGCCTTGCTTAATGTCCAGTACTCTGCAATGCCCTTCCATTCGCAGTACGAACCACGACCCGTTGTTTGTTGTAGAGTCCCAATGACAAAAGCATTTTGATCGATGTAAATGGTGGGTGGATGATATGTTTCACATACACGTATATACTTACTATCTTGAGCAATAACTTCATTTCCAATCCTTACTGAGACTAGTCCGTTGATTTGTTCAATAAGTGGTGGTCTTGGATAATCTGCGACTTTTTCTGTTTTTGGCATTTACACTGAATTTTCTATATCTTAGAGGTTTACGTGCCTTACTGTTGAAAGTTCCTCAGTCTGAAGTTCTGCTTTTTGTTTATTGGTTAGCCATACTCTAGTTTTCGTGCTTAAGAGCCTCATTTTGCATCCTTGTTACTCTTTCTAGAATTGATTCATTGCTCATTCTATTTCGTAATCTTTCAACTAAAAGCGGAAAAGCAAATGGTCCTGGTCTTTTAATCTCACTATGAATAACATCACCTTCTCTCATTCGTTTTATTGCATTTTTTAATCGTGGTAATTCAAGTTGATCATGGATAACTTCATAACGTGCCTGTTTAAGTAATAAGTTCTTAGGCTCATGTTTGCTAAATACATCCCACAAAAGTGAACTACTGATTTGTAACTGACCACTGGTTTTATTTTTCCCTGGATATCCCTGCACCATTAACCCTGAGACCTGCGCGATGCTTCTAAACCGACGCTTGCACAGCTCTGATAAGTTCAATGCATTTTCAAGATCCAATTCCAAATTTGTATCCTCAAGAAGATCTTCTAGGTTTTCTAGTAGGAGTTGCTTTAATGGATAGTTTCTAGGTGCTAATAGTTCAAAACCATAATCATTAACTGATACCGTGATTGTACTTTGCTTTTGTTTGGTCAACCTTGATGCCCACAGGAAGCCAAGCCCTTCATGGACAAAACGTCCTTCAAATGGATAAGCAAATAAATGTTGCCCTTCTTTTGTTATGCAAGTTTCAATCAATAGTTCATTTTGTTTCGGTATCATAGATAATTCTTCCTGTCGATTTAATAGTGGCTCTAATGCTACTAATTCCTCTGTATCGAGTTCGTTGTGGGAGGCACGCTCGACTTCTTCTCTCAACTGAGTTGTTAATAAATCTGATAGAGCCATTTGTCCGCCTGCCCATGCAGGAACAGTTGTACTTTTTCGGGTGGTTACTTTCACATACGCATTCATATCTTTAATTCTTATAAGTTCTAATTGTCGACCAGCAAAGAAGAAAACATCTTTGGTGTTCAGTTGGCTAATAAAGTATTCTTCAACATGACCAAGAACTGCTCCCCGACTAAAGCGAACTCGAATAGATGGAGAGGAAGTTATTGTACCAATATTTAGCTTATGTAGACGTGCAATGGAATTCTCTTTAACGAAAAAAAGTTGTTCATCTGGATCCCATTCTATTTTCCGGTATCGAGAATAGGCATTTAAGCAAACCCCTCCTCTTTCAAGAAAATGTAGGCACCACTGCCACTCCTTATCAGAAATGTTTTCAAAGCTGGCACTTCCACGGATTGCGCTAAGTGTTTCTATTGGATTGAATCCTGGACCACATCCAAGTGTTGTTAGGTGTTGCAAAAGTACATCGAGTGGTTGATATGGCGGTTTCTTAATCTCTATCAAGCCGTTGTCTAGCCCCCGGCGCAAGGCACTAAGTTCAAGTAGCTCTAAGGCATTTGTAGGCATAAATAATACTTGAGATGTTCCACCTGGACAATGTGCAGATCGACCAGCTCTTTGCAGTAGTCTTGCAATATTTTTGGGGCTTCCTATTTGTACCACTCTTTCTACAGGTTGAAAATCAACACCTAGATCTAAAGAACTTGTGCAGACAATCCAACGCAATTGTCCATTTTTAACTTGTTCTTCAATACATTCTCTTTCTGTGCGATCAATTGCACTGTGATGTAGTGCTAAATATCCTTCCATTTCTGGGCATGCAAACCTTAAGCATTGATGCCATCTCTCAGATTGATTTCTTGTGTTTGTAAAAAGTAGTGTGCTTTTATTGACGTCTAATCTTGATACCAATTCCTCATACATCCGTAGACCAAGATGTCCAGCCCATGGAAATCCATCGATTGATTCTGGAATTATACTTTTAATTGTAGTTTTCCGTTTAGGTGCAGCATTGATTAATCTTGTTTTTGTCCGGTTCCCCAATGCGTGTTCTGATGCCTGATCAGGATTACCAATCGTTGCACTCAATGCCCATGTCTGTAGCTTGGGACTTTGCATTCTTAGCCAACTGAGTGCTAGCTCAGTTTGTGTTCCCCGCTTACTTCCCATTAGTTCATGCCACTCATCAAGAATCACAGTTTTGAGATTCTTAAATAGATCTATTGCCTTTTTATTGCCAAGCAATACGCTTAGAGATTCAGGTGTTGTTACCAATATGTTTGGTGGTGTTTTAAGTTGCTTGGTTCTTTCTGAGCCTGAAGTATCTCCATTCCTTGTTCCGACATTGATTGACCAACCCATCGCATCAATAGGTTCCCGAATCGCTAATGCCAGATCTCTACTTAGTGCTCTTAATGGTGTGATGTATAAAAGTTGTATTCCATTTTTTTGCTGCTGTTCTGACAGCATTCGAGCTATGGGTCCCATCACCGCAGCAAGGGTCTTACCTGATCCAGTAGGTACTTGTATTAGACCACTTTCCCCCTGTAGATAAGCTCTCCAGCTTTCCCTTTGAAATGGTGATGGGGTCCAGCCTTTTAATTTAAACCAAGATTCAATTGGTTTCAGAACTTCTATATCCATTCAACCTCTTTCCTTTCACTTTGAAATTCATACATTAAAAACGGGTTTATTTTACATTTTTTAGAGTCTTGGTACGAACTGCATTGAAATTTTAATTTTTTATGGAGTTTGTTTGAACATTGGTCATTTTTGTATATGCTTTTCAGACAATGTGTATGTACATTGACTTTTTGTTTTTTTCTGTTCAAAGATTCCATTTAATCTTGTTTACATAGAGATTGTGCCTGTTCAAGGCAATCTGCTTCTTCAGCTGCTTTATCAGTCCTCCAACGATAGATCCTAGGAAACCGAACAGCTAGTCCGCATTTATGTCTTTTTGACTCCATGACACCTTCAAAGGCAATTTCAAAGACTTGTTGTTCTTCTACTACTCGCGTAGGTCCAAAGCGCTCTTTAGTATGTGTTCTAATCCATCGATCTAAACTGATTATCGCTTCATTATTTAAACCGGAGTACGCTTTTGCAAATGTTACTAATTTCCTAGGTTCTCTCGAAGTATTTGGTTTATCCCATAGTGCAAAAGTATAGTCTGTGAAAAGATTTGCTCGTTTTCCTGTTCCTGCTTGAGCATAGATTAACACTACATCTAATGTCATTGGGTCGTGTTTATATTTCCACCAATTTCCTCTCTTTCTACCCGCTAGGTATACAGAATCTATTTTTTTAATCATTAACCCTTCAGCTCCCTCTTTAGCTGTTTTGTCTCTTGCTTCTTTCAGTTGAACCCAATTATCTATTTTTTTATATTCTCCAAGTAATAAATCTTGATGACTTATGTCTTTTTGTAGTTTTTTTAATTTAGTTATCCTATCTCTAAGTGGGATTAATCTTTGATCCTCATTCTTGTTTTCTAACAAGTCATAGGCAATGAACTTGGTTGGATATTCCTTCATTAATTTATTGCTCACTGACTTTCTGCCAATTCTTCGTTGTAACGATGCGAAGCTCATGGGTTTTTTTGATCCGTTTTCCCAGCACAATATTTCTCCATCTAGAACCGTCCCATAAGGAATATCTTTAGCCATGTTAATTATTTCCGGGAATGACGTATTTATCAATTCTTCTCCCCTACTCCATAAATATATTCCAGACTCACGGCGTATTAACTGGCCGCGAATGCCATCCCATTTATTTTCCAGTATCCATTCATGCATAGGCAATTTTGTCAATTGATCTAGATTCACTGGGCTTGCCAAGTAAAAGGGATATGGAATAGCACCTCGATCACTTTGATCGTTATCTCGTTGTTTAACTAGCTCTAGAAACCAGTCTTTAGTTGGAGCTTCTGTTTTCATGAGTCTTTCCAGTATTGTGCTTTCATCAAGTTCATAGGCAATCGCAATACTCTTTACAACAAGTCCCTTAGAGACACCCATACGAAAACCTCCAGTGATTAATTTATTGAGTAGATAATGATCATTTGTAGGTATCTTTTTCCATAACTCAATCATAGAATTCTTTTGTTCAATATCTTCTTTGTTTTTTATTCTCGGTAATAGTGTTTCCATCCACCAGTGAAGTGGTTTTGTTGAATTCATGTCTGAATACAGCATTTCTATATCTTCAGGGCATTGATATGTTTGATTGTTTACTTCTCCTTTGATTTCAGGCCAAAGTAAACTTAATGTTTCAGCTGAATCTCCCACTTGGGCAAAGCAATCATCGAACAACCATGTAGGCATCGTTGTGCATGCTTGAAGTATTTCCCTTAATCTTTTACCTGTTATCAGTCTCTTTTGGCGAATATTCATAAGAAGGCTAAGAGTCCAGCAACCATCCGATGGATCAATGTTTTTTATAAATTCTGCAATTAGATTTATTTTTTTATTGGTTCCACTGCTTTGATCTATATCTTTGATTAGATCTCCAAATTGCCTTAAATCTCGTTGATTCAACTTCAATTTTCTAACACACTCAATGGAAATGCTTCTACTCCTTCTATTTCATTTAAATATCTAGCTACAACATCATCATGTCCGTGTGTTACATATATTTTCTTCGCTTTACTTTGTCTTATTGTAAGCATCAATCCTTGCCAATCTGCATGATCGCTTAGTATAAATCCCCGCTCATATCCTCTTCTTCGCCTTGCACCTCTGACAGCCATCCATCCTGAAGCAAAAGCTGTTTGTGGTTCTTTAAATCGTTTCATCCATGCGGAACGAAACGCTGATGGAGGTGCAATGATTAAACGTCTCTTCAGGGGATCCTTACGTCCTATTTCGCTCACTGGTCGCGTAGGACACATCTCAACCCCAGCCTCTCGGTAATGCTTCGTTATGGTCTCTACAGCTCCATGCAGGAGAACTTCTTCCTTTACACCCATTGATTTCAGTTCAGCGAGAACCCTTTGCGCTTTGCCAAATGCGTAGCAGAACAGTATCGATGGATGTTCAGTCTGTGTATTCCACCATTTGTAAATGTCTTTAGCTACGTCCTTTCCAGGCTCCCATCGATAGATTGGTAGGCCAAATGTGGATTCTGTGATCAGTACATCGCATTTCACTGATTCGAATGGTTCACAACTTGGATCATCGCAACGTTTGTAGTCACCTGTGACTAGCCATACTTCACCTTGAACTTCAATACGTATCTGGGCACTGCCCAAAACATGTCCAGCACTGTGTAACGACAATTTTGCCTTTCCTAATGTAAATTCTTCTCCATATGTCATCGAGTGAAGTTTGATATTGCGTCCAAGTCGTTGTCGAAGCACTCCTTCAGATTGATCAATGGCCCAATATTCATTGCATCCTGCTTTTGCATGATCTGCATGGGCATGGGTGATTACGGCCCGTTCAACTGGACGCTGGGGATCAATCCATGCATCTGCAGCAGGGCAGTACAAACCATGGCTGTGACGTTGCAGAACTGACATTCACTAATTTTGTCAAAATTTTGTGTCTAATGTGGATTCATTTCATGTTATGTCCTTAGCCGATTAATCTCTGGTGTAAGTATCTCGTTAGCTTTTTATCTTCGTGTTCATGTATCGTTAATCATATTAATAGTGATTTATGATCATATTTCTATATCTTGCTGGGGATAGTACGAAGTTTGTTCAAGTAAATTAAAATAATACTTGATCCATTGATTGCCTTTTTATGTTCATATGTATTTATTTGGTAATAGGCTATTTGCTCATTTCAAGCATTCGTTGAATTGGTTCTAATGCTTTCACTCGCAGATCTTCATCCATTTCAATCCTTGGTTCCAATGTTTCGAGGCAATGCCAAAGCTTCTCGAGAGTGTTCATTCGCATGTATGGGCATGTATTGCAACTGCATCCATCTAAGCCAGGTACATCAATAAAAGTTTTCGATGGAACTTTTTTTTGCATTTGATGCAATATACCTGGTTCGGTTAGTACGATAAATGTCGTTGAGGAACTTGTTTCTGCGTGCAGCAAAAGTTTGCTAGTTGAGCCGATAAAATCAGCTAGATCGAGCAGATTTTCCATGCATTCAGGATGAGCAATCACTTCGGCCTTTGGATTCTTCAATTTTAGTTTTAATAATGCTTCTTCGCTGAATGCCTCGTGAACCATGCATCGACCCGGCCACAGAGTAAGTTCACGACCGCTTTGGCGTTGTACCCATCGTCCTAAGTTTTGATCTGGAGCAAATAAAATTGGTTTATCCGATGGGATTTGGTTGACAAGATCTACCGCATTGCTACTTGTGCAAATTAAATCACTTTCAGCTTTCACTGCGGCCGTACAGTTGATATAGCTAACTACAAAATGTTCCGGGTGATTGGCCTTGAAGGCTTTAAATTCCTCGGCTGGGCAATCATCCGCGAGTGAACAACCTGCTTCAGTATCAGGTAGAAGCACAATTTTCTCAGGACTTAGTATTTTTGCCGTTTCTGCCATGAAATGAACGCCGCAAAACACAATCACATCTGCATCCGTGTTTGCTGCTTTGCGAGAAAGCTCTAAGGAATCACCAATGAAGTCAGCGATATCTTGTATTTCAGGTTCCTGGTAATAGTGTGCCAATACGACTGCGTTGCGATCTCTTCGCAGTTGGTTGATTGCACTGATGAGATCATCGGGAGTGTCTTTCATGATCCTGATCCCTAGACCCTTCTTGGTGTTGATTGCGGACATTCTGGCCACATCGGGCAGGATGTCCAAAGCCTAGGCA
>CESO01134036.1_pt1 | contig 11255 bp, 10 predicted proteins | sample 356341 | NCBI WGS metagenome assembly CESO01 (sample SAMEA2621812, study PRJEB7988) | marine metagenome | biome: marine biome (ENVO:00000447); feature: deep chlorophyll maximum layer (ENVO:xxxxxxxx); material: "saline water (ENVO:00002010), including plankton (ENVO:xxxxxxxx)" | depth 35 m
TATATATATATATGTATGTTAATATTTACATTAACATTTATGGAGTAATTTTGTTTATTTAAAAAAGATTAATTTTTAAAAAGATTTAAATAACTATTATTTTATTATAATATTGAATTACAATTAATTAATTTAGTTTTAAACTAATGTTAATAATTATAAATGTTTATAAAATAAAACATTTATAAATAAAAAAATTGTCAATAAGTAGAAAAAATAAATAAATATTTTTTTAATAATATAGAATGATTTTTTTTGGTTTTTAATATTAAATTTTTAATAAATAAAATCAATTAATAACTTATTAAAAAACAATAATTATTTTTCAACATATTAATTAAAACAAATCAGTATAAATGATTATATCTATTGGTAATGATCACGCCGGAGTTACTTACAAAAAAAAAATAATAAAGCACTTTGAAAAGAAAGGATTAAAATTTGTAAATCATGGAACTGATGATGAAAAAAGCGTAGACTATCCTGATTTTATTCATCCTGTTGCTCAGGACGTATCATCTAATAATTGCGAATTAGGAATAATAATTTGTGGATCTGGAAATGGAGCTGCAATGACAGCAAATAAACATCAAAAAGTAAGAGCAGCTATTTGCTGGAATATTGAAATAGTAAAATTAGCGAGAAAGCATAACGATGCTAACGTTATTAGTATTCCCTCTCGTTTTATAAGTTTAGAGGAAGCTATAAAAAGTGTAGAAATTTTTATAAAAACTAAATTTGAAAAAGGAAGACATTTGAATAGAATAAAAAAGATAATGTGCAAATAAATTGGCTGATTCTAGATTTTAAAGAAATTAATAATTTCAATTTATATAAATTATTAAAATTGCGTTCAAAAGTATTTGTTGTAGAACAAAATTGTGTTTATCAGGACTTAGATGACAAAGATCAAAAAGCTAAGCATATTATTGGAGTATTTGACAATCAAGTAATAGCCTGTTCTAGGGTATTGTTCGAAGAAGGATACTATTTAATAGGAAGAATAATAGTTGAAAAAAAATATAGGAGAAAAAATATAGGAGAAATAATTGTAAATAAATCTATTCAATATATTTTAAATATTAATAAAAATAATAAAATAAAAATTTCAGCACAGGCAAGGTTAAATAATTTTTATATTAAACTTGGATTTATAAAAAAAGGGGAAAAATATATGGAGGATGGAATATTACATCAAGCAATGTATTACGAATAATCAAACTACTCTGTTAATGATGTGAAAAATTGAAGTTTTTATTTCTTTATATGACTTCAGGGTATCGCCGGTAAAAATAAAAAAAGATGTGTTAAAAGGATATAAAACAGGTGAATTAATTTTATAATAATCCCTAACGCTTTCTCTCATTAGCCTTTTCAATTTATTTCTATCTACAGCTTTTTTGAAGTTTTTTTTTGGGACACTTACAGTATAATGAAAATAATTTTCGCCAGGTTTTTTTGAATATATTAATTTTATAATAGAATTTGAAGTAATTATACCATCTTTAAAAAGAAAAGCAATCTCTTCTTTATTTTTTAATATTTTTATTTCCGGTTTATGGATCATTATTGTTTAAATAATAATTATTTGATTTATCAATGTCAGCCATAAGATTGCTGGAATCAATAGTTATTTTTTCAATAGAATCAATAGGAAAATCAATAATTAATTTATAATTGGGAGTAGACCAAGTCCAATCATTATGTAAAATCCATTCTATATCAGCATATGGTTTTTTTTCACCCCTCATGATTCCAATAGGGATATAATGAATTTGTTTATTTCCATTTTTAAAAGAAATTAAAATTTCTAAGGGCATAGGCATCATACCAACTCTCTCAAGATTTATAATTGTTTTATTATCTAATTTAGAAACTCCAGATATTTTGTAATCAATAGTATTTGTTGTTTGAGTCCAATCAGTTAAATACCAATTCAATAATATACCAGAAACTCTTTCAGCAATTCTTATAAAATCTCTTGGGGTGGGATGTTTAAACTTGAATTCTTCAAAATAAATTTTTAAACTAGTATTTAAATTTTCTTTTCCAATAATATATCCTAATTGAGATAAAAAAACGGCACCTTTATTATACGCGGAACTTTCATAAGCATAATTATAAGCATATCGGTTAGCATTCGTTTGTTGAGGTTGTTCAATGCCAGATAATGCTAAATTATAATAACCTAAATAGGCATTTCTTAAAGGAAAAATTTTGTTTTCTTTTAAAACTTTATCAGTAGCAATTGTAGAAATATAGGTAGTGAACCCTTCATCCATCCATTCATGTTTCATTTCATTAGTAGCTAATATATTTTGAAACCAAGAATGAGCCAGTTCATGTGCGGTTACTCCAACTAACGAACCAAATTTTCTTTCACCTGTAATCAGGGTTAACATTGCATATTCCATTCCACCATCACCACCCTGAACAACAGAGTACTGTTTGTAAGGATAGTCACCTATAGAAGAGTTAAAATATTCCATTAACTCAGCTGTTAATGGCTGAAGTTTTTTCCAATTATCAATTATTGAGGGATTATTTTTATAGAAAAAATGTAATTTAACATTATTTGGGCCAGGATAAATATCATGAATATAGTCTTTGTCCGCTGCCCAAGTGAAATCATGAACATTTGGAGCAATAAAATGCCATGTTAATTTACCTTTTTTTGATTTACTCCTTTTAATTTTTTTATATCCCTTCCCAATGTCTTCAGGATTTTGGAGGTAACCACTTGCGGCCACTGTAAAGTTTTTATCTAATGTTATTTTCACATCAAAGTTTCCCCAAACACCGTGAAACTCACGACCTAAATAGGGACTGGCGTTCCATCCATCAATATCATATTCAGCAAGTTTAGGGTACCATTGAGCCATAGAGAAAGCTACTCCTTCAGGGGAATTTTTCCCAGATCTCCTTATCAAATCTGGAACTTGTCCGCTAAATTCTAAATCAAGAACAGCGCTTTCTCCAGGCAAAATAGGATTAGCTAGCGGAACTTCAAGTATTGTTTCAGAAAAAAAAGGATTTAAAAGAATACCGTTTTGCTTTAAATTTTTCACTTGTATTTTTCCATAACTCTTAGGGCTAATCGAATCAATAATTACTTTAAACCTTCTGTTTACATCTAAGGAACTCTTTTGTCTTTCAGCCATTTCACTCCCCGGCCTAAATGCATTAAAATATAAATGATAAAAAACTTTATTTAATGTTTCAGGAGAGTTATTAGTATATAATATTCTTTGTTTACCATTAAATTGAGCGGATGAAACGTCTAATTCAATTTCCATTTCATAATCCGCTTTTTGTTGCCAGTATTGAGAAAATAAAATAGGGGCCATGACAAAAAAAGAAATCAAAAAAAGAATATTTTTAATAAGCATCAATTCAAAAATATGTTTTAAGAGTGAAAGAATCATCTAAACGGACTCCTTTTTCAGATTTTTTTAATGATATAAGTTCATTGTTAGGATCATGTTCCATAAAAAGTAAGTAATTGTTTTTTTCAGCCAAATCTAAAAAAGAAGCTTTTTCTTTTAAAGAGATTAAGGGCCTGGTGTCATAACTCATTATATAAGGAATGGGTAAATGACCAATTGTAGGAATTAAGTCTCCAGCAAAAACAATAGTTTCGTTTTTATATTTGATCACGGGAAGCATCTGTTTTTCAGTGTGCCCATCTACAAATAAAATATCAAACTTTAGAGGGGAATTTTTAAAAAGAGAATCTTTAGGAGAATCCAAAAGTTGGAGCTTTCCGCTTTTTTCAATTGGTAAAATATTTTCATTTAAAAAAGAAGCTTTTTCCCTTTCATTAGGTTTCTTCGCCCAATTCCAATGATCATGATTTGACCAATACTTTGCGTTTTTGAAGGTTAGCGAAAGCCTACCATTTGAATCCTTTTCAATTGCACCCCCACAGTGATCAAAATGTAAATGAGTTAAAAAAACATCTGTGATGTCATCTTTAGAAAAGCCATAATGAGCAAGTGATTTTTCCAAAGAAAAGTCACCCCATAAAGAAAAATGGCTAAAAAACTTTTCACTTTGTTTATTACCTAAACCTGTATCAATTAAAATCAATTTATTTTCATCCTCTATTAAAAGCGATCTTGCAGACATTTTAATTCTGTTAAGTTCATCAGGAGGGTTAGTTTTTTCCCAAAGGCTTTTTGGAACAACTCCAAACATTGCCCCCCCGTCGAGCTTAAAATTACCTGTTTCTATAGAATATAAATTCATTTAACAAGTTTTATTCGAGTCAGATAATTATCAGAAGTCATATATAGATATGATTCGTCTGAGTTAAAGGCACAATTTGAGGAAGCAACTTCAGTTAATATTGTTCCAATATGTTTTTTACTATTATTAAAAATAAGAATACCTCCAGGACCTGAAGCGAAAACATAGCCTTTCGAATGTACTTTAAGCCCATCAGGCAATCCCTTTTTTTCTTTACTAACTAAACTCGTCGCATCAAAAAAAAGCTCAGGAGTTAGGGGAGGAGCTTTATTCAAGTCAAAAATATACCAGAGGGCTTTTTTGGGGTCGGAATTAGCAACATAAAGTTCAGAACCGTCTTTTGAAAAAGCCAATCCATTTGGTCTAGTCATATTTTTGTATAGAAGAATAGTTTGGTTATTGGAATATTTATAAACGCCATTAAAGCTTAATTCCTTTAATGAATCATTGTCTTGATTTTTTAATCCGTACGGGGGGTCCGTAAAGAAAACATCATTATTTTCATTTACAACCACATCATTTGGACTATTAAATCTCTTGCCCATATAGTTGTCAGTAATTGTCTCAAATTTGGGTTCTGGATTTTCAAAAGAGGAATTGAATCTTGCTATTCTTCGATCTCCTGGATGAGCCATTATAATGGCGCCACTTGCATTAAAGGCCATACCATTACTTCCTTTTTTCAGTGAAGATGGAGCATAACCAGTATATCCACTTGGATCAAGATAAAGCTTGACCCCAGATCCCTCAGTCCAAAGATACATTTTATTTTCTGGAGGGTCGTTAAAAAGAAGCCCATTTAAATTCTCTACCCATATGGGCCCTTCAGACCAATTATAGCCCGAACCTAAAATTTCAATTTTGGCATTTTTAGGGATTAAAGAATTTATTTCAGGGCCTAACCTTTCAACACTTCCAATGGTTGATTGTCCATAGAGGGAGTAAAAATTATAAGCCATTAATAAAAATATATAAAGTGTTTTATTCATTTTTTTTATTTTTTAAAATTAAAACAAGCTCGGTTGCAAAGCTTAAAAGTTTTTTTATTTCCTCAATGCTCAGAAGCCTGTCCTTTCTTTTAATTAATAAATATGATTTTTTTGATTCTATATAATAATCAACATTTTTAATTAAAAAATTTATAAGCTTTTCATCAAATAGAGTTCTAACATCCAATTCATTACTGCCAGATAAATAAAATCTTTTTGAAAAAACAGGATGCTTTTTAAAGTCAAGATCTTTATATTTAAATCTTTCATTAATAGTCCCTAAGAACATTTCTTTGTCTAACATAAAAGATGGTATTTTCTCTTTTAAATTAATTAATAAAAAAGAAGCCTTTAAATCTTCTTTAGCTATAAAAGCCCCCTCGCTGTAAGATAAGTCAAAAAAAGAAAAGTTATTTTCTAAACTTATCAATTGATTATTTTGGTAATTAATCAGCTTAGTTTTGAAAAAAATAAATTGATCAAGACTTTTAGATTCTGAACTCATTTCTGGGTTATAACTTAAGTTTAAAACTTTAGAAAGTTTTTCAAGAGATAATTGTCTCTTTGTTAGATTCTTATTAAGAGCAAAAAACTCTTTGATTGGAAGAACTTTCCTTATTGCAAATGGGTGTTCTGTGTCTGCAAGGTGAATATCTAAACCAATAATTTCGAATAGACCCCCTTTTCTTGAAAACACTCTTCTGTAGTCGTTTACTCCTTCCATTACGGTATGATCGACGAACTCACATAAAGAAAAATCTAGAATAGCATGAGCATTTTCAGGTATTTCGTCAAGCATTTTTTTTAGTTTATAAAAGTTTAAAAAACTACAAAAGTTTTTGACACTTACATAATAATTTCCGCTCTCTTCTTCTCTATACATCAAAACGTTTGGCTTTAAAATATTTCTTGTAAATAATAAAAAAGAATTATTAATTAAAACATGAATTAAAAAAGCACTGATTATACCAATTGTTATTCCAAGAATTATACCCCCTAAAAGCGTAGTAATTAGGGTTGCCAGAAATATTGCCAACTGTTCTTTACCAATTCTTGCAATTCCTAAAATATTTGAAGGAGAGCATAATTTATATCCAGTATAAACTAATATTGCCGCTAGTGCAGGGAGAGCAATTTTTTGAATTTGATTTTGGAAAAGTATAACAAATAATAAAAGAAAAAAGGCATGAAAAAAATTAGATGATCGATTTGAGGCACTATTATTAACATTTACAGAACTTCTAGCTATTACAGTTACAACATTTAAACCTCCAAAAAATCCACTTATTGCAGACGCTAATCCTAGAGCTCTTAGGTCTTTATTTAAATTTGATCTTCTTTTTTGAGGATCAAGCTTATCAACTGCTTTTATACTTAGAAGCGATTCTATACTTGAAATTAACGTCAGAGATAATACAATTCCTAAAAATTGAAAATCCAAGATTTTATTAAAATCTGGAAAAGGGAACGAGCTAAGCAGGTTTTCTGGCAATGAAATTAATAAGTTAGAAGCTATTGGATAATCCATATTTGAAAACAGTTCAAAATAATAACTTAATCCAACCGCCAGAAGAACAACCCACATCGGAGCAGGAATCAAACGTAAAGCTCTTGATCTGATTTTCCCATACCCAAATAAAATAAATAGACTCACTATTCCTATTGAAGCGGCGAGAATAGTTTCGATACCAAATGAATTAAAAAGTACTATGAAAGAACTAGGGATAAGAATTAAAAGCTCTAACGCACTTCCATTAATTTCGGTAAAGCCTAGCATGACATGAAATTGTTTTGCCAAAATACCTAATCCAATTGCAGATAGCATACCTTGAAGGGCAGATGAGGGAAAAAATTCTCCAAGGGCACCTAATTTAAATAAACCAAAGAGAAACATTAAAACTCCAGATAATACTATAGCGGCAAGAGTGTATAAGTACCCTTGATATAAGTCTCCTCCTCCCAATAAAGTAATAGACGATAGCAAAACTACAACAAGGCCATTACCAGGCCCAGTTATTGTAAGCTGAGAACCTCCTAGAAGGGAAACAACTGTTCCGCCAATAATTGCAGATATTATTCCTGAAATTGGAGGAGCATTTGAAGCAAGAGCCAGGCCCAAACCAAGGGGTAAAGCAACTAATGAAACCACAAAACCAGAGAATAAATTCTGGGGAATCTGATAAATAAATGATTTAGCAGCAGATTCTTTTTTCATTAATTTGTGTTTTGAATAATTAAAACGTTGGTTGGAAGCTCTCTTAAAATATAGTCTAAATCCTTTGGAAAAAATTTAGAGAGAAAAGTCTTTTTAGTTTCTGAAGCATTCATTATTAAAACATCCGCTCTTACTAATTTTGCATAGTGGCCTATAGAATAACCCCTAGTACCAAAAATACTTTGAGATATAATTTTTATATTGTCTTTATAAGATTTTGGTATTTTTTTTAAAATTTGATTAACACGAGAATATTCTCTTCTTTTAATTTTCTCTTTTTTAAGGGTGGCACGTCTTAAGCTTTTGTCATCATAAACATCAAGGTCGTGTTCTGAACGATTAATTTCTTCAACTAAAGTGATTTTATTAATGTCAAGGTTTGACGCAAAGTGAAAAGCAGCATTAATTGTTGGTTCAGTTTGAGGGCTTTCAAATGCATTTACAACAGCGTGTTGAGAGGGTTTTCTTTCAATGGAAGGGTCTATTAGAAGAAGAACAGAACAGGAAGCTTTCCTGGTAATTTTTCTTGCGATCGAACCCATATAAAATTTTAAAACATTTTCTCTTTTTAATGCTCCTAAGAGCAATAAATCAATTTTATATCTTAAGCAAGCGGACAGAATTACATTAACAGGATCTCCTTTTTCCCAAAGTATTTCAATTTTTTCTGGAGACTCTTTAGGTAATTTTAGGATATCTAAGAAGGTGTTTTCTTTAGCTTTAGTTTTTTCTCCAACATGTAAGAAAAAAAGTTTTGCATTGAAATAATATGCAAGGCGAGTTGCCTCAAAAACATTAGCCTTTAGGTTTGGCGAAAAAGCAAAACCTATTAATAGAGTTTTAAAATTTCTTTTCTTCAAATCAAAAAGTTTATATTGAAATATAATAAATTATTAATTAAGAGGCTAGAATTAATAGTTCCTATAGTTAACAATTATTAAGATTAACAAACTAATCGAGTTAATTTAAATTATTTAAATTATGTTTTGAAAAAAACTCCCATATTATCTCTGAAGTATTTTTATTTTCAATATCTAAATTAAACCATTCATGTCCTCCTCCATCTAAAGTATAGGTTTCAATTAAAGTTGAATTTTGATTGTTTTTATAAGATAAATTTTCAATTCTTATGTAATTATTTGAGGTAATTATTTTTGATTCAGGAGCTAAGTTTAGTTCATTAAACTCCTTCCAAAAATTCACCATTGAGCTCATTGAAGATAAGCCTGGGCCACCATTTATCGGAACATCCTTATCTAATAAACCATGAAAATGAATTATAGGAGTTTTATGCGCGGGAGAACAATTAACAATGGCTTCTTCCATTATTGTTGTTGAAACTCCAGCAAATGCGGCAAAAAGATCACTATTATAGCAAGCAAGAGAGTAAACTAAGAAGCCCCCATTAGAGAACCCTGTTGCGTAAATTTTAGTTTGGTCAATGTTGTAATTAGAAGAAACATCTGAAACTAGGGATTCAACAAATCCAAAATCATCAACAGTACTTTTATTTTCAGGAGATTCTAAATTCGAATTCCAATGGGGGGAGCCATTCAAAAGCGCCCCTTGAGGAAAAGCAATTATAAAATTATTTTCGTTTGCTACGGGTATCATTCCAGTTGAAAGGGAATGGCTTGTTGCTGAATCGCCAAAGCCATGAAAGTTAAGAACTAGTGGCAAAGGGGTCTCACCGTCATATAACTGTGGAACATGAAGAACATATTCTCTTAATAAACCGTCATGTAATAATTTTGTTGAGTTTATATTTTCTAAAGGGGTCTTTTCATAAGTGTTTTTTTCATTATTACAACTAATGATTATTAAAAAAAAAAAAATTTTATTCATTTTTTTAAGCTGGATTTTAGAAAATAGTCATCAGGAATTTTTTTATTAAAAACAACATCTAATATCAGAAAATCAGTTCCCTTACCACCTTTTAGGACATCTTTATAGTTTATTTTTGTTGGATACCATTTACCTTCTATTTTTTTAATTTCACTGAAAACAGTTTTTTTTAAAAGCTCTCCGCTTTTAGCATAAAGTTCAGATTCCAGTGGGACAAATTGAAGTTTATCAATCAAAATAATCCTCCTAAAGTATGAGACATTATCGTTTTTAGCTATTAGCTCCATTTTCCAAACAGGTCTATCCCTATAAACCTCCTCAGAAAGAATATTACAAAAATAGATTTCAGATAGTTTTCTTTCTTCCATCATGTCCTCATAAGACAAATCGGAACCCATTACAGATTGCCTTAAAAGGTGTCCAGAAAGTTGAATTATTCTGTCAGTTGACGGGGAGTATATCCAAAGACGGTCATCAAGCTTCAACATCTTAGTTCCTTTTTCTCTATCCGGGTAAAGATATTCTGTAAAGTTTTTAAATTCACCTTCTGAATAACCTTTAGAACGTATAGTTCTACTTTTTCTTTTACCATATACAACCATTTCAGAGGTTAGTATCTGGGTTTCGGAAAACATATTTTTATCAACTTTCTTTAGAACCTCAAGCGCTTCATTAGATGATGAATTTTGAGAAAATAAAGACGCGCTAGTGATAGTAAATAAAAAAAACAATAAATTTTTCATAAATGTGTATTTCATAATTATTTAGACTTCTAGTTCTTTAAAAAGCTTAGCAGTACTTCTTTTGAAAATACCTCTTCCTGCAAGTGAAGATCCAAAAAACATAGCCAATAGACCAGGGATAAATCCGATTAAAAAAAGATCATTAGTTACTTTTGCCTTTAAAACAGTTGGAAAAATAACGGCTGAATTACTTAATGCATCCTGAATATCAATTCCAGTTTCTTGCATGTAATAACATGATAAGACGCCAAAAGATGTACCAATAAATGATCCAATTAGCCCGATTATAAATGACTCAAGAAGAAGTAAAAAATAAACATGTTTTTTTGATTCACCAATAGCTAATCTAATTCCAAACTCTTGATATCTTCTTAACCCGCCAATTAGGCCAGTGTTCCATAGCACCATTGACATTGCAAGCACAAAAATTGAGACAAAAATTGAACCAAACGAACCCACTAAATCTATTGTAGTTCCAAGATCATTTTGATTTCTTAGAGACACCATTAAAGGGGCAAATTCGTCATCAGATTCTTTATATGTTTCATTAAAAGCAGATTCGGTTTTTAAAGCTTTACTGTCTTCATAAAAATTAGTTTTAAAATAACCAAGGAGCTCACCTGTGCCATTTCCCATATCTAAAACTTTTTGAGCCATAGCAAAATCTAAAATAAAAGTAGACCTATCTAACACGGGATTTCCAAATCGAATTGTACCAGACATAATAAAAGTTTCAAAAACCATACTGCCTTCCATTGTTGAGCCAAAAAAAGTAACTTCCCTTCCAGGTTTAATATTAAGCTTTTTTGAAAAATCATGGCTCAAAAGAATTTCATTTGGCTCTTTTGGAATTGACCCGGATATTAGTGATTTTTTCAATGAAAGACGTTCAATTTCGCCTTTTGAAGTATCAAATAAATTAATACCTAATCCAAGTCCTGGACCCTGAATAATAGTCTCTCCACTTGCGTCAGGGACATCAAGAATACCGCCAAACTTGATCCTTGGAACCCAATTAATATCGGGGAATTTAGAAACTAAATCCTTGGTTATTGAAGAGAGTTCAAGCAAGGCCAGATCAATGGGAATTTGATCTTTATTTTCATAATAAGGCTTTGTCATGACTTTAACATGCCCCGTATCTAAATTTGCATTTGTAGCAATCATTTCAGAAAGCACTCCTTTAACAAAACCAGCCATAAAGACTGTTATAAA
>CESO01002308.1_pt1 | contig 11253 bp, 8 predicted proteins | sample 356341 | NCBI WGS metagenome assembly CESO01 (sample SAMEA2621812, study PRJEB7988) | marine metagenome | biome: marine biome (ENVO:00000447); feature: deep chlorophyll maximum layer (ENVO:xxxxxxxx); material: "saline water (ENVO:00002010), including plankton (ENVO:xxxxxxxx)" | depth 35 m
TGAACTGCAAGCCTCAAACTTGGATTACTATCTAAGTCTGGGCCACCATCTCTAGCGGCTATGGTAATTTCTTTGATAATTCGTGTCCATACTTTTGCTCGTTTTTTATCTTGTGCAGCTTTCCGATGTTTTATGTTCGCCCATTTACTGTGTCCTGCCATAGTTTAATTGTAGGTGTTTAGGCAAACTTAAAGTAAACTCATAAAAAAACCGCCCATATTTTGAGCGGTTTGGAATCATATTTTTATTAATATTAATGCGAAATAGTTACTTTGGAAGTACTCACCTTCATACCATTAGTTACTTTAAGGATATAAACCCCCTTATTCAAATCTGATACATCAAAAGTGTACTGGTTTGTAATACTAAATTGATTTGTGTTAGGAACTGCTACAACTTTACCTGTTAAATCAAATAATTCTATTGCCAAAGCATTACACTCAGCAAATAATAATTTTACGTTTAATTGATCATTTGCAGGGTTCGGAAATACAGCAATATTATTAGAATTATAAACAATGTCCTCTACAGAAACATTCCATCTTTGTGGATTCCACCACGTAATATCTACGAAAGCAGCATTATTACTTGAATCAGAGTCTATATATGGGGAAGTTCTGTCGAATATATATGAAAGTGCCCCTAATCTAATATCTCTGGATTCATATGGATAACTGTTTAAACTTATATTTTCTTCTGTAACATCATAAGTACCTCCAGATGGGATATCTTCAGTAATAACTTTAAGGTATAAGCCGTTTGGAATTCTTGCTATAACTCCATTAGTCTTTAAATCTATAAGAATTAATTGGTAGCCTATTGTATCTCCCGTAAATATTGTAGATGAACCTCGATTTTCACATTCTAAATTAACTTTGATTGGTGTACCTGTGGAAGTATTAGATTCAAGTTCAGTTGGTTCTTTAATAGACTTGATTGCCCAATCTATTTGAGCAATGGTAAGAGTTGAAATTGTAATAAATAATAGGGTAAAAATTTTCTTCATGGGCTTAGTTTTTAACAAATTTAAAGGATATTTTGTTCTTAATCTAATAAAAATTGAAGGTCTTCCATATTCAGATTGGCCAGCATATTACTATCGGGATGGATAATATCCTTAGATATTTTATTCTTCTGATTTTGTAATCTTGTTATTTTCTCTTCGATAGTTCCCCTGGATATAAACTTATAACTAAAAACAGGTTTAGTTTGTCCTATTCTGTGACTTCTATCTCTAGCCTGAGCTTCAGCTGCTGGATTCCACCACGGATCAGCAATAAATACGTAATCTGCAGCGGTTAAATTAAGTCCAACACCACCAGCTTTTAAAGAGATTAAAAAGACAGAAGGTATTGTGGTTTCTTGAAATTCTTGGACATATTGATGCCTCTTTAACTTGGTTGTTACTCCTGTAAGTTTGTAATAAGGAATGGATATTTTTTTGAGGTCTATTTCAAGTAATTTTAGGTAGGTAACAAATTGAGAAAACACTAGTATTTTGTGGCCATCAGATATTCCTGTGCTGATTTTTCCAAGTAAGAGTTCGTGCTTTCCACTATTATGAGCATAATCAATATCTATCAGTAATGGGTGGTTAGAAATTTGTCTTAATTTAGAAAGTCCTTGTAAAACAGAAAGTTTGGAGGTCTTGAATTTTTTTTGGTCTTCAATATTTAATAGATTGTTACGATATTCAGATTTCACTTTTTCGTAATATTTGTCTTGTTCGTCAGACATATCGCAGTAAATTATTTTTTCAAGAATATTGGGTAAATCTTTTGCAACTTCCTCTTTTGTTCTTCGCAGGATAAATGGTTTTATGATTTGTTTTAATTCTTCAGTTTTAGTATTATCGTCCTCTTTCTCAATGGGTGTAGCATATTTTTCATTGAACTGATTTAATGAGCCTAGCAATCCTTTATTTAAAAAATTCATTTGACTCCATAAATCCCTAATTGTATTCTCGATGGGGGTTCCTGTTAGAGCGATTCTACAGTTTGCTTGTAGTTTGTTGATGTATTGGGTAGTTTTTGCAGAGTAGTTTTTAATATTTTGACTTTCATCCAATAAGATGATTTCAAATTGAGCTTGTTCGAATAGTTCAGTATCGTTTCTAATCAAACCGTAACTGGTGATGATTAAATCTATATTTTCAAATTGGTTAAATTCGGTATTTCGTTTATTACCTGAGTGAATTCTGACACGAAGCTCTGGTGTAAATTTAGAGCATTCATTTTCCCAATTAAAAAGAAGTGATGTAGGGGCAACTATTAAAAAAGGGGGATTTGTATTTTGTTTTGGGAGTGTATGAAATACTTTTTGAATGAATGCAAGTGCTTGTATAGTTTTTCCTAAGCCCATATCATCTGCTAAAATTCCACCAAAACGGTTATTCATCAGAAACATTAACCAACTTAAACCATCTTTTTGATATGGTCTAAGATTTCCTTTAAACCCAGAGTGTGGTTCCTCGTCTTTAAAATCAACCAGTTTGTTTAAGTGCTTTTTAATTTTTTGGGATTGGATATGATTTAAGATATTAAGCTCATATTTTTGGATTGCGTATCGATTGTCCTTTTGTTTTGAATGGAACAGAGATTCTCCTAAAGCAAACCATTCTTCCGGAAACAGAAAAATTTCACCATTTGGAAGTTCCATCTGAGCCTGACCTTTTTTCATTTCAGAAATGATTTTATTAAATGGAATTTTAAATTCACCGACAGTGACTACCATCTTTAAATCGAACCAATCAATTTTATCTTGAATATCGTATTCTATTGTTGGCTTATCAAGATTAAGTGAATAATCTAACTCACAGGATATGTCAAAGTTATTTTGAGTTAATAATTCAAGATGTTTCTGCAACCAAGCTAAGCACTGCTGAATTGATTCGAAATTACCCTTAAAAAAAGACCCATCTTGATGGGTTAGTCCGTTCTCAATCAAAAAATTTGATTTATTTGATTCCCATATTACAGAGCGTTTATATTTTGTAAATACCGGTTCATTATTTTCCCAATTTATCTTTACATGAAAAAACTTATTGGGGTGGTATTCGAAGGTATCATCGCCGTAGCAAATATTTAGATTAAATCCGAAAACCCTATTTTTTTGAGTAATTGAAATTTGGGGAATTGCAGGTTCTTTTTTAGTCAATATTGTAAATCCTTGAGCTAAAACGGGAGAGGTCTCAAGTAATTGGCGTACAAATTTTGTGTAGTAAGATTGTTGATTTTCTAGCTTAACATGAATGTACTTTTTATGCAGGAAGATGCCGATTTTATTGCCATCTACAAAGTCATAAAATTTATAAATTGTATTATGAACCAATATTCTTGCTGGTTTGGAAGAAAGCATAAGTCCATTTTGTTTCATAAATAAAATTCTTTCTTCACCATGCTTTAGCGTAACGAAGTAAGAAGTTCCGTTTTCGTTTTTTCTGAAATGAAATAAAACCTTTGTGAAATCTGGTTTGATTTCTATGTGATGTGCTGCCGGGTTGATTTCATCAGCTAAGTAGATCTGATTATTGGTTGAATCAATTTTTGTGAAAAAATTAGAGATAGTTTGGTCAATATATGGTCTAATTTCTTTTTTAAAAAAAGCTTTATCAAAATACTTATAGAAGTATTCTTTTGGACGAATTTTTTGTTTAGGTGAAAATTTCCGGATGATATTCTCAACCATTAATGGATCTAGTATTTTAATTTGCTTGAGTTCATTGTTGGATAATTTATCATAGTATGAAGCATTTCCAGAGAATACTTTTTGATAAGTTAGAGAAAGGGTATTCTGAGATGTGTAGGCAACTACATACGGGTTAATTAACACACCAAGTTGTGAATGTTGGTGTATGCTAAATACTAATTTGTACGTCGAGTTGTTTTCTACTTTCAAGTGAGTAATACGGCTTATAAAATCAAGCAATATACAATTAGATTATCTTCCAATAAAATCTATTTTAACCTTCTAAAAATTTAATTTCTAATAGCTCAATAATTTGGTCAGGTTTTAGCTTTCTCCAATCAATCTCGTTTAATCTACCACCAAACGATAGTTGATGATTGAGGTGATATCGGTATAATTCGTCCAACACATGAGGAAGTGCGTTGATTAAATAAATTTCTCCTTGAATTTCTTCTTTCCACTCTTGATAATAGTCATTTGCATCTGCATGAAAATTGAGTACATTTTCCATGATAATCACAAAATTGTGTATCCCGCACTCAATTAGTTGATCAATTAGCTCTGTTTTAAGTAGCATGATGTCATTGTTGATAGCGTCATTCCATTCACCAATTAACTCAATGATGCAGAATTGATCTTCATAATCTGAATAAATTAGTTTGTACAATAAGGTATCACTTCCAAAATTATCCCATTGAGGATGAAGTAGGTAGTTATATACCTTGTTTGTATAATGAAATTCTGAATATTGATTTTTATAGTTTAGAGTATTGGGGTCATGCTCAGATTTGTACAAATCTCGCCATAAAAAAAAAGGTTCAATATTATGCATGAATATCTATATTGGTATCATCAACCAAGTATAAGGGTCTTCCTTTTACATTGTCGTTTATACGGGCAATATATTCGCCTATCATCCCTATGCCAAGAAGCTGAATGCCTCCTAGAAATACAATACTAATCATTAGAGAAGGCCAACCAGGCTCATATATTTTTAAAATAAATTTTGCATAAAGCGTATACAAGATGAGAATAAAACCAATAACTGCACACACAAATCCAGATAGTGTTGCTAACCTAAGTGGCCAATTAGAAAATGAAGTAATAGCGTCAAAAGCTAAACCAATCATTTTTCTGATGGTATAATTAGTTTCTCCAGCATTTCTTCCCTTTCGTTCATACTCGACAGGTGTTTGTTTGAAACCTAGCCATGCAATTTGTCCTCTTAAATATCGTTGCTTTTCAGGCATTTGTTTCAGAGCATCAATAACTTTCCGATTGATTATTCTGAAGTCGCCAGTATCAACTGGAATATCAATCGATGTGATTTTGTTTAATATCTTATAGAACAAGCTGGCAGTCCATTTTTTCATGACAGACTCCCTGGCTCTTTTGATTCTTTTTGCATAAACAACATCATACCCTTTGTCCATTTTGTGAATTAAATCTGGGATGACTTCAGGAGGATCCTGCCCGTCTGAGTCCATTAAAATTACTTGATCTCCTGAGGCATAATCTATTCCCGCTGAAATAGCGATTTGGTGTCCAAAATTTCGACTTAAGCCAATAAATTTCAATTCAGTATAGTTGGTGCAGAGTGATTGAATAAGTTGTAAAGATCTGTCGGTACTCCCGTCATTGACAAGTATTATCTCAAAACTTTGACCAATATTCTTCATTTGAATATATAAATCATCAATAAAAGATGATAGCCCCTTTTCTTCGTTATATATAGGTAAAACTACCGATATCATTCATGCAAATTAACGTATAATTTAGAAATTTGGGTGTAAACTAAATAAGCCAATAATTTTTATGACCGAATGATGGTTTATCGATTCTTTATTTTTGGTTATAAATTCGCAACAATCAAAATTAAAAAGAATCAAACCAGATGCGAATTCATTTAATAGCCATAGGTGGGGCGGTAATGCATAACCTAGCGATTGCGTTGAAAAGAAAGGGGTATCATGTTACTGGTTCTGATGATGCTATATATGATCCAGCTAAATCTAATTTGAACGAAAATGATCTACTCCCACAAATTGGGTGGAATGAGGATTTAATCACAGCAGACATCGATGTTATTATTCTTGGTATGCATGCTAGAAAGAATAACCCTGAACTTGTAAAAGCCCAAAAATTAGGTTTAAAAATTATGTCGTTTCCTGAATTTGTAGCAGCTGAAAGTAAAAACAAGAAGCGGGTTGTTATATCAGGAAGTCACGGCAAAACAACTACTACCGCAATAATTATGTACGTATTGTCTCGTTTAAATCTAGATTTTGATTATTTGGTTGGGTCTTCAATTAATGGATTTGATTTATCTGTTAAAATTTCAGACGCACCATTAATAATTATTGAAGGAGATGAATACTTGAGCTCTTCCCTTGACCTAAAATCTAAATTTTTGTGGTATAATCCACACATTTCTATAATCACAGGAATTGCTTATGATCATATTAACGTCTTTCCTACATTTGAATCGTACTTAGATACGTTTAAAAAATACATAAATAGTCATGTGTCAAATGGGCATTTTTTGTGGTATAAAAATGATGAACATCTTCAAAAATTAACACAAGAGATCACTATCTCAAATAACGCATATGATACTCCAAAATACAGAAATACTTCCACCGGTTCGGAAATATTTCATGATGGCTTATGGTATCCATTAATGATTGTTGGTAAACATAATTTAGAGAATTTATATGCAGCTCAGTTGGTATGTGTAGAATTAGGAGTTACTGGGCGTGAATTTTACAAAGCAGTTTCAGATTTTACGGGTGCCGGTAGAAGAATGGAGAAGATTTATGATAAAAATGATCAAGTAATTTACAGAGATTTTGCTCACTCACCTAGTAAGCTAAAAGCAACAATAAATGCTGTAAAAGAGTCATTCGAGGGTACTTTACTAGCTGTTTTTGAATTACATACATTTAGCAGTTTAACAAAAGGTTTTATACCATTATATGAGAATGCTATGGATGCAGCGGACCGTGCAATTGTATTTTACAATGACGCAGTTTTCGAAAATAAAAAAATGGAATATTTAGATTCTTCATTTGTTCAAAATTGTTTTGGTGATGTAAATATTATCAATTCAAAAGAAGAATTGGAAAAGCTAGTGAATTCTTCTTTTGAAAATGGCGAACATATTTTGTTAATGAGTTCGGGGACATTTCAAAAAGCCTCTTTTCTATTCGACTAAAGCTTTTTAATTTCAAATGTAATACTGTGGTTGTTAAACGATGAACCAATAATATTTATCGCTCTAATCACGTAATATTCGTCATCACTTCGTAAAATTAAATTTTGTTTTGAATTGCTCTTTATATGGCTTGTAATTGTATCTTTCAGATAAAATAATCCGATACTATTTTTAGATTTTTCGAATTTTAAATTTTTAGAGTGGACGTAATTGATTTGTTCGAAATTCGTCACTGTATCTACGAATATTTCAACGTGTTCATGATTTAGTTCAAAACTAGGGAATAACCCCAAAGAGCCAATTGAAGTGGATGAATAGGGTATCTTACTGTGTTTAATGATTGAATCTACTTGGTAACTAGAGTGAATTTGCCATTCATTGATATTTGGTTCGATAGTTTTTACCTGCTCATTATTCACTAACGAAAAGTATGAATAAAGTTGAAACTCGTATTTATTAATCGTTTCAATTTGAAATGAAGTTTCGTCCAATGGTCCATATTTAAAATGATATGTATTAATATCTGCATCAAGAATTTGAAGCTTATAATAGTAATCTTGTGAATCTTGGGTCCAATTTAGGATGTACACATCTTTGTATGATTCTGGATTAGGGAAATCAAAATCTCCCCATCTACCAACAGCACTTTTAATATTATTTGATTTTACATCATCATACCCCCAAGTAGTATTTCCATCAATCGAGTTTAAATTAATTAAATCGTAACGATTGATTTCAGTATTGAATATTCGAATTGGTTCTGTAGGATTTGTGTAAATGCCCCATTCATCAGCTGTATTTTCAAATCTAAGTTGCCAGTTAATTTTTTCTTTGGTGAGTGTGCTCGTAGGAAAACCAAGTTTAATGTATGTAGAGGGTTTTTCAGTTGAGTTTAAAGTAATATTAATCGTTTCAGAATCAATTTTTGGCAAATATCCATCTGGAGTGAAGCAACTATTTATTGAAAAAACAAGAAAAACGTAGACTGCTTTTTTCATGGGTTTGTGTATACTACTTTGAAGGTAAACGACCTAGGATAGCCACTTATAACTCGCTCATTATGGACAGATTCCCGATTAATTTCTGTTAGTCTGTATATGTCATTACTGATGAATGGTGTTTGAAGAATATTATTTATTCCAAAGGAAATTTTAAGTTTTTCTTTAATGAAGCTTCGTTTAATTCTTAGAGATAAAAATCGCATTTTTTGCTGTTCAGCAATGTAAATGATATTATTTGAAATAAAAGAGTTTGTGTGTTTCCCGATATATTTTGCATTTAATCCTACGGTGATCTTTGAATTTGGTATTCTAATATGAGTGTTTAGGTTTAATTCAGGATAAAAGAAGGTTAAATTACCAGTATCTCTTGTGTTGTTTATAGCATGCATCATTGCACTAGGTTTAACGCTTACTATATCACTGGATAGATTAATACTTGCGTAGGTAGAAAAACTTGACGATTTACCCACTGAATTGAATGTATTTGATTCGGCTACTCGTGGTATGTCATTTTGTACAATAAATATTAAACCACTCAAAGCGTTAAGATTTTTTTGTTTGAGAATTACATTAGCATGAATAGTGTTTTGTTTTATTGGATTTAATGAAACGTTATTTCTAACTCCCTCATTGAAATTTGTTGGGTAAAATAGCTGCCTAAATGGGGCATAAGATACAGAGGTATTTGATGTAAAATTGAGCTGAATAACCTCTCGAGGTGCAAGCTCAATTTGAAATTGAGGCAAAAGAAAATTACCGGTCAAATTGTTATGAAACAAACGTAATCCTCCGTGTAAAATTAATGTATTTTTAAGTCTGTAGGATAAAATTCCGTAAGCTATGTAATCATTGTAGACAGTAGATATAGCATCAATATATTGATATGTATTATCCCTAGTATTACTCAAATCAATTCCTAAAGAATAATCTAATGGTTTGTTGAATGATTTTAGAGAAAGCCTAATTAGACCTTGATTATACCCTGTGTTAGGATATGTATTTGTATGGGTACTTAAATTTCGCTGACCAGTATTTAAATCTTTATCAATAAGTGTGTTATTATTTTTAAAATGGTGTACCATCCCATCCAGTGACAGGGTGTGATGTTTTGAGGCTTTCAGTTGAAGCGAGCCACAAATATTATGTTTGTTAAAGTCATTTTCTTGGTCCGTAACACGTGATGTCCCGGGTATGATTTTACCTTTATTTTGAGTATGTACAATTGCGTTATCACTCCGAATATTTAGTGTAACACTTGGAAGAATTTTGTATTGGTACTTTATATTTAAGTCGTATCGTTCAAATGCCCCGAGTGATGTTGATCGGAGTCTTTCATCGTCATATAAATCATTTGTAAAACTTCTGCTTATACCAACTTGCCCACTATGCGTTAAATTACTTAGTCCCAGAATGAATGAACCATGAAAATCACTAGAAGAGGTGTTGGTTAGGTTTAATTTGGTCCAAATAGGTTGCTCAGGAATTTTTAATGAATACAGATTAATTACGATAGCGTTATTTTTTACTTGACCAACAACTGGTGTTAGATGAATTTCTATTCGATCAATGTCCCAGAGAGGTATTGATCTGAAATCGTAGTTAATATTTTGATCTAAAGCAGCAGGGAATCCATCTTTAAATACAGCGATGTTGTCAATACCAAGTGATCCATAGCTGATTTGAGGACTTCCATTTTTAATATATTTATGAAACATAGGGAGTATGGATAATGCTTCTTCCAGGTTCTGAAGGTTTGATGTTTCTATATCATCCCTGGATAGTATATAGGTACAGCTAGTGCTGTCTTGCGCCATTGTTTGGTTGGCTATACATGTAATTAAACATGCAGATACTATCATGATTGAACAATGTTTTCTCAATTTAAAGGGATTTGTTAATAATTGACTAATACAATGATAAATATCCTTCATAAAATAAAGGGAAGAATCACCAGATTTTAGTTAGATATTACATCTATTTTACTTTTCTGAAGTGTTGTAGCAGTAAAAACAATAGCGAAAACGCCACCAATTACCACAGAAATCGAACCTGCCACTGAAACATCTAATGATTTTGCCAAGTAATATCCAATGATTGAACATAGTATCCCAAAAGCACATGATAGGACGAGCATTTTCCTAAAATTTCCAGTTAGTAAATAGGCGATTGCAGGGGGTCCTGATAAAAATGCAATTACAAGGATAGCCCCTACAGACTCAAAAGATACAACTGTAGTAAGTGAGACTCCACTCATCAAAAAGTAATGCCAAAATCCAACACCAATTCCTATGGATAAAGAATAGTTTTCGTCGAATGTAGTAATAAATAATCCTTTGTAGCCCCAGATAATCGCCAACAAAACAACAACAGATACGATAAGTAAAATAATGGTTTGTTTTGGTAAATAAAAATTACCAATAATGGGCTCTAACCACAAGGGTACATATTCTAACTCTCCATATAATACACATTGCTGATCTATATCTGCGTTAGCTCCAAACTTTGATATCAATATAATTCCGATGGCAAATAAAAGTGTGTATGAAATTCCAATTGATGCATCGCTTTGAAGTTTTGCTTTGTGGGTTAGCCACTCAATAATAATAGTGGCTAAAATTCCGCTAGAAGCGGCACCTGTTAGTATCGGCAAACTAGAGGTTGATCCCGAAAAAATATAAGCAAAAAATATTCCTGGGAGAACTGCATGTGAAATAGCATCTCCAATCATAACCATTTTTCGCATGACTAAGAAACTCCCCATAATCGCACAGTTAATTGCTACAAGACAAGCGGTTAGTATTATATAAAAGTCATTCATTAATAGGGTATTTCACTTTGGTGAGGATCTTTTTCAGGTCTATTTAAAAGTGTGATTAAATGCTTTTCAATTTCTGGAGTTATAATGTGCTCAATTCCCTCTGCGTCGTCATGAAGATGGTCTGGATCTAGATTGAAATATTTAGACAAATAGATTTCCCAAAGGCGATGTTTACGAATCACTTCTCTTGCGGCTAATTTTCCTTTTTCTGTTAAGATTACGGATTCGTTAACTCGAATTAGTATTTGATTTTTTTCTAATCTTTTTAATGTTAGTTTAAATTGAGTAGTTGATTGATTATTTATTAATTGGTCTCGGGATATACTTTCATTACCTTCTTTTGACAACTTATAAATTGTCTTTAAGGTGTTTTCATTATTTATTTTAATATTATTAGATTTTCTTGTTCTCATTCGAGCAATTACACCTTTTTCTTTACCAAAAAATATAGCAATAATTGTAAATATTGATAATACAACTACAATCCAAGGACCAGTTGGCATAGCTTTTCCACTCGAGCTTATTATTACACC
>CESO01049877.1_pt1 | contig 11235 bp, 9 predicted proteins | sample 356341 | NCBI WGS metagenome assembly CESO01 (sample SAMEA2621812, study PRJEB7988) | marine metagenome | biome: marine biome (ENVO:00000447); feature: deep chlorophyll maximum layer (ENVO:xxxxxxxx); material: "saline water (ENVO:00002010), including plankton (ENVO:xxxxxxxx)" | depth 35 m
CGTGTTGTGTAATGCGGCGACAAAAAAGCACGCTTCATATTCCAGATTTGACTAAGCCTTTCACTGCCTATTGATAATGTACCTGCACCGTAACGTTTGTTTATTGCATCTAAGCACTTCATCATTTTAGGGTTGTCGGCATTAACACTGAACATATCAGCTTGTTGATACAGCTCACTTTCTAATTCTATTGCACCAATACCACAGCGATAAAACCGCGTATTAGCCTTAAAAATATCATTAATTACATCAGAGACTGCATTAGCTAATACACTCGTATCTGATGTAGGGGTAGGGAACTCATAAAGTAACGACTTTTTATAGTATAGGTCTTCGTGCGGTGAGCTTGCAGCAAATATAACAATACGCTTTGTTAGCGCTTGCTGCTTTCTGAGTTTTCGACCAACCGTAGCAGCATGCGTTATTAATGCTGATTTTAATGTGGTTATATCACTCACTCTTTCACCAAAGCTTCTTGTCGAGTAAATTTCCTTCTTATTTTGTTTTACCTCATCCCAGCTTAAACAGGCTACGCCATTTAATTCGCTGACAGTGCGCTCAACAACAACACTAAACATTTTTCGCATTGCTTTAGGGTTTTGGCAAGCAAGCTCATAGGCCGTTGTAATACCCATTAGTTTTAGCTTTTTCCCTAAACGGGAGCCTATCCCCCACACATCGGTTACATCCATTTTTGAAAGTATTTTTTTGCGTGTGTCCTCATTATTAATAACAGCAATACCATTGTAACCCGGCAGTTTTTTTGCAGCATGATTAGCCGCCTTTGCCAATGTAGGTGTGGGCCCAAACCCAACACCCACAGGTAAGCCCGTTTCTCGCCAAACGGCACGACGTATTGTTTGCCCATAATCTGCCCAGTCATTAATAAGGCGAGAAAACCCAGTAAAGCGCAGAAACGACTCATCGATACTGTACACATAGTGGTCATCACAAAACCGGTTAATAACCGTCATCATTCTTTCACTTAAATCAGCATACAGCTCATAGTTAGAGGAGCGAACAACCACATTATGCTGCTCTAAATAGTGCTTAATTTTAAAATATGGTTGGAATTTTGGAATATTGAGCTTTCTGGCAATAGGGCAGATAGCGCAAATACAGCCGTCGTTGTTTGTTAGCACAACAACTGGTTTAAAACGAATAGATGGATCGAACACCTTTTCTGCACTGGCATAAAAAGCCACCGCATCTACGAGGGCAAACATCGACTTAACTCAGCTCTATTTTTGTGAAGACGAATACTCGATGTCACCACCCCCTCCAATTTAAAGTCATCGTCTTCAGAAATATAAACAGACTTATAATTTTTGGAAGCAGAAATAAGTAAGCGATTAGCTTTGTCTATTATTTTGCAAACAAAGGTGCCGTTATAACTAGCCACAATTACATCACCGGTACTCACATTTTCAGCTCTGTCTACAATGAGTAAATCGCCATCAAATATTCCTACATCCTGCATCGACTGGCCTGAGGCTAACCCGATAAAAGTCGCATTTGGGTGTTTAATAACAAGCTCATCTAGTGAAATACCAAGCTCTGTATACTCAGCAGCAGGGGACTCAAAGCCAGTAATGCCCGCTTCGATATAAATTGGAATAACAAACATACGCACCTCAATACTGTTTATTTATACAGTATAAAGCAAGCCATTTAACATACCAAGAAGTTTTAAATGCGCAGTTAACTAAGGGAAAATTGAAAATGCACCGTAATGGCTTGGCATTGATACTGTGTTATCGCCTATTTATGGGGAGTAACCATAGTTTATAGGGATTACCCACACCAGATAGACGCTGCCGCAGCCTTGCCTAAATACCAAATAGTCTGCTGTAAATTTAACCTTGGAAGGTCAATGGTCTCAACTTGGGAAAAGTAATAAGTCTGAGGCTTAGTCGATGGGTGTTCAGAACTCTGTGTCACCGTTATTCCAACTAATGTGTTTTAACGGCTTCAACAGCTATTAATGATGATTACCGCTCAACTTTGTTAGAGTCTGATATTAAAATACGCTAACTATATAGAGGTGACATATGAGAAAATGTTGTTGCTTTATTGTTAATTTTTTCAGTTATTATTAATATAATAAATGCTGAGCAATGCAGGGAAAGCTTAAATGCGACAGTCACGCCGATTAAATAGGCTTATAAAAGCTTATGTCATAAAAAGCCCCCATAGCATAAACAAAACCAATTCTGAACTACCGAGTAGCTAGCGGCTAGGCTCAGCAAGCGGTTATGCGTCTCAAGTAGTGTGTCGTATAAACTCTAAAATGTTATGCACTAAGATTGAGCACGTATTTCAATCACAAAACTAAGGAAAATAATTATGCCTTATATATCAGGGACGATAGGAGTTCCGATAGCATTAAGAAACCTACTGGTTTCTGCCACCTTTCTTATCGGGTTAAGCGCTTGTGGAGGTAGCTCTAGTGAGGACGGGGACATTAATCCACAACCTCAAAACCAACCTCCTTCTGCAAGTGCAGGAACAGATCAATCTGTTAATGAAAACTCAGAAGTGACATTGATGGGTTCAGGGACAGATTCTGATGGTACTATTGCAAGTTATAGTTGGACACAAACCGGTGGCGAATCAGTCACTTTGCAAAATGCTGACAGTAGCTCTGCAACTTTTCAAGCACCAGAAGTAGCTACAGATGAGCAGTTGGTATTTGAACTAACTGTAACTGATAACGATGGCGCGACTGCTACAGACTCAGTTCAGATAACCATACTTAATGTTATAGCTGTTAACCAGCTACCTACTGCCAACTCTGGAGAATCTAAAGAAGCACTAGAGTCTACCCTTGTGACGTTAGACGGCTCTGCAAGTTCTGATTCCGATGGTTCAATAACCTCATATATTTGGGAACAAATTAATAATGGTGCTCCCATTCTTACTATAAGTAATGCAACAAATGCTATAGCAAATGTTGAGCTACCAGAACTTGCTAGTAATGTCGAATTCGCTTTCAGATTGACTGTTACTGACAACGACGGAGGAACCAGTCAAGATGAGGTATCGATAATCGGTAGACCAACTCCGGGTGTATCGGTAAGTGATGTTTCTGGACATACAGCTACTTTAAACTCAGCGGCCGAATTCTCTGTTCAATTAATTAGTCAGCCGTCTTTTAATGTCAGTATTCCAATATCATCTAGTAACGACTCAGAGGGAATCCCTGAGCAATCAGAGTTGACGTTTACGCCTATAAACTGGCAGCAGGCTCAAACAGTAGTTGTTCGCGGAACTAATGATAATGTTCAAAATGGTGAACAGGATTATCAAATAATACTCGGATCAACCACTTCTTCTGACTCATTTTACAATGGAATAGATCCTAATGATGTCAATCTAAAAGGCATTGAGCTCTCTATTTCTCCACCAGGAACTCTTAGTCAATTTATAGCGGGTTTTGAAGTTACACTTAAGCCAGATATTACCTATACCGGTAATAACCAACTATCTTTCTCTCTAACTGAATCTCCGGAAGGGATGAATATTGACCTTAGTACAGGGAATATTACATGGATCCCTCAAGCGTCAGATCAAGGTCAGAGTTACAACGCTAGCGTATCAGTTAATGATGGTAATAAATTTTCAACAACGAGTTTTGAAGTTACGGTCGCAACGCCTGAACCTGTCAACACAGTAAAATCTGGAAAATTACTAACAATCGAAGATCCAGAGTTAAAGCTAAATGGTGTTATCTTTAGATTCGAAGAAGATTCTACAGAACTCCCTGAAATTAAAACTGTTCGTAGAGACAATGTAGCCAAAGAGCCAATATATGGAGAAATGCTTACTGAAATCTTTACTGCTAATGATCCATCATCAAGAGACTTAGAAGTGCTTATTCCTATCACACTTCTTGATGAATTTAGTGATATAACAAGGCTCGCAATTTATCATTACATAGCTGATCCACATACAAATAGTAAGCTTTGGTCGCCTATAAAGTTAAATTTAAAAATAGAAGAAAACGATGACAAGGAATACGCTGTTTTAGAGCTAGGAGCTTTAAAAGGTATATTCTATATTGGCTTAATGGAAGAAGCTGTGATTAACACTCCTCAAAGCCCTGCTTTTAATAGGCCTTTTACATCAGCAACAGTAGAAGGTATCACTTTTTCAACGGATGATGTTAACTGTCAACCAAAACGTATTGAACGACCATCAAATTCTACCTTTATTGAAAATTACAGGATACAAACTTGTACAGTGGAGGGGTTAGATAACACAACATTTACTGTCAATGACTTTGGGGATATAAATGGGCCAGTAAATATGTGGTCTAATCCTTCCAAGTCAATTGAAGAAATGATTGTTTGGGCTGCAGATTCTCGTAAAGAATTTGACACTTTTGGAATTGGTAATTTTGATCGCGACATTACAATTCAGTTAGAAAAAAGAGATAAAGGTTCATACGGCGTTGTTTATTCTACAAATTCTGTAGAAAAAGGGAATGTTCTGCACATTACAAATCGTAGTACTGAATCATCAAGTACAATGCAAGTCACAATTGCCCATGAGTACATGCATCATGCCCAGGTTAAAACTCAACATGATGTTGTAAATGGGAAGAATCTTATGACAGAAAGCTTTAACGAGAGAAGATGGATTTCGGAAGGCACAGCTATGTGGTTTGAAGACCACCTATACGATGAGCTAGACGACTATAAATCCTTTATCACCCCTGCAAGAATATTTGAAAAGGGTATCTCAAGCGAAGATAATAGGTACAATAATATTACTTTTTGGAAGCTAATATTAAATGATGCTACCTGCTCAGACTACGAAAATAATATAAAAAATATTTTCTATAACAACTTTGAAAATAATGATACTTACAAAATTGAAAACTTAAGTAATATCTTATCCAACTCCAATTGTAATTTTGGTTCTCACTTAGGAAGTGCAAAGTCTTCAAGTCTGGAGGCTGCTATTGCCTACTACAACTATGCAACACAGTTTAAAAAAGACTTGTCGTTGTTAGACTCAAATGAAACAAATGATAAATTTGTTTTTTCAGAAACTACTTATCAATTTAACCGAACATGGTTTAACTCATTGCTTGAATGGTTGGACTTAACTGACGATGAAGTGCATAAACTAAATGGGGTATCAAATGTTCCTGCGGCTGGTGCTTATTCATTCAAAGTACCTTCTATTTCTGGCGAATTACCAGAAGGTAAAATTGCAGAATTAGTGGTTGAGTCTAATAAAGAAGTGATTGTCTCTGTTACCAGTGAAGACAGTAACTTTATCGGAACAAACACTATTGGGACAGATTCACATACTTGGTTCTCAACAGTTGATCAAACAAGTTATATCTATGATGCGAATGGCACTGTGCCAGAGTTATTTGTTACGTTGGTTAATCCAAGTAAAGCCGACAGTGCTAATGTAAATGTTTACTTTAAAATCCGCGATGAATTGGACGTTGACACTATTATTACTAGCCATGCAACGGGAGATCAGGTCTCTAATCGTGTAGTAAGTATTGTGGGTAATATTCCAGAAGAAGCGCGAGACTCGGTCAGCAAAGTGACTGTTACCGCTAATGGAATCGCAACAGACACCATAATGAATTCTGACGGCTCATTTGTTGCTGATTTGGTTGTCACATTAGGAGATAACATCATCAAAGCACAAGGGTTTAGTGGTTCTAACCCTATTACAAATGAAGAAATTATTACCATCCAAGGCGTTGAAAGCCAATCAACAGGCCGTAATGCGCTTATTCCCTCTAAAGTTGTTTTTGTATTACGTTGGGATACAAACTTTTCGGACATAGATATTTACAGTACGGATAAGAACAACGAAACAATTTGGTATTCGGATCAAACGAAAGGTCCTGGTAATTTAGATTATGACAATACCAGAGGATTTGGGCCAGAGGTTGTATCGTATCGTGCTACGGACGACGATATATATATGAATGGTACTTTTGATGTTGACGTACATTATTATTCAGGTTCACCATCTTCAAACTATACATTAGACGTTGTAGTGAACGAAACGGAAGGTGGCAATCGACGTTCATTGAAATTTGAGTCTATCGTTCCCCTTACAGAGTCAAATAGCAGCCAAAATAGGCCAACCGGATCAGGTGTTTCTAGATTTAACGACATCTTAACTGTTTCATGTAGCTCGCAAAGTATTTGTAGCTTGTCAGGAATAGATACTAGCAAACTAGTTCAGGCAGGTAGTGCTTCGCCACAAAGTATACCAGTTGTTAATACCGCTTCTGTTGAAGCAATAGCGAAAGCGCCGAGAAGTGCATCGACAGAGCATGAGTCTATTAGCAAAGCCGAATCTGCTTATACTCAATGTAGGGCAGAGTTTGAGTCGTCTATTAGCAAAACGGGTGCTGTAGGTTGGACATGTAATAAAAATGGCACCAAACTTTGGCATTAATTAGATAAAAACCTGTTAACACGGGCACCCAAAGCTGTGGCGTTATTATACAGCTTTGGGTAACTGGTTATTTGGACCTAACATACTTTGTTAGACCCTCAACTTTCAAATAGATCTGAAATAAAATATTCGCAAATTTTAATAATGGGGGTAACGATTTATTGCTATTAAATGTATGAATAAAACCTAGGAAGAATTAACTTATAATTAAGGAACACAATATGAAAAAACTTTTTTTACTACCTCTTTTATTGCTTGCATCAAATGCTAGCTTGGCTAAAACCCCAGAAACGATCCCAGATATTATCCAATTACAAGGGCCATATAATGTCACTATAGAGCAAGCACAGAAAAGTGTTGTGAACCTATATGTGCCATATAGAGGTACCGCAGCAGTTGATATAACAGGGCCGGATAAATTTATTAGCTACACTAAAAATTCAAATCTTTTAAAGGTGGAAATAAAATCAAAAGGAAAAATAGCGGCTATTCAAAGTTCATTAGATTCTAAAGAAGTGAGCACTATATCACTTGAAACTGAATGCGGCCGATCAATCGCGGTAAAAATAATTGGATTAAGCATCAAAAGTGATCCAAGTAAAGTAAGGCCTAAGCTTTTGGCTACCGCAACTAGCTGCTAAATAGTTACCCATCATCAAAGGAATAAATATGGAAAACCATCACAGTGCTACCCAAGGAAATACACTCTCGCACTTAAAACTATTAAACAAATTAGGGGCCGCCTTTTTTGTTATGTTCATTATTGGCGCGTACCTGCCTTTAGCTGATTTAGGAGGCTGGTCAACAGAAAATTTTAGTCTCTATAAACTCGCTGAACCGACACTGTTAATCATTTTAGCTGTGATAGGCACACTAATTTACGCATCGGGGATTAGCCGTTTAGCAGGTAGAGCAGTCTCTTTTCTCTTTGTGATTTTAATTGTAGGTTGGTTTTTATCTCAGCTATACGATATTTATGACATGGCAAAAACATACAGAGAGATGCGTGGACGTCCTTTTGAGTTTAAGCACTTCGCACGTTCATTTGAAGACGTGGTAGGCGCTTTAAACATTCAAGGTGAAGATATATTATCACCGGCCAGTTTTTTATTAGTTATTTCATTTATAGGCATTACATGCTGTATTTATTCGCCCCGTTATAAAGAAAACAAGTCACTTAAAGCCACTTTGCTAGGTCAGAAAGTACCAGCTAGTGAAGCGTCTTTGTCATCTGCTAACGATAATGGAAATACTAATAAAGAGAATTCTGTTATTGCTAGAGGCAAAAACTTATTAAGTATCATTGTACTTAAAGCCATTCGTTTTATTAAATATATTTATAAAATCGTTAAACCGCTAATTGAAGCTCTGCTTGATAAAGCTGCTGACATTATTTGTGAAAAGCAGCCAAACTTAGACCGAGAGAAGGTCAAATGGGTGTTACTCGCTATTATTATCGTACTAATTTTTATGATTTTTTAATAAAAGTAACGACCTGCCAATATTGACGGAATATAGAATGAAACAAATTAAATTATTAGGCTTATCTTCATTATGCCTGATTTCAGTTGCATGTAGTGATATCGAAGATACGAAAGAAATAGCACAAATGACACCAACAGAAGTCGCGCTTTTTGCATGTAATGCATTTAAGAATAAAGAGCTTGAACAATTACAACCTTTAGTGCCTAAAAAGTCATATGACAGATTAATTCGAAAAAGTACCAAAAACCCAGAGGAGTTAGCATCGTTTATTAAAAGTATAGATTGCACCGTTACAGAGGCAGAAAGTGTCACTAAGAAAAAAGTAGATATGACACGCGTCTCTTTTGAGGCGTTTGCTGCTATTAAGGTCTTCAAAATTGAAGGTAAATACCAAATATCAATGGAAAGGTAAATAATATGAAAAAGTTAATCATTTCAACATTAACAGTACTCGCTCTTTCAGGTTGCTCATCACCAAAAGACGAAGCAACTGAGATTGCTCAGAAAGCCTGTCTCGCCGATAAAAATAGTGACATGAGGAGCATGGCTAAGTATGTGAGCGCTGAAATACTTGAAGAAAATAAACAAGCACATAAAATGCTTGGTAATGGATTAAAAGGGTTTTTAAAGATGCAGAACTGTGACGTAGAGAATACTACAGAAACAGAAGATGGGCGTTTTGTTGTTAGTTTTAAAAAGCATAGTAGCTATGTTGTTGGTGAAATTAATGGTGATTTAAAAGTGGTGGAGGATAAATACTTTTAGATGTTCCTCATAGGGAGCGTTTCAATTTGGCGCTCTCAAAACCGGAGTTTTTTAAGTTAGTTGTCGCATCAAGTTAAATTTTATTTTACTTTATTTATCATTGTCCAATCTCGAGACTTTCCTGACCAACGACTGGATTCTGTAATTTCGCCATTTCACTTACCCGATGACTTTTCGCTAATAGCCATTTATAAATGACAAATAAACATGAATAGCAAGCTAGAGCTAACTACTATTTTTATACATGTTCGCTAATTGCGTATGTTGTTAAAAATATACAAATGACTTGAAATTAGATGTTTAGCCTTTATAGTTACTTGTAATAACATCCCTCTAGCTACTCGTAAGCACACGGCTGTGAAGGGTTAATTTATATAGCACGGTAAAAGGATTTAACCTTCATGCACTTTCCTAAAGTCTCTGTTGCACTTGCAGAGCAAGTCGATCTTCTAGAAGAACGAGATTTCGTTATTCAAAGTATAGAGTTATCTGCTTTTAATCTCAGCCATATCAACGTATCTGTTGATATAAAAAGAGGGAGATCAAAAGTAATATTTTTCGCTTAAATTAGGCCTTGATTTTAGTGTGAATAATGCAAAATTCTTTACCTACCAGCAATCCTAGTTAGTAATTTAGAAACAATCATAAAAGCGCTAATTTAGCGCCAAAGATCCACCCTTATAATAAAGCCACAAATTATATTAATAAAATGAAAGGTTGAAACATGATTAACTACTTAAAACTGATGACAATCATCTTGTTCATCGCAAACCTAATTGCCTGCAAAGCGTTAGAGGATCCAATATACAAGGATGTTTCGCGTAATGATTGGACTATGCCAGAAAAAGAGCCCGTTGAAGATAAAGAAGAAATAATTAAAGCGGCAATTATCGGTAAATTTATGCTCGACAGCCAAGCTAGACATGATCTTTTTATGGAGATTGAGAGCGTGCCGTTTAGTTTTAAAGCTGGTAAGTCAGAGTTTGAGACAGCATCAGACTTAAGTACAGGTGTTCAAATGACAACCGATCTTTTCACTGGGACAGTAGGTTCAGGTCAAGGGCAAGCACTAGGTTTAGCTGTGGGCGTTGCGGCGTTAACATTTTCAGCATTTTCAGATGATGGTAGTCACGATGTTACTTCAGGTATATTTTTACCGGCTGAAATGGATGGCGTAAAGATAGACACTCCTGAACAAGCCATGTCAGTTGCACGCAAAATGGTGAGCGATAAAATTCAAACTATAGCACGAAAAATGAACTTTTCGGCGCTGTGTGTAGAGGGGTGCGATCAAGCTCGCTCAACCTACTTACTGAAAAACATGGATTACAAAGCGTCAGCTAACCCAGAAAGATACATTCCAAAAGAAATAGGTATTTATGTTTCAATTTCTCCTTTTGTAGAAAATGAAGATCTATCAAAGTATGATTCTTTAGCCACAGGTTTTGAAGTCAAGTGGATGTCTGAAAATATAAACGGTTTTCAATTTGTTATGGCCTCTGATAACTTATTTAACAACACACAAGTTAAATTTATAGAGGGTGAAGATGGGCTGCCCACAATTTTTGGTGATTTACGTTTTGCGAAAACTGAGCTGGGCAGAAAAATAACAAGAACGCTCCATAATACACCGCATACATTCTTTGGCTCTTCAGAGATATCTTATAGTATTCTTTACTTTAATGACCGCGTTTACAATTTTTATAGCGATGGCCGTTATGAAACGTTCAGGGATTATGCAAAACCAGAATTTCAGCAGGGGCTATGATTGAACACTTATAAGGTAAGTATAGTTTTCCCTATAATATAGGGAATTTATAGACTCCATATTTAATTTAACGCTGCCCGCTATCCTTAATCTAAAAAGCATGGCGGGTAACGCCATCGTCGTTTGAACCTTAATAAATAGTGGATCAATATTCAAATGGTGGAGTGGATCACTTTTCGGTTGTTGTTGACAATAAGTGGTGTGTTAAAAACCAAGACAACCACTTTGCTTGGCAAGCTAGGTTCGACCACGTCAGGTCATCACTTTTAATGTTAAAACAAACCCACATGGCTTTAGCACTTTTTTTAAAACCGATAAGCGAGGATCTGTGTTGTTTTTCTCAATATCACGCAATGTTCTATCTGATACTTTTACATAATTAGCAAAGCGTGTTTGCGACATTTTATAGGATCGATTTTTAATTGCTAGGTGATTTTTAAAAGTTTAAAACTATTCAGCTCAGTTATGTTTACAGAGCAGTCGAACTTCTCAAAGAACCGAGTTACGTTATTCAAAGTAAGGGGTTATTTGATTTAAATTTCAACCATACCGCCTTAATAAGAAGCTAAAAAATAGTTGCTTATACTTTAGCGACGTAAGATCGTAAGATCAGGAGGCATTTTTTTGTCTTTCTTAATTGACTTGATATGCTTTTGGTACCAAGGTATTTAAATATTGGTACTAGAGGTTGGCATGGCGAAAAATACAACTGTTACATCAGGTGAGCATTGTGACTCATTTATTAGTCAGCAATTAGAGACTGGTAGGTATGGATC
>CESO01036092.1_pt1 | contig 11223 bp, 11 predicted proteins | sample 356341 | NCBI WGS metagenome assembly CESO01 (sample SAMEA2621812, study PRJEB7988) | marine metagenome | biome: marine biome (ENVO:00000447); feature: deep chlorophyll maximum layer (ENVO:xxxxxxxx); material: "saline water (ENVO:00002010), including plankton (ENVO:xxxxxxxx)" | depth 35 m
ATTTAAATCGAGAAGTTAGTGTTAAATAAAAAGATTTCAAAGATGCCATTGGTGCTTTTGATGTTTTGAAACTGATATCTTAAAAAACTGTTTTTATATTACTAGTGAATTAATGCAAAAAAAACGTCAAGGAATAGTATGAAAAATTCCGGCAGGGTCGTCGTAATTGCGCTCTATCGTTTTGCTGATTTCCATGATTTCCGTGACTTTAGAGAGCCGCTTTATGAAGTAATGATTGCTAATCAGGTACGTGGAACCTTGTTGCTTGCGAATGAAGGGATAAACGGGACCATCGCGGGCTCTCGTCTAGGAACTGACAAGGTAATCGAATGGCTTGCTCTTGATGCTCGCCTTAAGCCGCTCGAAAAGAAAGAGTCGTATGTAGATTTAAATCCTTTTTATCGGACAAAAGTAAAAGTAAAAAAAGAAATTGTTACAATGGGAGTTAACGATTTAGATCCTCGTCATATTTCGGGGACTTATGTTGAACCTAGGGATTGGAACGAGCTGATCGATGATCCAGAAGTACTTTTGCTCGATACACGGAATCAGTACGAAGTAGAGATTGGTAGCTTTCAAAGAGCAATTAATCCAGAAACAGAATCTTTTCGCGAATTTCCCGAGTATGTTTCGAGAAAGCTCGATCCGAATAAGCATAAGAAAATTGCGATGTTTTGCACCGGAGGTATCCGTTGTGAAAAATCGACAGCCTATCTTAAACAACAGGGTTTCCAGGAGGTTTACCACCTAAGGGGTGGAATCTTAAAGTATCTAGAGGATGTGCCTGAAGCGGAAAGTAAATGGGAAGGTGAGTGCTTCGTTTTTGATAACAGAGTTACTGTAAATCATAAGTTGGAACAGGGAAATTACGATCAATGTCACGCATGCAGAATGCCAATTACTGAATCTGATAAACAAAAGAAAGAATATCGAAGCGGTGTGAGTTGCCACTATTGTTTTGCAAAGAGTAGTGCAGAACAAGTAGAACGATTTGCCGAGCGCGAACATCAAGTGCGCATAGCTGAGTCGCGCGGTGAATCCCATATCGGTCAAGCGATGGAAGGGGTCATAAGTTCGCGTAGATTAGAAAAAATAGAATTTAAGAATCAGCAGCGCGGACATCTTAAAACAAAGAGAAAAGGCTGATGGACGAAACTATTTCTGCTACTGATTATCGATTGAGCCCATTTGGAGATTTTCTTGGAATCGAGCAGATCGCGAGTGACGATACTGCAGCTGTTTGTCGAATGAAGCTAAGTTCAGACCATTTCAATGCCGGTGGGCGGGTGCACGGAGGTGCGTTATCGTCATTAGCAGACACGGCTGCTGGGCTTGTCGTGCGCGCAAATCGTCCTGAACATTCGGTGTCTGCGACCACTGATCTGAGTATAGCGTATATTCAGAGTCCCCTAAATTTTTGCGTAAGTGCCAAAGCTACCCTGCTTCATGCGGGGAAAAGACTTCATCGCGTAGAAATAATTATCGTTGATGATGATACAACTGACTTTGATCAAGCTCGCTTGGTCGCTCGGGCCACTGCTACTTTTATTATCAATAAAACTATTGATTAGATGCAGTAAGCTGATCAAGAGCGCTTTGGACACGAGCAAAAACACTTGAACTTCCGTCCTTATGCATCAAAATTATGTCGTATGGCGTAAACCTTTGGCCTATTTCCATACCTGGGCTGCCGAGTGGCATTCCAGGAACCGCCAAACCTAATGTGTTTTCCGGCGGTGCTGATAAAAAAGCTTCGATAAATTTGGCAGGTATGTGGCCCTCAAATATATATCCGTCTCTGCTAACAGCGGTGTGACAAGATTGCCACTTTGGTAATACTCCTAATTCGCTTTTGACCGAGTTCAGGTCTTTCGGGTGTGAAATTTTGGAGGTAAATCCATGGTTGTCCATGTGCTCAATCCAGCCAACACAGCAACCGCATGTGATTTCTTTATGGACTTCGAAGGTATCTTTAGCGCTGGGCTGTGCAAACACTTGACCCAGCCAGCTCGCTATAAAAAAAACGCTTATGAGAAGCTTTAGGTAAGGCTGTATCTGAGAAATTAATTGCTTCATCGTGAGATCCTCGAAAGAGTTTGATAAAATAATCTTGAGAACGACAGTTTTTAAATCAACAAATTGAGCAGAAAAATCTTACGTCGTCCTAGTTTCGAATGCTTGCTTGCCTACCTACCGTCGTTAACATAACATCAAGCACGTTTTTTTGCCTAGCTTTTGCTCTCGATGCGATCTTTACGACACTATTATGATCTTACAAAAATTCCACTACAACTCGCAAACGTTTAGTGAACTATTAAGAATCGCTCTGCCGATGATGGTTTCTCAAGGTACTTTTGCAGTCATGATTTTTACGGACCGCTATTTTATGTCTCAAATTGATCCAACCCACATGGCAGCGGCTCTGGGTGGTGGTGTTGCTTTTTTCTTTAGTTTTTGTTTTTTTTCCGGTTTGTTTTCGTACATCAACGCACTAAGTGCTCAATATTTGGGAGCCGGGGAGCCATTTAAGTGTCCTAAAGTCCTGTCTCAAGGGTTGCTCATGACGCTTGGGTGTTTACCTATTCTGGCCGTGATAACTTATTTTGTTTCAGACATGTTCGCAATGATGGGTCACGACCCCACCCAGGAAAAGCTTGAACGACGGTATTTTGAAATTCTGATGCTTGGCGCACCTGTCAGTCTTGTTAAAGTTTGTGTTTCATCCTATTTTGCTGGGATAAACCGTCCACGCGTTGTGATGATTTGTGATGTCATTGGTTTGTTGGTTAATGTACCCCTGTGTTATTTGATGGTCTTCGGATTCAGAGGATTTCCGGCACTTGGAATTGAGGGAGCAGCGTTATCAACGATAATAGCAACCCTCATTTCTGTTTTGTTGTTTTTTATATTTTATTTTGAATCAGAACATCGCCGATATTTTTCAGTAGGAGACGCCTGGCATTATGATCGAGGTGTATTCAGACGATTTCTTCGTCTTGGTTTCCCCGCTGGGTTTGAGCTTTTTTTAAATGTAGCAGCGTTTAATTTGTTCCTATTAATGTTCCAAGGGTATGGCATTGTCGAAGGGGCATCTGCAGCAATCGTTTTTAATTGGGATCTCTTGTCATTTGTTCCGATGCTGGGATTGAATATTGCGGTGGTAAGCATGATTGGTCGCTTTGTAGGTGCACGCGATATGCAGCAGACGAATCAGGTAATAAGTGCCGCCTTCCTAATTGCATTTTCGTATTCTGGAGTTATTGCTGTTATTTATATCAGCTTTAGATTTGCCCTCGTCTCTGTTTTTGAGCCTCCGAGTGGAGATTTTTCAGAAATACTTTCTTTAGCTAGTTTCATGATGGTTGGGTTGGCTAGTTATGCAATGGTTGATGCGACAATCCAAGTTGCAGGTGGAGTTCTGAGAGGTGCTGGTGATACAAAATGGTTGCTAATCGCCTCCACAACAACGCACTGGGTAGCACTTATCGCTCAATATATGATTATTCGTGTATTTGATTGGGGGCCACGAGCATCATGGCTCGCGTTTGTTGCAATGTTATTAACGATCGCATTACTTTTCGTTTGGCGTCTAGCCGGAGGTTCTTGGAGAGAGGAGAAAGCGTTGTTATCGGTAATGAGAGAATAACATTGGGTAGCCGAGCTTAGTTTTAAATTCATAAAAAAGTAATTCTTCAGTACTCTGCAGAAGAGCAATTATGTGTGATAGCGAAACAATTCTTTTGCAATTGGCGTGATTTTTGATGTAACCGTATAACAGTGAGGGAAGTCGTGGGCAAAGAGTTATCTAAACAGCAAGCAGAGTTTTTTAAAAATCTGAGGTCCGAGACGTGGTGTCCTCCCAAAGGAATTCGAAACCTTGGAATCATCCCTCACCTTTGGCTTAAGGAAGTTTCCTACGGAAGAGTCATTTATGAATGGCCAAATGATGGTAGCCGAGACATTGAATCGGGCCGTGTTTTCGGAGGTTGGATCTCCGCATTGGCTGATCATATTGTTTCAATGACAATGGCGAGCGCTTTGGAGGATGGCGAGTGGTTTACAACCACCGAACTTACGACAAGAATGTTTCGTCCGATGCAGGGTGGATTGATTCGCATTGAGGGGCGCTTAATCAACCGCGGGCGGACAACAGGGTTTGTCGAAGCTGATTTTTTTCAAGAGAACGGAAAACTAGCTGCTCGAGCGAGTGCTGCTAAAGCTATACGCTTCCGTGATTAAATAGCTTAGGTGAATCCCAAAACCCGCGGAGATTCACCTTTTGCGAACTAAAAGATTCTCTTTAAAATTCCTTGCCAGTAAGATTCCAGAGGGTTAGCCTGAATTCCATATTGCTTATGTTGTGGGGAGGTAAGAAGGATGAGCTTAAAAGGATCTTTTTTTTCTTTTGTCTTGGTTCTGGTTATGCCAATTATGTTGGCTGCTCAAAACAGCGGTACGTACTCAGAATCTCTCTTGAATACCAAACGAGTTTTTTCAGAAGGGCTCGCAACAGCCCTTGGAGAACCTTATGCGGGAGTTGTGGTTTCTGACGGGAAGAGAGACGGTCTTTTCCCTATCGAATCGACTGGTGTATCTACAGATTCTATAGTCGGTGCGGCTACCGAATGGCTTTCTTTGCTCGATGACGCGCAGCTTAGTCGCAGTCAATTTGCGATCGATGATCCCGAGTGGCGTAATTGGTCCAATGTTGATGTTGGTATATTCGCGCGTTTAGGTCTCAGTCTTGAAGAAATGAACGGTGCGCAAAAGATGGCCGCTTGGAATCTTTTTGAGTCATCGTTGAGCGCGGTCGGTATACAAAAGATAAAGGGCATCATGAGAACTGAGCAAACGCTTTTAGAGATCAACGAAGAGCCGCTTCGCTACGGGGAAGAGAAATATTATGTAACGATGATGGGGGTGCCATCGTCAACGGAGCCATGGGGTTGGCAACTGGATGGGCACCACTTAGTTGTAAATTTCTTCGTACTGGGAGATCAAGTCGTCATGACTCCTGCGTTTTGGGGAGGTGAGCCGATCGTTACTGAGACTGGTAAATACGCGGGCAATATAATTTTGCAGGATGAACAGGATTTTGGTTTAGCCTTGATGGCATCGCTCGATCCAAAGCAGAGATCGGCAGCTATCATTGAGGAAAGAAAAGTAAAGAATGACCAATTAGCTGCAGCTAATGCGGACAATCTCGTTCTTGATTACGCAGGCTTATCCGCGGGCGAGATGGAGTATTCACAACGGTTGAGCTTATTAAGTTTGATTGGTGTTTATGTTGACAATCTTAGGCAGGGTCATGCTGAAATCAAGATGGAAGAGGTTGAAAAATATCTTGATGAAACCTATTTTGCTTGGATCGGAGGGTGGGACAGAGGAAATGTGTTTTACTATCGGATTCATAGTCCAGTAATTTTGATTGAATTTGATCATCAAAACCCTGTTGGCAGCTTAAACAAGAATCCGGCAGGTGTTCCGACGCGAGACCACATTCATACGGTGGTCCGAACTCCGAATGGCAACGACTATGGGAAGGACCTGCTTCGACAGCACCTTCTTGAGTACCACTAAGTTTTCAGATTTCTTCGATAGAGTAAATCAGCGACGTTTAGGAAACACCTCATGTCTCGCCTAATTTTTTTCGTTCCTTTGATATGTAAACTCGCTCGTTATAGCCTGTTCAAAAAAACCCCCCTACAAGCTGCTGTCAATATTGTGCCCGCGTTTATCTTAGCGGGATGTCTCGGGACAGGAGAATTAATTTGGCCGACCGGCATACCTGAAAAAAGTTATTTTGAATCTGCTTATGAACTTGATGCCGAAAACCAATTGTTACAAGGACGTATGGAGTACTTAGATTGGGTAAAAAGTTTTTATCTGGGTACCGTGCTTTATCCAAATGGTTGGCTTCAGATTCAAACGCGTGCGTTAACTCTATCTGGAGAGGCACAAAAAGATTACTTAACCAATCTGTTCGAAGAACTCGGGAAAAAAATTGGTGCAGAATGGGCCAAAGAGAACGCTCTTCGTGTCATAGATAATCGACTATTGGCAATTTGGGGTACAACAATTCAGTTGGCTGTCGGCACTGAATCTAGCCGTTCGGTAGTCGATTTTGTGGCGGCTGATGTGCGAGCGTTGTTGGCTGGTGAGATTAAAAAGGGCGACATAAGTGAATCTCGATATGACAGTGTTCTTGGGGTTGAATCCTTTGATTCCTTTTAAGGATTTGTAGTCTTTTATCTTTCGGGCGTTTTACTGAGCGTATTGTGCTAGCGGATTGGGATTTTGCCTAGCGGGGTTCGTTTTCTTCCTCACGGTTAAAATCGGCCTAAATGACGTTTTTCGTCAGCTCAAACGCCGTTTCAAAGGCATGTTTTGTATTGTATGGATAGTTAGATTTTTGATGCGCTAAAATTGGAGTCATGATTTTTTTTAGCGTTAGGACAAGTCATGTCGTTTATTCGTATAGATCTATTGACGCACGGTTCGAGCATTAAAGCGATGTTTTGGCGTTTGATTTTCTTTTTGGCTTGTTTCGTTTTTTTATCTTGTCTTTGGCTTTTGCCTGCGCATCGCTCACTTGCTTTTGTGCCGCTCGTAATTTTGCTTTCTTATTCGGCTTCTTTTTGACAGAGGGTTTCTTATCTTTAGCAATGGGAGATGGTTTTTTTTCTGGTCGTCCATGACCATGTTTGGGTTCTCTCGGCTGGTCTTTGTTTTCGATTAACCGAGTTATCTTAAGTGTTTGACCTGCTACCCAAGTTTTTTGCAAATCAGAAAAAACCTCGGTCGGCATTTCCTCAGGAAGATCGACGGTGCTGTAATCATCGAAGATATTGATCCGGCCAATATTCTTGGCATCGATGCCGGTCTCGTTAGCAATCGCGCCGACGATATTCCCTGGCATAACCTGATGGATGTGCCCTACCGCTATTCGGTAGCGTTGCATGCCCTTCAGAGGTTTGTGTTCCCTGCGCCCCTGACGACTGTTTGCGACGCGTTCAGAAGATCGATTAGGTTTCTCTTTGTCAGCAGAAGTCCATCCTTTTTTGATGGGTTTATGTTCTAAAAGCAACGGTGTAGCCCCTTGAAGAAGTTTGGCGAGAGCAGCTGCTATTTTTAAGGGAGGCGTATCGTGTTCTTTCTGATACTGTTCAATTAAGGTTGTAAAAAGACCTAAATCGCTCTCAGCGAGCGTTTTCGAGATGTTTTCTTTAAAAGTTTCGATTCTTTTCGTGTTAATAATTTTTGTTGACGGCAACTCCATTATCTCAATTTTCTTTTGAGTTGCTCTTTCGATTGCTGACAGCATTCTTCTTTCTCTTGGCGCTACAAAAAGGATAGCGTCGCCTTGGCGTCCTGCTCTTCCTGTGCGCCCTATGCGATGAATGTACGCTTCTGTGTCGTGGGGGATATCGTAGTTTATAACGTGACTGATACGGTCTACATCTAGGCCTCGTGCTGCGACGTCTGTAGCGACGATTATGTCGAGCTGCCCCTTCTTTAATTGCTCAATGGTCCTTTCTCGCTGGTTTTGAGCGATGTCGCCGTTCAAGGCAGTGGCAGCGAATCCCCTTGCCGTAAGCTTTTGCGCAAGTTCGACAGTAACGATACGGGTGCGTACAAAGATAATCATTCCATCGAAGGTTTCGGCCTCAAGGATTCGGGTTAATGCGTCAAGCTTGTGTAAGCCGCTAACTGGCCAAAAGCGTTGCCGTATCAAATTTGCGGTTGCAGTTTTAACTTTTATGGTTATCTGAGCTGGATCAGAGAGGTGATTGGTTGCGATTCTGCGAATTTGGTTGGGCATCGTCGCTGAAAATAATGCAATTTGCCTCGGCTTAGGTATTTGTTCGAGCACCCACTCCACATCGTCGATGAACCCCATGCGGAGCATCTCATCAGCTTCGTCGAGGACTAAGGTTTTGAGCTCTGCTAGCTTTAGCGTCTTCTTACGCATGTGGTCCATGACGCGACCCGGAGTGCCGACAACCACGTGAACGCCTCGCTTCAGCGCGCGAATTTGTCCGCCATAATCCTGCCCTCCGTATATGGGGAGAACATGGAAAGAGGGAATTTTAGAAGCATATTTTTGAAACGCTTCGGCAACCTGAATCGCAAGTTCGCGAGTGGGTGTCAGGACGAGGGCTTGAGGGTTACGTTGCGAAAAATCTAAATTCGACAAAATTGGGAGTGCAAATGCAGCGGTTTTGCCGGTTCCGGTTTGAGCTTGGCCCAAAACATCTTTTCCTTCAAGAAGCAACGGAATGGTCTCGGCTTGAATCGGTGACGGGTCTTCGTAACCGATTTCGCGAATTGATTCGATTAGGGGTTTGGAGAGATTAAGTTGGGAAAATTTGTCAGCCTTGGTCGCAGACATCGGATACTCTACCTTTTTTAGTATTATTACAGTCTTATCAGAGTGCGGTCGTGTCAATTTCTTCTTTGGCACTAGTTAAGAAAAGAACACACGTTCATTGCTTAATGTCTGAGAACTAGAGGGTCGCTGTAGTTGAAGAGACGTCACGCGGCGTTTTCTAAAGAGCGCGAAGTTTACGCCATTTTGACAGTGTTGTCTTTATCATTGTCCTTTACTTAGCTTAAAGTTCTAGGCAACGATTGAGGTCATCGTCGAGATCTGGGGGAGAAGTGGCAAGCGAAACGCCAATGAACAGCACTAGTGAAGTAACAAATGAAAGTAGTCCGCCACTGATACCATAGGGCGGAATTATTCCAGCTAGTTGAACGGAAAAATTTATTGTCAAGGCCGCCAAGATTGCAACGATCGCACCTGCAACGGTTGCGCCTTTCCAGTTGAGTCCTATAGCTATTACCGGGAAAATTGAAGCAGAAAAAGTAGCCCATCCAAATGCTCCAAGCAATGCGACGAGCGTCGCATCGGCATAGTAGGAGTAAAGGGCAAAAGATGCAGCAATAACAGCAAGGATGATCGTGACGATGCGGGCCCACCACAGTTCATTGGTGATGCTCGCGCCTCTAATTGCTTTGGGAATATCGTGGATTATCGCTGCGGTGCCTACATTGAGGAAAGCATCGGAGGTAGACATAATTGCTGCGAAAAGGCCGGCAAAAACCACTCCGGCCAGCAGTGGGTTGCTGAATATGGTTAGAAAAATTGAAACGGCGTCATCTGGAACTGAAAGAGGGGGAATCAAACCATCAATTACTGATGCACGCATTACTACACCAATAGAAATCCAGAGCAACGCTGCCATGATATAACCAAACACTGACATTGGTAAGATGTGGCGATTGTCTGCAACCTTCCTGTTCATCATCATTTTTGTTACCAAGTGGGGTTGACCGGCCAGTCCGAGCCCGAAGACAAAAAACCAGCCTAGCGAGGCCATAATACCCGCGGCTCCAAATGGCATCATCGCTTCAGCATCGTCAGCAAGAATTATGGAAGTGGCTTCAGTTATACCACCGGGGAAGACCGTCATAGCAGTCAGAAGAATAAGGACGCCGGCAATCATCATCATGCCGCCTTGAATAACATCCGTGTATACGGAAGCAATCATCCCGCCAGTCACGCAGTAAAAAATCAGGACGGCTGAGGATATAACAACGCATGAGACTAGTCCGATATTAGCAAAGGTGTCAGTGCCAGCTAATATTGCTTGCATTACCAATGCCATTGCAAGGATCTGGGTAGCTAAATAACCCATTACACCTAGGACGATAGTTATCGCCATTAACAACCTGACTATCTCACTCTGGTATCTGACTGCCACGATATCAGGGAGTGATATACAGTCTCGTAGTTCTGCAATTAATCGAATTCTTTTAGCAACTAAGAAGAAACCAACCGCGTAACCGGCAGATGAAATTACCACCATCCAAAATGAGCTCACGCCTATTGAGTAAACGAGGCCTGGGCCTCCAACAAAACCGAAACCACTGAGCGTTGAGGAGAAAAGGGCGAGCGAGAGAACAATCGGGCCAAGACCACGTCCAGCCATAAAAAAATCGCTAGAGTCCGTTGTTCGGCGCATTGCCCAGAGACCGGTGAGTACACAAAACAGCATGTAAAATGCCACTGCGCCTGTAATTATCTCTTGTCTATACGCTTCCATTTACTATTGTTCTCATCGATTTATAAATAACCTAAGGATAAACGGACTTTTGTCTGCCGACGATCAGTGATTCTCTTTATTGGTCGTTAGAGTGATTCTTCTCGAGCAGGGTATCAAATTCTTTCTCGTCAGAATCGCTAAACACGTATCGTCGAAAACCTATGCTGTAGAGAAAGATCAAGGGAACAGAGCTCAGCCAAATTCCATACATTTGCCAAGCTGAGGCCGTTGGGAATCCCATAAAGTAACCGGTCACTCCAGTCTCGAGGTACTCTAAGTGGGAGTTAATCATCTGATACCAAACAGCGAGGCTAAAGATCAGAGTCAGGAGTAAAAATAAGTAAAGTTGTAAGTCGCGCTTTCGAGGCGTTATGCCGAGCAGACAGAGTACAACGATCAAAAATATTAATAATCCTCCAAATGTATAGCTTGGTATGCCGGTATACCTTAGCCTCTCAAGTCCATCTCCACCAACACTCATGCCAGCAAAGATTTCATGTTTAATCCCGCCGCCATTGACAACAATCTCTGCATTCATAATAAAAAGCAGTAAGGCGCCCATGATGAGACATGTTGCAAAAATTGTGGCGATTATTATTTTGTTAGTGTTATCAGCTGACACCGATCGCATACCCTTAGCTAAGCGTTGGGGAAGAGTTAGACTTCTGCAACGCTCTCCCCAATTTGCAGGCGAAGAATAGCTAGGACTTCGCCCCGCGTCTACTATTTGTTTTTGGTATTAAGTTTTGTAATAGTCGGCTTGCAATTGAAGATATTAGGGCGGTTTAAATGTGGCAATGTTTCTTTGTGTAATTTCGTTACCGAGTGCTTTGGTTTTTCCCTGAACATTGGTAAAGTCGTAGCGTGAATAATAAAAAAGATAGTTAATTATGATGAGGCTGATAACAATGAGAGTTACCAAAGTGAGTGTTAGCAAAATGGCAAAGTTAATCGGATTGTTCGCATGCACGCTGTCTGCAGCGGTATTTGCACAGCGTGGGGCTGTTCAACCGCCGGAGCACGCAAATCAACCTCCGATTAACAACTTACCGAATCCATATGAAACACAACGGGATTTTGGGACGCTACCAGACAGTCGTATCTGGGGCTCAGT